>PVMK01185301.1_pt1 | contig 25260 bp, 30 predicted proteins | sample 1853481 | NCBI WGS metagenome assembly PVMK01 (sample SAMN08533507, study PRJNA380276) | Marine sediment metagenome, whole genome shotgun sequencing project.
TGCAGTACTTTGTTAAAGTAATCACGCACATTGCCGGCATATTTGTATATCAAGTCGACATCTTTATCGCCGGTTGCCGGTTTACCCTCGCCTCTGACCAGTTTCACTCGCTGCTTCCACGTATTTTGGCAGTCATAAACCTTGCGTTTGGGTTTGGCCTTTGTTTTGGCACCAATGAAGGCCTTCATATCAATTTCTTTTTCAGCCCGTTTTTTTTGCTGCTGATTTTACTTTGCTGGATGCTCAACCTGGCTTCATTGACGCCAATCTTCGCCAGATTCTCCAGAACCCGCGGGGGTACAAACATGCAATTGCATTTATGATGCATCATCTCTACCTCCTTTCAATATCGCCTTCAAATCACCGACATGGGTTGTTGAAAAAAAACCGTAAAACATTGTCTGATATTAAAACAAAGCAAAAGATTGTCAACAAGTTGAAGATGAAACACAAAAAAAAACCTCACCACCGTAATTTTAGTTTGGAATTCTAATAATTCGGTAATGAGGGGAGTTATTATGATGTTATGAACTTTTTTTCCTAATTCAGAATTTGTTTTACCCAATCTAATCTGGAATTTTGTGGCATTTTAATGTCACTCGTGTCATTAAATTGTCAGTTAAACAGATTAGCAAACTGAAATAAAACATATTTTGAAATACTATGTGAACAACCATTTGATAAGGTCAGTTAACGATTAAACCCTGTCAAATAGCCCGTTTAGGCCATTTGCCGCTATAGAGAGTTTCTCCTTCCACTTTTATAAATCAGTAAATTTCAGACAGTTACATACCATTTTGAGTTAAATACAGTTCTGGCATAACTGTTGCTCGCTTAAAGAAACCAAGCTCAAGCCAAAGATAATCGACAGAAGTGGCTGTTTGACACCTAAATCTATGTATTTATCCCTTTTATGGGTGGTGAGCCACTGAAAAATAATTGAAAAAATGCGATATATGGTATTCGTCTGCTTTTATATTAAGAGGCGGATTTAAGCTAAAAAAATCACGACAAATTTAGAACCTAAATTGATTAAGAAAGTTAATAGGCAAATCAATGTATTCTAAAAGAAAGAGCAGGATTACACAAATCATGGACTTTGATTATAATATTGAGTTTTAACTATGGCGCGAGTGGCAAGTAGGAGAAACATGAAATGCAAAAAATTACAATAAATCTAGATTCAGAAGGACATGAAATGAAATTCATTAAAATGATCGGAGATGTGGCTTTTTTCGAGTGTCCTATCTGTGTTGATTATGAGCGCACACTTAATTTAGAAACAGGGAAGCTAACGCGAAATAGAGATTCACTAATTAAACATTATGGATCAATATGTGGAGTGAACCCTTCCGATTGCACAAAAAGTAGTTGAGTGTTAAGAGTGGGTCACAGCCTCCCAGATGGAGGCGAAAGGACCCTGTCATGAAACGAAGACGGTTCACTCAGGATTTTAAAAGATCTGTTGTTGAGCAACTGCTCAGTGAGACTGCCGGCCCTGCTGAACTGTGCCGGCGCTACAACATTGCCTCCGGACAGCTTTACACTTGGAAAAAGCAGTATGCCGACGGCAAGCTGGATCCGGAATTTCTTTTTGCATCATACCTATCAGTTTTACCACCCATCAAAAGAGGAATTTGAAAAATCCGATCTACCCCCAATAGACTTTGACATTGAATTTTAATTGTTGCTAATACACATTCAATATACTGCCCTTCAGAAAAAAACTGTGTGGCAGGCTGGCAGACACGCCGGGCGGTCGGTTAAATGTCAAAAAAGCTTCCAAACGATACGCGCCCACCGGAAGTGATTTGCCGATCATTTTGAAGGTCCTTTTCCCACTCGATATCGGGATACTACGGGCTTCCCCGATTATTTCATGTGGTCCCCCCAGCCGCTTGGCATATATTGTTAGTGTTTTTTCGATCGACTCGTCTTCCGGTATGATCACGTCAGTAAGATCGACATTCACATGCACCTCAAAGATTTGGTTTTGACTTAAGGTAGTGATCGGCGTATCCGCACCAACCGGGACTACTCTCAGATCGCTTAAACGTTGTAACGGCCCGGAAATACGTTCGGAGTCAATAAAGTCTTCTACCGTTTCACCCGGAGGAATAGGCTGGGCAACGTGAGGTTCAGTTTTTTCAACTTTATCTTCAACTTGGGGAAGATGGCGAGACATAAATTCGATAATTGCGATTCCATCCAGACCGGTAAAGGCCTTTTTATCTTTCGTTAGTATGTGTTCAATTTTTCCCTGATATTGCCCTTGATAGCGGTAAAGGTCGATGCGGTAGGATGCCTTTTGAGATAGAATATCCTTGGAGATAGCCTTATCCCATTGCTCTGCGGCTTCAAACTTGCTTTTTAAAAATTCGATGACCTTTTCCAGATCTGAGATTCTTTTCGCGAGTTGGTGTTCGTGTGTCTCAGACACTTGCAGCCTTCTCTCGGCACCCTCGGCTTCATTTAATTTTGCCTGTAATTCTTTTAGGTGAGCTAATTCATCCTGTGCTTGTTGGAGTTTTCCCCGGCATTCAGAAATCTCGTTTTCTTTCTTTTTCAGGGCATCTTGAAGTTCGCTGAGCTCTTCCTGCAATTGGAGTTTGGTCTTTTTAATATTTGGCGCTGTTACCCCTCGTTTTCTTGATTTTGAATTCTTCATGAAAACGCCCTTTATTCAGTTATCTTGTATGACCTGTGACCAATAATTTTAGAATTTTCTCCGTATTTTCATGGCATATGAGATGAGGAAGCTAAAAGTACTGAAAAAGAAGAATCGCCGTAAACGACTGGCGTAGTTATGGGAGTTTTATAGCGCATGAGTGGCAGGCAGCTTTCACCTGCGGGGCAATCATTATTATCCATCCCTACGCTTCAATGTCTGCACCTGATGCAGGGCATGCTATGCATGTTTGTCCTTCTGTTAAGGATCTATGCGAGGGGAAAGTGTCTGGAAACCGGTATTTGAACGCTTCGTCTCACCGTGGGTATCCCTTTTTAAGCGAACAAGAGCCGGCGTTTTTTTATCTTTGGCTTGCGCAACCCATATCCGCTCAGCTTTCAAAATACGTAGACTCAATCGATTTTTACAAAACTGTAATCAATGGCAACTCAAGATGGCCTAAACTCGGAGTCTTGCTCTGAGTCGTCACGAGAACCTCCAATAAATAATGTCCTGGATCTAACTGGACTTTAGGTAAAACAGTATCATATGATACCCTCCCCGCAACACAATTCTCAGGTTTGGTGTTGCCCAGATGGTGCTTGGCGCCCGTAGACCGATTTCGAGCGTGAAATTCGGCCTTGTATGTAACCTTACTTCCGGCAGCTTCATCTGCAGCGAGCTTGTCGAGGTCAAAACCTGCTTGCAGAGTGAACGGTTGGTCTCCCTTGAGCATTCCCGGAAATGGCCGGCCGGCCGTGGCGAAACCAATAGGAGTCTCGGCCTTCGGGGGTTGAAAGACCCGAACATAGGTGACCTCCAACTTCTGGGAAGGCGAAGTTTTTGAAGAAAGGAGCTCGGCCGAGGGGGATTCTTTTGCAGGTTTTTCCTTTATCATCTTCTTTAACTGATCATTTAGCTGATTTTGAATCCATTGAAAAAGTCGGTCGGTCTGAATGCCGGACCATTTTTTAAGGCTGTTGGTTTCGATGTGGTGTACCTTGGTCCGTTGCTCCTCGCCACGATCTGCTGCCTGCCGGGTCTGAAAATCCACTCGAAAGGATGCCAATGAATTCCAATCGGTCTCACCGCTGGGTATGGAAGCTCCTCCACCCGATTCGACAGCTGCCGCTTCCAGCTTCGGCTCTGGTGATGCCGCTTCAACCAATGCTTTGGCTTCATCTATCCAACCCTCGATCGTTTTACGGCCGACGCCGCCTCCTTCGGTCTTGGACCGAGATTCAACTTCGTCGACTGTAAGAGCAGCCAAGTCGCTGAAGGTGCAGACGCCGAATGATCCCTTCAGCCATTGCTGGCGGTGCAGCCCGATGCCCTTGATTTCTGTTAGATCATCATATTTTTTCTTTTTAGTATTCATCATTCCTCCCTTTGTAATCCGGGCACTGTAAATAAATGCAACTGTTATCAGCCGTCGCTTCACATGGGTGCCTGTGTAGCCCCAAAACACACTATTTAACATTCAGACTGCAGGATAGGCACATAAGCGTTTGAATCGTTGGCCTCGAGGTGCAAAACGGCTTTCATTACAATTACAATCAAAGCTGATCACGAGGCCAACGATTTTCTCGATTAGCCAACCTTCATCAACAACCAGGGATAAACGGGTATAATCTGAACTATTGGACCCTCTATTATTCCCGCGACAGGTAAATTAGAGATGGTTACCGCCGCAACGAGCTTGAAAGTCCCTGGTTGTAATTGATTTGCAGGGACGGGAATATTCGCTGAACTGAGGAAGCCACTGCTTAACAACCAATAGCGACTTTGGCGTCCATCATCTCGAAAAATTTCCGAACCGCGGCCGGTCGTCCCTAAATGTGCGGGCGACCGGCCAAAACGACTGCGAGCCGTTCGTGCGCTTATGGGCTCAGGAACATTTTTATGCTATCCTCCGCAAAACCAGAGATCCAGGTGGGGTTCCCATCATCATTCAAATGCTGAAGAACGGCTACTATCTTGTAAACGCCTGAAACCGGCACTCCGTTGAAGTCTTGTCCTTCACCCAATAGAGTATTGGCAGCTAGAGGGATAGGCTGGGTGTAGGCCGTTTGGCCGAGAACTGCGCGCACATTTTGAGTAGGTCCAAGTTGCATCTCTGGGCCGGGGCCAATGCTCTCAACGAAGGCCCTCAACTGAAAGCTACCTGTAATTGTCATGCTATGGGGTACAGGAATCTCCCAAGTGATGTTGCATTGGCAAGCTACGCTCGCAACAAGGATATTGGGTGGACCCTCGGGTAAGACGGGCCAATTGTCCGGTACCTCCACGGTCATGCTGCTTGATGTCGGGCCTGAAGGGAATTCAATTTCGTTAGACATTTTGGATTCTCCTTTCTAGAGATAAATTTTTTTAACTGTTTGTTGGGATTGAAAACATGGGAATACATGTTTACAACGACTGGAAAGTGTGGTTCTCCGTTCATGCACCACCTCCTTTCTTTTTTGTCCTTGGTCGGAGCGGGGTTCCCTCTGCATTAGGCAGGTTCCAACCAGGGATGCTCATTAATGAGACCGGTACCCATGATTTCTAATAATCATTTAAAATTATTTAGAAATTAATTTGGAATTAAATAATACTTAAATTTTGATTATTTTTTTGTGGGGTTTTTAATCCTGAATTCTGGTTGGGGAATCGAGTGGCCTGGGGGGTCGTTTATCCTCTACAAAGAGCTATTTAACCGTGGTTTTGAAGTGCCCATGCACTTCAAATATGAAGACAATGACTACCGCTTGCGGATGATCATTTTATTTGATCACGGCCTTTTTGCCCGCAAAAAAAAACCTTACAAAACCGCATCCACAAAACCCAAAAGGCATTTGAACAAATATCTGGCAAACTTAACCGTTACAAACTCAAAAGCTATGATGCCATCGACAAGACCTGTTCGGCGATCTTAAAAAACAATCATACAAAAGCCTTTTTTAATTACCGCATCATTAACTAGCCAATTACTACCTACAAAAATAAGCACCGTGGGCGGCCTTCAAAAAAGGCGAAACCCGAGCAAGTGGCGCTTGTCCAGGATCATTTTAAAGTAGAGTTGATCTTGGACCAAAACGCCTTGCAGCACACACTTTCACGTTGTGGCTATTATCCGTTGCTCACCAACCAAAGCTCAGATCAGTTGAGCATTGAAGACGCCATGCTGGCTCACAAAAAGCAATATAATTCTGAACACACCTTTCGCCGTGCCAAAGGCCCCTATAGCATTGAGCCTGTATATTTGCATACTCCCGAACGAATCGAAGCTTTTCTTTTGCTGTTTAAGATTGCCTTACAGATGGTCGTTCTAATCGAAAGAACCGCCAGGGAAAATATCCGTGCGCGTGATTACGGACTAGACAATTTCATGCCCAATAGGGTCGATGTCCGCAACCCTCGAAGCGAATACATGCTTAAAGAGTTCGAAGACATCGTCAAGGATGAATTGCCGTTACCAGACGGCAATACATATGGGTTTGTATCCGAACTCAACACGCTGCAACGTGACATCCTGTCGGTGCCTGAAGTACCGTTAAATTACTACGAATACCAATATCTATTTGATTCAAGTTAATCGGTAGTACTCTAACGCTGCTCAGTTTAATAAGCATGACAAAAATATAAAAATGCACTTTTCAAAGAGCGAAATCAAAGTTAATTTTTAATTAAATTTGCTAATATTTAACAAAAATTTTGCGCAAAGACCCAATTTTGTAATGGCAAACTAGTTTTTAGTAATCAGACTATCCCGCTTTAGCTGCTCAAAAAAATTAGTGGTTTCACTTGATGGTTTAACCTCCAGTTCTTCCTTTAGTACCTCAACACATTTTTGAAATTGTTTTATGGCCTTATCCCGTTGGCCAATGCGATAATACGATAACATCAGACGTCGATGGATGTCCTCCCGACAGTTGTCTTTCTCGAGGATTTTTTCACAGAGGCCGATGGCTTCTGAATGTTTCTTGCTTAATACATAGAACTCACTGATTTTATCCAAAATTACTAAATATATTTCTTTGAGATTTTCCCGATCTAGAGCAGACCACGAATCATAGATCTCATCCTCTAAAAATTCTCCCCTGTAAATTTGGGCTGCGCGCTCATATTCAGAAACAGCGGCTGAAAGGCCTTTCACATGCTCAATACTTTGGGCATTTCGCCAGATTTTTCTAAACTCTTCAACATCAAGCCGAATTTCAATTTCAGGATTGAAATAATAACATTCATCTTTAAACAAAATATACTCAGCTTTATGATTGATCTCCTCTAAGACACGCCGAAGTCCATGGATAGTAACATTCAAACAATTTCGAGCAGAATCCGGGCTGGACTTTTGCCAAAATATATCCATTAAAACATCTCGGAAAATTTTCTTTTTATGATTCAGAAGGAGGTAGGCAAATATTGATTTGCCTTTTTTGCTGGGCCAATTTTCAATGGGCCGGGTATTCACAAAAACCCGAAAAGATCCCAAAAAAAATGCTTCTATCTGTGGATTAGCCGTTTCTATCGGTTTATCGGGACGGGCCCCTTTTTCCGATTGTGCAGGATCGAAAAGCGCATCGACGATCAATTGATTGTTGGAATCTTCTGCCAGGGGTATGGTTTTATTCACCTGCAAACCATCGAAGTCAGTCTCCGGAAAATTTTGTGCTTGTTTAGATTTTTGAAAAATCTTATTTAAATGTCCTTTGTTATTTTTTTCAGGGGTAATGGTTTGCGTCTCCTTTTTAGCCGGAAAAAACCACCTGCGCTTTGGCTTTTTATTCGAAACGAAACCAAATATTTTTTTGGTAACCGCTACAAGCTCCTTTTCGTCAATCGGTTTTACGATCAATTCTCGCGCTCCCGATCGAAAAGCGGAAATGACTTCATCAACTTTTGGTTGCTCAGCAATAAAAACAACCGGTATTGAAGGAAACCGCTTTTTAAAGGATTCTAAAAGCATGATACCGTCGGTTCCATTGAGCGCATGCGAAACAAAAATTACGTCTATATGGTGTGAAGCCGGAAGATCAAGCGCCGTCTTTCCATTGGGAACAAAAAACACGCTATTCTTAAACGCCTAAAACGGACTCAAAGGTTTTGTAGGATCTTTCATCCGGATCCACAACCAGTATGGTATGAGAATTTTTAGACATTTCTGCTTCGATGGTTAAACGTCGTTTATTTCATCGTCTTGAGGTTGTGTTACCTGAGTTCGTCAATGTACTAAGTGCGTGATTCGTTGTTGAAGGTTGTGATAGCGCTTAACGGACCGAAAGCGGATTATCTGCAAATTCGAAACCGAGAACAAAAATTTTAATTTTCCTCATTGCATTTCCATTCTCCGGTTTCATTTACTTTAATCCCTTTTTTGGTGCCGATTTTAAAAATATGTCCATCCACGTCTAATGTCCATTTGACGCCATAGTCCGGCAGAAATAGATCAGCCCGCTGGTGATTGATCCAGTGTCCGCCCTCATCCAAAGTCCCTTTGGCAATATATGTGCCTTTATACGGATCCATTTCAAAATGTTTTTCCAGCCGCGAAGGGATGTCCCGGATGAATTTCACTCGGCGGTTCAAAGGGTTTTCCATTCCAAAATAAAAAACAAGAACGATCGCTTTGCGCAGTTCCGGATCCTGGCAATATTTTTCAATTGGACAATCCCGAGTCGCTTCCTTAATCCGTTCGGCCAATTCACCCAGGGGGAGGCATTCCGGCGGAACTCGGGCATAAATCGGTTCACCGAATTCATAAGTGTTGAGTTTTTCAAAAATAAGGGGGTCACATTTACTCGTTCTAGCATGAAATTTATCCGAATACCCATTGGGCGCACAGGCTTTTTTCTCTTCGGTTAAATAAACGCTTACCTCCACCGGTGGTTGCTCTTGTTGCGCATCAGCAAAGTCAATAATTAAAAATTGTAAGATGAATAAAAAAAAGGCCATCAAAAGAGAACGGCCTGCTTTTACAAATCGAATATCCAATTTATCCTCCTTTCATCTTTAAATCAAACTTGTTTAATTTATACCGTTTCAAACAAACGCCCAAAATAGGTCAGAATCCAGAGTGACATGAGATAGACGCTTATCAGAGACTGTAAACCGGCAAGGGTTCGCACCCAGCCGGTCGCCCTGAGGATGTACTCCTGCCGCTGCAGGCGTACAATCCAGGTCCGAACGTTGATCTCACGAAAACCGATACTAAATGCTGAAAGGATACTGAAAAAAAAACCAGCTTTTACGGCCCTCAAAAATCCCAGGTGCAAACGAATCGGTTCATCTGAACCGAGATGCTTACGCACGCGATCAGAAAACCAGATCTGCCAGATACCATCTTTTTCTGGCGGCCACATGAGAGCAATCGTGTAAGGAATGGTTAAAAAGCAGATGATCATCAACATCAGAATTAAAGGCCGACCGGGCTTCATTCCATACAAGCACGTCCGTTCAAAGAAAATTAAGTTAAACAAACTTTCAAACTTTCCCCAGACGCCTCTTTTCCATAACACTTTTCTGCTTGCGTGTTTAATGGCATAAGTGATTTTTCTTTCCTGTACGCGCAGACCTGCTTTTTTAAAAGATTCCCGCAACTCCACAAGTGCATGGGGTGAGTCTTCATAACGCAATTTTGAGAGATTCTTTGCGGATGAAATCGCTGCAATATCGGGCAAAGACCCCGCCTTGGGCTCGAAAATGACACCGCCCAGTTCGGCTTCGGTCAGGTTGGCATTGCTCATGACGGCCTTGCTCAGATCCGCATCACGCAGGTCGGCGCCAATCAAACCAGCGTCACGGAGATCTGCTTTTCGCAGGTCAGTATTGCTCAGGTTGGCTCCGTTCAGATCGGCTGCTCGCAGATCGGTTTGGCTCAAGTCAGCGCCGCTTAGGTTAGCGCCACGTAAAAAGCTTTCGCTCAGGTCACGTCTACTCAGGTCTTTCCCTGAAACATCCATATTCATCAGCTGCCAAACAATTTTCCACTTTTGAAGCTTCGCGAAACTATCATCAAGTTTGGTTTCAGAAAGATTGGCTTTCTCTAATTTAAGTCCCTGAATTTTGGCGCCACTTAGATCAGCATCAATCAGATCAGCACCGCGCAGGTCCGCCTCGCGCAGGTCGGCTTCGCGCAGGACGGCTGAGGTCAAATTGACATCCCGCAAGTCGGCCTGGCGCAAGTCGGCGCCGATCAAGTTTGCGTCAGTCAGGTTGGCGCCATTCAAGTCGGCTTTGCGCAGATCGGTCCCGTTAAATTGTACGCCGATCAAGTCAGCCCCTTGAAGATGTAATTGATTGCCTTCTTTTTGGTCAGTTTCGACCCAGCTCTTAGCGATCCAAGTCTGGTGTTTTTCAAGGATGCTTCTCAGTTCATTTTTTGTTATTATAGTGCCATCAATGCGTTTACCACTCCATGCCGCTCCATTCTGACCATAGGCAGACAATATCGGCACCATTCCGATAAGGGTGAGTAGCAAAATCAAGGTACGAACAGCATATTTCATTTTATTCCTCTGGGATGGGTCCGAAGGTCTCCTCATAGCGTTCGATTGACTCCCGGAGCGTATCAAATAGAGACTTTGCGTAACAGGGGTTGGTGATAATTCTTGTGCATAGCTCCGCCTTCCCGGTTTCAGAATAGTACTGACCAAAGTCAAGCACAAACTCGCAGGCGTTGTGGCCAATCTTAAAGCAGTTGGCGTATCGACCCTCAATTTTTCCCCGGGCCCAAGAAGGTCCACGGTTACGATCTGATAACATTCATATGCCTCATGATTTTGTTCATTTTTAAAAAGCAATGAATAAAGAGGGCCTGACAATTATGTTATTAGCAATAGCAATGCCAACAAATCTCACAGCACCGCCACTTTTGACAAACTATTGGTTGTTAGGGGATTACAAGAAATATTACTTTAGGAATTTTTGAATCCTCAAATGGATCGGAAACACAAATGTTACAAAATTCAACATCGCTATCCGATAGTGGCGTTGGGGAATATGCATTGCATAAAACCGGAATGGTGTGGAAGGTCTAAAGCATCCGGCTCGGCGTGAAGAAAGCTTTCAGATAATCGAACCCATTAAATGACCTTTTTTCATGTTACAGTGAAATGTGACACCGTTACATAACGGTTTATCGGTGATAAGATTTGAACTGATGAAATTAGAGAATGTAACGATAGATTCTGCGACAATCACCTTATTGCGGTTCTTCTTTCAACAATATTATATTTCGTAATTTTCCGGTAAAGCGTCATCCGCGACCAATTTAATTTCTGAGCAGCTGTGCTTTTGTTCCAGTTAGTTGCAAGCAAAGTCGAAACAATGCGTTTGCGCTCATCACTGGCATAGAATTCCGGCACCTTAATCTGCTTTTTGATCGGCGTTGGAAGATCAATGAAATCCCGGTGCTGTGATGGCAGGTTAATATATGTCGCCTCTAATAAATTAAACAACTCCCTGATATTTCCCGGCCAATCATAATGAAGCAGATCCTCCAGGGCTTCATCCGTGAAACCCACTACGTTGCGGCCAAAACGGAGATTTAATCTATCTACTGCCAGCGAAACCAGGGACGGTATATCATCTTTTCGCTTTTGTAAAGGCGGCAAATGAATCCGAGCGACATTCAGCCGGTAATAGAGGTCCTCACGCATCTTTTTTTCTTCAATTAATTGTATAGGATCTTTGTTGGTTGCGGCGATAACCCTGGCGTTAAATGACACCGGCCTGGTTCCGCCTAAATGGAAAAATTCCCTGCTTTCGATGCTTCTCAAAATTTTAGCCTGAGCATAGTGATTCATGTCACCGATTTCGTCCAAAAAGACCGTTCCTTTTCTGGCCAGCTCTAATTTGCCGGGCTTTTCTGCAACAGCTCCGGTGAATGCGCCGCGATCATAGCCAAACAATTCACTTTCTACTAATGTTTCGGGGATGGCCGCGCTGTTTATGCAAACAAAGGGTTTGTTGTAGCGCGGACTTTTGAAATGAATTAAACCAGCTACCAATTCTTTGCCGGTCCCGGTCTCGCCGGTAATCAAAACATTGCTGTCCGTGCGAGCAACTTTGGCGAGGTATTTCTTAATCTCGCGCATGCACCTACTTTCACCAATCATAAGTTGCCGGCCGAACTGGCCTGCAATATTCGATTTGTCGTCATGTGAGATGTCAAATTTGCCACTTGAAAGCATTCGCAATATGCACTGAATCACTTTCTCCGAAGATAAAGGCAGTTTGAAATAATCATTGGCGCCTGCTCTTAAGGCCGCAATTGCTCGAGATTCAGAGCTAAACCAGGTAATCAGGACCATCGGTATTATTTTGTCAACCCGGCGAATGTTTCTGATGATTCCCAATTTATCTCCGGGCGCCTTGCCGGAGGAGCATACGATGACTAAATCCGGTTGCATTGAATTGTATAACCCGATAACGTTGCAGCGTTTGGGTGCTTCGTTCACGATAAATCCATGGTTCGTCAGGCGCCTCTTTAAGTTCTGTCGCAGGATATCGTCGATTCCAAAGATTAAAATGGTGGGCTTTCTCATGGGGACCTCCCCCGGTGATGAATCACCCAATAGCGGTTAGAAGGGTTAATTAAACATTTAACCTGCCCGCTTTTGAAATGGAGATCTATGGAGGCAGGTATAAGGAAAATCTTTTCTTATACAACCCCGGTTATATGCACTCAAAATGAAGATAGATTCAGTGAATAACAAAAATCATAATTCGAAAGTGGATTTAAATGACTCAGGCTCGCTTCACTTGTTGGAGGTCGGATAGAAAATCTAAATTTGACTAGAACGGCTGAACAGAAGCAGTAAATAAATTATTCACCGTATCTCAGGGGGGAGAATAGATCGGGTGGTATAATCGCTTGAATACCGTGGGCTAAGCCAAATTGCATAATGAAAAAGCATTTTAGAAACCCCCAACAATTTACTAGTTCTCTTTGTACGGATTTTTAAACAAATGTCAAGAAAAAAATTACTATTTACTAGTTATTTTTTAAAAAATATAAAATAGCAAAAAAAATCCCGCTCAAAAAGCGGGATTTTGCGGAATGCATTATCGAACACCTGTATCGTTTATTTTTTGCCTTCGCCGATATAATCCAGATAGTCCAGCGCGTCTTCATCGTCGAGTTCGGCGGCTTTCTTAAAATCCTGCATGGCTTTGGCTTTTGTCGCCCCATAGCAGATAGACCCTTCCTCTGCCGTAGTAATACATGCCGTTTTGCGGTTCCATCTTAAGGGCCATGTTAATTTGAGCAATGGCCTTCGGGATATTGGCCCAGCTGCCCGTAGGATACACCCTGAGAGAAATAGGCCCTGCTGAAATTCGGATCCAGCGCTATGGTTTTCTGAAAATATTGGACCGCGGTCTTATTGTTGCCATAGGTGGAAACCAAGGGCGCCTTTATTAAACCAATAATCTGCATCTTTTTTTACCGGTTTTACCGTTCTTTTTGCGGTTTGGCTTTTGGTGGCGGCTTTTTTTTGGGCCAGCACAACACCCGAAAAACTAAAGACGAGCGCTGCGGCAAGCAGGCAGCTAAAATAAATTAAGATCGCTGGCTTTGATTTCATCAGATTCTCCTCTAGGTAAGTATAGAAATTTATTATATTATATGGTTATTTTTTAAAAAAGTCAAAATAAATGACAACCGAATTCGTGTCGATGATGCCTAGGCGAACTTCAAATTGGTTTTTTCCTTGATCAACGGTACAAAATCCTTTATTCAAAAGCTTTCATTGGCACTGTTTGACTTCAATTCAAATATTTCTTTAAATCAGAATCGAACCGGTTTCATATTTTGATTTCAATTTTGAATGGGGAAATCCAGGAGAGCGAGATGCAACAATACACCATTCACCCGCTGGTTGTCGGTATAAATGAAACCGATCAAGGGGTCATGACCTATCTGCGGGATTACGGCAAGCGGATTTACCTGCCGATAAAAACTTCCCCTCGGTCGGCCCCGCTATCGCTCCCGGCGTGCACATCGATCTGACCGAGGCCTATGATTCCATCCAAAAAATTAAGGAGTTGGCAGATATTTTGATTCCGCTGCATGATCTCAGTATCGGAACGCGGGCCGTTATACCTTAGAATTGACTATTTTCTATTGTCGATTGACTATTTAAGGAATTCTGTCAATTTTATGTGCTTTTAATATTAAAATAGAAAAGCGAAGCGTCATCATTAAATATTCAATTGTCAATCGTCAATATTCAATATCCAGTTGCGTTCTTTTCATTCGGCTTTAAATGTTTTAGAAAAATGAAAAATACCGAATATTTCGAAAGAGGATAGAATATGGCTGCGGAAAATGATCTAGTGCTGATCTATTTTGAGGAAAAACCGCTTGCATTTGCGCGAATTGAAAGCATCTTGCCGGACTCAAAAAAAGACTGGTATCACGTCAAGCTGCTTCTACTTCAGATTCCGCTCCAGGTGGTTACCTGGATCCTGAAAGATGTGTACATCAGCGGCACCGAGTTTACGATGAACGCCAAAAAGATGCGGCTGGAAAAGGTTGAGAGTCCGCTTGAACCCGAAACATCTGATTCACAGGCAGACAAAGAAACAAACAAGGAAGCCGCACAGAAAGATAAAGGCGCTAAAGTTATATCGCTGGAGGACCTCAAGCGGAAATGAATATCGGAGCCGTAACGCTTGAAAATCAAACCATTTTGGCCCCTTTGGCCGGTATCACCAATTTGCCTTTTCGACTGCTTGCAAAGGAAGCCGGCTGCGCCCTGGTCTGTTCGGAAATGGTCAGCGCCCATGGCCTGGTCCACAAATCAAAAAGAACCGTACAGCTACTGGACAGTCTGCCCGGAAGAACAGCCGCTATCGGTACAGATATTCGGTTCGCAACCGGATGTTATGGCCGAAGCCGCCAGGTTTGTTGAATCTTCCGGCGCAGATATCATTGACATAAACTTTGGTTGCTCAGTTAGAAAAATCATCAAAACCGGTTCCGGGGCGGCGCTTATGAAAGCACCCTGAGACCGCGGAAGCGGTCATCAAGGCGGTTCGAAATGCAGTCCGCATCCCGCTCACCATTAAATTAAGAACCGGCTGGAATCCAACGGGCAATCAGGCATTCGAAATTTCGCAAATCGCTGAAGCCTGCGGTGTCGATGCCATTACCATTCACCCGCGAACCGCCACCCAGGGGATTTAGCGGTCACTCCGACTGGGCCATCATTGCAGAACTAAAAAAGCAGGTTAACGTTCCGGTAATCGGCAACGGAGATATCTTCTGTGCGGATGACGCGATCGCCATGCTGGAGCAAACCCGATGTGATGCGGTGATGATCGGCAGAATGGCCATTGGCAATCCATGGATTTTTTCTCATGTGCTGGCACACATGCGGGGTGAGGCGGAACCGACAACTGTCCTGGAACACCGAATTGAGATTATGATTCGATATGTACGGGAATCAGTGAAATACTTTGGTGAGGAAATCGCATGCAGGATGATGCGCAGCCGTTTGTGCTGGTTTGCCAAAGGGCTTCGAAACAGCAGCCAATTTCGCAAATCGATCAATCACATTTCTACAGAAACCGAAGCTCTGCAGCGGATTGAGGCCTATAGAGATTCATTGCAGCACTCGTCTGAGAGTCCTAAATTGCTAGTTTGCTAAAATTGATTCGTCCTTTGAGAGCGAGGACATCAAAATTTGGACTCACTCGAGCATTTAGCATCCTTTAGCTAAAAAGGGTTTACTTGACGCGTACCGAGCTTCCCGTTTTTATCCCCTTATCGGAAATGATGACGGCTTTGGCCCTTATCGGGTTCAACCTCGACAATTCTAATTTCACCGATTTTGGGCCCCGTGGTAAAAAAACCGCTGACCATTGCGCCCTTCCAGAATTCTGCTGGTATCAAAAACCTCAAATTCGTCCCCCGGCTCGAGGCCCACCCGGCTTCCGGAGGAAAGAATAATTTTATCTTCATCAACAGCAATGATAAAGCCGTTCCAGGGTTGATCCTCGATCGCCCAGCAAATGGTTTCGCCCATTTCCTTAATAAGATCGCTTAAGGTTTCATTCAAATCGGGTAATATCAACTTGCCTTCCGACTGCATCAACTCGTAATCCAGTTCTTCGATTTCAACTTTACGGCTGAAGCTCTGATCAAGAATTTTGGTGCCGGTCTCGCTATCATAGACCCCGATGCTGACCAATATCTGAATCAGATGATGGGTATCTTTCCAGACCATACCCCGCAGCTCATCCAGCATACCGACATCGTCCAGGCTGCCGGTGACGATCGCACTTAATCCAAGCTCCCGACCAATGATCGCCAGGGCAAAATTATCAACCTGGCCGGATGGCAATAGCGGCAATTCCTTGAAACTTTCCATATCTTGGCCGCCATCCGGATTTGCAACGGTAACGTCATCACATTCATTATTCAGGTACTCGGGGATTCCTTTTCGAAATAGTTGGGTAAAATCTTGCGAGTGATACAACGATTTATTTTCAAAGCCGATAACGGCGGCCATTCTCTGGAGATCATCATCGGAAAATCTGATTTTGCGTGCAAATTTCTGGGTGGTCTTGGTTACGGTTTTTTTGGTTTTATCCACGGGTTTCCTTATAACCGGTGGAACAACTGACAAGCACAAAATGAATGCCGTAAACCAGAGGAGCCACAGGAGAATTAACGTCAATTTGAGGATCAATTTTGAATTGGGCATCATCATCGTTCTGTTTCAACACTCCCTTGTTAATATGGAATAATGGAATAGTGGAAAAATGGAATATTGGGTGTAAAAACCGGATGATGTCCTGATTTTAATTTCCGATCAGAGCCATCTATATAAAAATAGATCCTATTCCGCTTAAACCCAGTATTCCAACATTCCATTATTCCAGCACCCCATTGCATTCGATTACGGCAAACCTGCTGATCTCTGACATGCTCCAGAAAACAAAGTCATCAATGTTAGAATAATTATCCCTGCTATGTCAAACGATCTGATGAATGGGCGCAGCCCAACTTTACACAGGCGGAATGATCCTTGACACCCGGTGAATATTTTGATACCTGTTCTCAATTATTTTCATGCAAGATTCTGTCTAATAAGGAGACGGACTAAATGGCCTCTATGGATGAACAGATTTTAAGGGCGACCAAGGAAATTGTGGTAAAATTCATTGAAGGCGGTCGGATATCGCCGGCCGGTTTTCCTGACTTTTTTAAAAACATTTACCAAACGGTTCATGACACCGTGAAGGATCAAGTAAGTATGCTGAGTCCAAACAAGAAATTGAAAAGAAAAAATAGTTTTTCTTGAAAGCTGGGATATGCTAATTGACGATTGACGATTTAAGGAATTCTGCCCGTCGAGAGCCTCAGGATCTAACGACAGGATCGAACGATCAATTTTTGATAATCCTCACCAATAATCAATTGTCAATATTCAATAGTCAATTTCAGTGGGCCTCCGCCCAGTTATCGCCCACCGCAAGGTTTACCATGAGCGGCACTTTAAGATCCCAGACACCTTCCATAATCTCTTTGACCACAAGCGTTACGGTATCCAGTTCATGCGGCGGAACTTCAAAAACAAGCTCATCGTGTACGCTGAGCAGCATCGCCGATTCCAGCTTTCTATCTCTGATCGCGCCATCCACCTTGATCATGGCCAGCTTAATGAGATCGGCGGCTGACCCCTGAATCGGCGTATTAACGGCCGTACGCTCGGCAGCCTGCCGCACGATATGATTGCTGTTGCCGATATCCGGTAAAAGGCGTATGCGCCCCAGAAGCGTACTGGTCCCTTTTTGTCTGATTGGCTTCCATAAGCATTTGATCGATGCAACGCTTTACGCCTTTGTATCTGGCAAAGTAGTTATCAATATAAGTTTTGGCCATTTTTTGACCGATGCCAAGTTGCTTTGAAAGCCCGAAGGCACTCATTCCATAAATAATGCCGAAATTAATTGCCTTGGCCTGCCGCCTGAGATCGGTTGTAATCGATGACGGCGGTATCTGAAATACCTCGGCAGCGGTTCGCGTATGGATATCCTCATTTTCCAGAAAGGCCTTTATTAAAATTTGGTCATTTGAATAATGTGCCAGAATACGAAGTTCCACCTGGGAATAATCCGCTGAAACCAGCTTCCAGCCTTTGCGGGGCACAAAGGCCCTGCGGATCTCCAGGCCTTCATCGCTTCGAATCGGAATATTTTGCAAATTGGGATCGGAACTGCTTAAGCGCCCGGTGGCGGTTACGCTCTGATTATAAGAGGTATGAATCCGCCCGGTTTCCGGGTTGACCAGATCAATTAACGCGTCGGCATAGGTGGATTTCAATTTGGATAAGGTGCGGTGCTTTAAAACGAGCGCCGGCATTTCATGTTCCTCGGCCAGCCGGGTTAAAACATCCACATCGGTCGAATAGCCGGTTTTCTTTTTGGTTTTTTTCAACACCGGCAGCTGCAGCTTATTGAACAGTATATTGCCGAGTTGCTGGGATGAGTTAATATTGAATTCTTCACCGGCAAGTCCATAAATGCCGGCTTTCAATGCTTTCAGCTGATGTTCAAACGATTTAGAAAGTTCATGCAGCCGGTCGATATCGATACAGGTGCCCTGCATTTCCATCCGCATCAAAACCGGCACCAGAGGGCATCTCGACGTTTTCCATCAAATGATTCAGCCCAATCTTTTCAAGCCGGGGCATCAGTTCATCTTTTGCCATTAAGGTGATGTCGGCATCCTCGCATGCATAGGGCACGGCCTTTTCCAGAAGCACCTGATTAAATGATAATGCGTTTTTCCCTTTGCCGGCGACTTCCTGAAAGGGGATCGTTTTATGGCCCAGGAAATCCAGGGCAATCTGGTCCAGATTGTGGGCCCTTTTCGATGGATTCAGCAGGTAAGAGGCGACCATGGTGTCAAAGACCACACCCTCAAGATTCACCCCGTGACGGGATAGAACAATCCAATCATATTTAATATTTTGCCCGACCTTTTTAATGGCCGGATTCTCTAAAACCGGCCTGAGCTGGTTTAAGACTTCGGCTAACGGCAACTGCTGCGGAGCGCCGATATAGTCATGGGCACAGGGAATATAAAACGCTTCATCGGCCTGCAGGGCAAAGGATAAACCCACCAATCCGGCTTCCATGGGATTCCGGGATGTCGTCTCGGTGTCCAGGGCAAACATGCGCGCTGATTTCAGGCGGGCGATCAGCTTTGCAAATTCGTCCATTTGCAGTACGGCCCGGTAATCTTTGTTACTGAGATCGGTCTTTCCGGAAACGGCTTGCTGCAATCGCGAAATTCAAGGGTTTTAAAAAGCTCCGAAAGCACCCCGCTGTCCGGCGGACCGATTTTAAAAATTGCTAAATCACCGGAAACCGGAACCTGTGTGTCAATGGTGACCAGATCACGGCTCAAAAAGGCTTGATCCCGATAATTGACCAGGTTTTCACGCTGCTTTTTCCTGGTAATCGAATCAACAGCTTCGTAAAGCTTGGCCATACTCTGATAATCCTGGATCAAGGTCAGCGCCGTTTTCCGACCAATTCCCGGAACGCCCGGCACGTTATCGGCTGTATCGCCTGAAAGCCCCATGACATCGACCATTTGTTGCGGCCCCACGCCATAGGATTTCTTTACGAATCCGGCATCGATGGTCGCATCCTTCATGGGATCCCAGATACTCGCCTGATCGGTCACCAGCTGTATAAAATCCTTGTCACCGGTAACCATAATCACCGAATAGCCATTCTCTTCGGCAATACGGGCATAGGTTCCGATTAAATCATCGGCTTCAAATCCCTCCATTTCGATAATCGGGAACTGAAATGCAGCTGTTATTTCTTTGATATAAGGTATCTGAACGGCCATATCGTCCGGCATGGGTGGGACGGTTGGCCTTGTATTCTGCAAACATTTCGTGGCGGAACGTCGGACCTTTGGCATCAAAAAACATGCCTGCATACTGCGGGTTGTGATCCTCAATGAGTTTTAGAAGCATGCGTGTAAATCCGAATGCTGCATTGGTCGGAAGCCCCTTTGAATTGGATAATCCCCGGATGGCATGATACGCCCGGTGAATATATGCGGTGCCGTCGATCAAATATATGGTCTTTTCTTTTTTCATCGAATCAACAGTGAAGCCGACTGCATTGACATATGTGGGCTGATTGAATTAATTTTTAGCTGCCTCTATAGCATTAAAGATTTAAAACAACAATCATGAAAGCGCCGGCCACAGGAACTGCATACCGCAGAAAACGACGTCGCATCAAAAACCCTGACTGCGATTGTTGTGGAATGACATTTCCTTTTTGCTGGACGTGCCGCTGCGGGTTTTGTATTTGCCAGGCTTGCATGGAAGAAAACATGTGGGGAATGTCCTGTAATGCCATCACCTGGACGTGTCCGGATTGCGGCGCGCAAAATGGCTTTGGCAACCAGTAGGGTCGGACACCGTGCCGACCTGAATCAAGCGGGTACGGACTTCGGCGAGGAGTTCGACTGCCCTCGGCCGTGAGCTCGGTCCGAACCGAGGCTCACACGAAGTCCTCAGTCGAGCCGTTGCCCACACTTGAATTTAGCTGAGCGGAAGGAATAATGGAATTGTAGAAAGATGGAAAATTGATTTTTTACCCGCAGGAGAAAAAATCATGACGGATAAAATAATTTCAATCGAGCAGCAGGACGGTCCGTTTCAGATGGTGTTTCAACGTGTCATGCGGATGGTGCCGGATCGTGATAAACAGGATAAAAAATTACAGAGACTTATTGCTTTTCGCTTAAGAATTGACGGCGAAGCAGCGATCAGCGAGTACCTGATAAAAAGAATCAAAGAGGCCATCAAGTGTTCTTATAGCGGAAGCCTGTATAACTATCTCAAAGATGATATTGAGGCCAAGGAATGTGAAGATACGGATTTAGACGATACCCCACCCGGCGCTGCCTGAAGAAAACAGTTGCTTTGAAAACACAAAATGGTTAAAAAAGCCATTAAACGGACTGATTCAAAAAGTCAGTCCGCTTGAATATAGGACTGAATGATTCAAAATCATGCACTATGAAGGAAACATCATAAGACCCCCCAGTGAAGCCAACAGCATATTGCTGCAGGTAACCGTGGGATGCTCGCGTAATAAATGCACGTTCTGCGGAACCTACAGGGGCGAGCGCTTCCGCATAAAACCCGATTCCATCATTATGGAAGATATCGCTTTTGCGGCCAGGTACTGCCGGCGACAGCGCCGTGTCTTCTTGTGTGACGGCGATGCTCTGATTATTCCCCAGAAAAGGCTTTTAAAAATACTCAAAGAAATTGAAAAGCAACTGCCCTGGGTTACCCGGGTGGGGCTGTATGCCAATGCCAAAGCCTTAAATATGAAAACCGCTGATGAGCTCAAGGCGCTCAAAGCCCACGGGGTCGGTATTGCTTACATGGGGCTGGAGACCGGCGACGACGTTACCTTAAAGAAAATAAACAAAGGCGCCACCGCCGCGCATATGATTCAAATGGGCAGAAAAGCAAAACAGGCTGGATTCAAACTTTCGGTTACCGTGCTTTTGGGCATAGCCGGGCCGGAACGATCACAGATTCATGCTAAGGAGACCGGGCGCGTCCTTTCAGCGATCGATCCGGATTATGTCGGCGCCTTAAGCCTGATGCTCATACCCGAAACGCCTCTGTTTGATGACTGTGAATCCGGAGCCTTTCGATTGATTGAGCCGCAGGAAATGCTGGCTGAATTAAAGACAATGATCGCCGGCACAGACCTGACCAGCGGGCTTTTCCATGCCAATCACGCTTCCAACTACCTGCCGATTAAGGCCAGATTCCCAAAAGAAAAGGATACCACCATCCGATTGATCGACCAGGCCCTGGCAGGCAAGATCCCGCTGAAGCCGGAATACCTGAGAGCTCTGTGATGTCATTTACCTTGATTTTGGATTGTGGCCTGCGACGAGCTCCCATCGGCAAGCTCAGGGCCTGCCTTCGACATGAGCTCAGGCCGAATGTAGTTTATCGAAGGCAGCCGAGTCGATTGAAATTGCTAGAAGTCGATGCTCAGCTATTTGGTCGGCTACATCTAAATCCGAAATCTAAAATCCAAAATATGAACGATAGTGAGGACCCTTATGGATTTCAAAATGCTGCTGACAACATTTGGTTTAATTTTTTTGGCTGAACTGGGAGACAAGACTCAACTGGCAACGTTTTGCTTCTCGGCCGATTGCAACTCCAGGACTTCAGTATTTTTAGGATCCGCCGGGGCGCTGGTGCTAAGTTCGTTAATCGCAGTCCTCTTCGGAGCAGGGGTCAGCCGGGTAATTCCCGTAAATTATATCAAAATGGGTGCCGGTATTTTTTTTATTGTCGTCGGGATATGGACTTTATATTCTTCCACCCGTGCGGTTTATTCATTTTAAAACAGGATAAGAACCATTTTCCGGCAATCACCTTCAATGGGATTTCCCAAAACGGCCGCCAGCATGCCCGCTAAAGCAAAAATGCCTTCGTGCAGATCTTCGCTTTCTCTTAAAGCCAACCTACCGCCAGGTCCTTTGCTGATGCTGTCCTCAGCATTTTTATTTTCTGTCTTGGATGGGCTGATAAAGCTTTTGGGACCGGCGTTTCGCACCTGGGATATTGCGTTTTATCGGTTTGGCTTTGGTCTTGTCATTCTGATCGGCATTTTGGGATGGAAAGGCAATCCCTTTAAAACAGATAACCTGAAACTCATGATTATTCGGGGCATCACAGGATCCTTCGCCTTCCTGTCCCTGATTACCGCCATCCGGCTTATTCCAATATCAACCGCCATGGTTTTGTTTTTCTCTTTTCCGGCTTTTGCAGCCCTTTTCTCATTTCTTATATTTGGCGAACGAATCTCAAAAGGCGAAATCATCTGCATCCTGGGTGCCCTGCTGGGTGCCTTGGTTTTATTTGACTATCAAATTGCAGGCAATCTATTCGGTCAGGCTGCCGGTCTGCTATCAGGCGTCTTTGCAGGGTTGACAGTTTGTTTTATCAAAAGACTAAGAGAAACAAACGGGTCGGCTGTGATTTATTTGTATTTTTGCTTGCTGGGTGCTTTAATATCTTTTCCAGGATTTATCAGCCAGCCGCAGCTGCCGCGCTCCGGAATCGAATGGTTGATGATCGGCGGCATTGTTTTTTCATCGATTGCGGCCCAGCTTCTAATGAATCAAGGGTTTCAATACTGCAAAAGTTGGGAGGGTGGCCTTTTTTTGACCAGTGAGGTCGTGTTTACATCGGTGCTGGGGATCGTTTTTCTGGGTGAAATCGTAAGCTGGCGTTTTGGGTTAGGCGGTCTGCTGATCGTCGGAAGCGCCGTATTTATTAATTTAGTCAAAGTGCATAAAATATCCGCTTATTCATGATAAACAAGGCAAATCTAATGCGCTACTTTTTTGCGGTGCTGTTCATCATACTATCGGATGCAGGTATCTCCGGCGGACAGGAGCTGGGAATTCAATCCCCTTCCACCTGGCCCTCGCTGATGGCCAGCGTAAAAATCACAGAGCCCATCGACTTTTGCGGCGAGCCAGTGGATCTTACCAGTCAAGAAGTGCGCGAACGGTTGGAAAAGGAGTTGCTGCTCACCATTTGGGATCGACCGCAGGTGGTTCTGTGGATAAAACGCTCCACTCGGTACCTGCCGATAATCGAAAAAATGCTGAGTGAAAACGAAATGCCCGACGACCTAAAATATATTGCGATTATCGAAAGTGCACTCAGGCCCCATGCCGGCTCGCACAAAGGGGCCATCGGTTTCTGGCAGTTCTTAAAATCAACCGGCCAAAAATACGGACTCAGGATCAATGCGGAAATCGATGAACGCCGAAACATATTTGCATCCACCCGGGCCGCCATTAATTATTTTAAGGACCTTTACAAAATGCTGGGCTCCTGGACCCTTTCAGCCGCCGCCTATAATATGGGAGAACTGGGACTGGAATCAGAAATTGTATCTCAAAAATCAAACGATTACTATGAGCTTTACCTACCGCTTGAAACCCAACGGTATATGTTCAGGGTTATCTCGGCCAAAATAATTCTGACGAATCCGCAGCGATTCGGTTTTCAATTTACAGACCAGGACCTTTACCCGCCGTTAAGCTTTGACCGGATTCATGTTGAATGCTTTCAGGATACGCCGATCCATATTGTCGCCCGGGCAGCCAAAACCCATTTTAAGGCCATCAAAGACTTAAATCCGGAAATCCGGGGCCACTTCCTCGCAGCCGGGGTACATTCGCTGTTAATTCCCAAAGGCGCGGCCGACGGGTTTTATGCCCGATTCAAAGAGCGGGTTCAACAGTGGGCGGCTGAAAACCAGGGACGGGTCTATGTGGTCAAAGAAGGCGATAACCTGACGTCCATTGCCGAGAGCTTCAATGTACCGCTGCCGGCCTTGCTGATCTGGAACCGGCTGGACGGGAAAAAACCGATTCATCCGGGGGATCGAGTCGTAATTTATCCCAACCCGGTCAGAAGCGGTTTCAATCCGCCTCGGGCAGACTGATGCCCGCTAGCGATATCGATCGTCTTGCATTTCAACATTCCATTATTCCAGGTAGAAGGAGATCCATCCATGCCGATCACCAAACAACCCCAGGAAGCCGTAAAATTTGAAATCCAAACCTACCGGCGGCCCAAAGATCGAAAAGCCTTGCGATCGACCCATGTTGCTTTTTCCGGATCACCGCAACGGCATCCCTACGACCGGGAAAAGATCATATTGGTCGCCGATCCTTACAGTACCCATAACTTTTTTTACGAGTTTTATAAAGGCGATATTGCTTACGTGGAGGAACTGCCGAGCATTGTCAACGTGGATGGGGAAACCGTCACCATGGTGAGGGCCTGGATTAAAAAAATGAGCATCGGAATGCGCTGCTCACCTTTTATGGTTGAAGACACCGTGGGAGAAACAACCGAGAATAAATAGGATTTTTTTATATTAAAATTGGCGCCCGTTTAATGATGGAACTTAAAGATTGAAATAGCGCGGGCTATGAAACGAAACCTGAAGAAAAAATATGTCGCCAATTTTACAGGACTTTAATGACCACCAGGGTCTCGTCGTCATCCGCTTCAAGGGGGTGACGGAAATTATTCAAAGATTCAAATGCCTTGTCCAGGATTTCTCGGGCGGATTTATCCGCATAATCCCGGATGACATTCAGCAGCCGCTTGTTGCCGAACATTTCTCGGTTGGCGTTAACTGCTTCCTTGATGCCGTCTGTTCCGATCAAAATGATTTGCCCGGGGTTGATCTGTTTTTGGGATTCTTTATATTCAGCATCTTCCATTACACCCAGCGGTAAGCCCTCACCGGCAAGCATTTCGTGTGAATCCGTCCCGGGGTATAGAGAATCGCCGGCTCATGTCCGGCCTTCACCCAGCGGATCATTTTTTCTTTGATGTCAATTTCACCGTAAAACATCGTCATGAAAAGATTAAGCTCTTCGATATCCTGCACGAGCCGCTTGTTTACATCGGAAATGATAGCAGCACACTCACTGGGGGGGGTATGAACTCTTTCTCTGAGAAACGCACGCGCCGTGGTCATTAGCAGTG
>PVMK01150254.1_pt1 | contig 25259 bp, 17 predicted proteins | sample 1853481 | NCBI WGS metagenome assembly PVMK01 (sample SAMN08533507, study PRJNA380276) | Marine sediment metagenome, whole genome shotgun sequencing project.
TGGTCCTTCAAAGTCTTCCGTGAGTTCATGGCCAAGGAGCCGCTCCTGAATTCGCCGGAGATCCGTAGCATCGACAGCACGATCAGCGCCCGGGACGAGCTGCTCAAGGGCGAGCGTCGCCAGCTCGGCATTCCGGACATCGCGGTCATCGGCGGGTTTACGCACGTTCCGTACGCCGGCGGGGCGGGCGCAGAACCGCCTACGCCGGTCCAGGGCTTCGATTTCCCAGGACGCCAGACGTTCACTTGGAACGTCGGCGCGCAAGCCACGCTCCCCCTTTTCGACGGAACCTCGAACTACGCGCGCATCCGTCGAACCTTCCGCGAGCTCGATCGCCTACGCACCGACCGAGCGGTACTCGCGCAGCGGCTCGAGCAGAACGTACGGTCCGCTCTGCATCAGGCTGGTTTTTCTTACGCCAACATCGACCTGACGCGAGACGCGGCCGAGGCCTCGGCGCGAAACTTGGAGTTGGTCACCGACCTTTACCAGCGAGGCGCGGCCGACATCATCCAACTCGTCGACGCGCAGAACCAAGCCCTGGGCGCTGCACTGGCAGCGGCAAACGCGCTCTACGACTTCTTGATCGACGCGCTTCGAGTGCAGCGCGCCGCGGGAGCATTCTCGCTCGAGGGCACACAGGAATATCGCGACGATTTCATCAAGCGAATCGACGCATTTGCGGCAGAAAAGAAGCGGCAAGGCCAGAGGCGCCAGCCGCCGAACGAGCCGACCAGAGTCAATCCACGGGAGCACAACTGATGACAAAGACACCAACCCTCGTCGCGATGGTCGCCGTCTTGACGATTCTCGGATGCGAGGATGCACAGGAAGAACCCGAGCTCATTCGCCCGGTTCGGTACGTGGTGGTCGAAGGGAGTGACGCGGCAACACAGCGGACGTACTCGGGAGTCTCACAATCCGGCCAAGAGAGCCGGCTCAGCTTTCAGGTTTCGGGGCAAGTGCTGGACGTGCCGGTCAACGTCGGAGACACGGTGAAGAAGGGCGACACCATCGCTCGCATGGACCCGACCGACTACGCGCTGCAACTTCAGAACGCTCAAGCTTCCGCCGCCCAGTCCCGGGCGCAGGAGCGGAACGCGAAGGCAACCTACGAACGCACACGCGCGCTCTACGAAAACCAAAACGCCTCCCGGCAGGACCTAGACGCCGACCGGACCGCATACGAGTCGGGACGGGCGGGGCTCGAGGCGGCCAATCAGCAAATCCGGCTGCGACAGCGGCAGCTGGGCTACACCCATCTGAAGGCTCCAGAAACCGGCACACTCGCGACGGTCGATATCGAGGTCAATGAGTACGTGCAAGCCGGTGAGCTGGTCGCCACTCTGCTCGCAGGAGAGCAGATTGAAGTCAGTGTTTCGGTTCCCGCGTCGATCATTCGCAGCATCAAGAGGGGCGCCGCAGCCAAAGCGCGTTTCAACTCGTTGGATGGCAAGACGTTCGCGGGAACGGTGACCAAGGTAGGCGTGGCGAGCGTCGGCGGCGCGACCACGTTCCCCGTCACCGTGGAGCTCACCGAGGGGCTAGATCAAGTTCGCTCCGGCATGGCCGCCGATGTGACCTTCATGTTTGCGTCCGAAAAAGACGGCCCCCGATTCGTTCTTCCAATCAGCGCCGTCGGGGAGGACCGTGAGGGCCGCTTCATCTACATGCTGCAGAAGACGGGCGATGGCCTCGGCACGGTTCACCGGACGCCCGTCGAAGTTGGCGAGCTTCTTTCCGACGGCCTCGAGATCCTCGACGGCGTGAAGACGGGTGATCTCGTCGTCACCGCTGGCGTCAGCCGCATCTACGACGGCCTGCAAGTCCGGGTTCCCGAACGGGCGGGGTCGGAGCCCGACAACTTGGCAGCAGAGCCGGCACCCACTGCAGAGCCAGCGCCCACTACAGAAGCCGACGAGACGCCATGAGCTTGACCAAGTTTGCCCTGGAGCGACGCACGGTCACCGGCACGCTGATCGTCGTCCTGATCTTCGCCGGCATCGGAGCGTACTTGGACGCGCCTCGGCAAATGGACCCAGGCTTCATCATTCGAACGGCGATGATCACGACGTACTTCCCAGGCGCAAGCCCGGAGCGCGTGGAGCAGTTGATCACCGATCCGATCGAAAAGGTCATTCAAGAGATCCCCGAGCTCGACTGGGTCAACAGCGAAAGCCGGACCGGCGTTTCGGTCATTTACGTGAACATCCGTGAGGAGTTCAAGGTCATGCGTCCCATCTGGGACGACCTCAGACGCAAGGTCGACAGCGTCGCGCCCAGTCTGCCGGAAGACATCGAGGGGCCGATCGTCAACGACGCGTTTGGAGATGTCTATCCGATCATGTTCAGCATGACCGGCGACGGCTTTTCGTACATGGAGCTCAAGGACATTGCGGACGACCTCCGCGACGAGCTCTTACGCATCGAGTCGGTGGCCAAAGTCGACATCCTCGGCGCCCAGGATGAGCGTCTTTTCGTCGAGTACGACAATGCCGTTTTGAGCCGCATCGGAATGACGCCGGACTTCCTCAAGAACGCCCTGCAACAACGAAACATCATCCAGCCGGGCGGCGAGATCGACGTCGCGAACGAAACCATCGCGCTCGAGCCAAGCGGTAACTTCAGCTCGGTCGATGAGCTCAGGCGAAATATAATTCGCCTGCCGAGGACCGACGAACTGGTCTACCTCGAAGACATCGTCGACATCTACCGCGGCTACGTGGACCCGCCCGAAGGGCTGGTGCGCATCGAAGGCAAGCCGGGCCTCATCCTAGCCGTGTCGATGGCGGACGGCGGCAATCTCATTCAGCTAGGCAAGCAGCTACAAGAGTTCTTCACGTACATCCAAGAGCAGTACCCACACGGCATCGACTTCTACCAGACGTACTTCCAGCCCACCCGAGTTGAGCAAAAGGTCGACGACTTCGTCGAAAGCGTCGTTCAAGCGGTGGCGATCGTCCTCGTCGTCATGCTTCTGACTCTGGGTCTGCGCACAGGATTGGTCGTCGCCACTCTAGTGCCCGTCACCATGGTCATCGCGATGTGGATGATGAGCCTTTTCGATATTCAGATCGACCAGATGTCGCTTGCGGCGCTCATCATCTCGCTTGGTTTGCTGGTGGACAATGCCATCGTGATCTCCGAATCGATCGTGGTGCGCATGTCAGCGGGCGCAGGTGGCGTCGAGGCCGCGCTCGGCGCAACGAACGAGCTGAGGGTTCCACTGCTGATCGCCTCTTTGACCACGTCGGCAGCCTTCTTGCCGATCAAGCTTGCAGAATCGGCGGTCGGGGAATACACGGGGGTGCTCTTCTCCGTCGTGACGATCACGCTGCTGATCTCCTGGGTGCTCGCGCTCACGATGATCCCCCTGCTCTGCGTGCGTTTTCTCAGGCCAAAGGCGGTCGAAGAGCCCTTCGACTCGCGCTTCTATCACGCCTACCGCCGCACGATCTTGACGGTCCTGCGCCATCCCGCGATCAGCATCATCGTTGCAGTTCTCGGGTTTCTAGCAGGCATGCAGCTCTACAAGCTCGTGCCCCAGATGTTCTTTCCCACGCAAGCCACCAACCTCTTCGTGGCCGAGTTTACGTTCCCTCCAGGCACGTCGATCAGCACGACGGAAGACATGGTCAAGGACATGGAGTCCTACATCCGGAGCGACCTCAGCGAGACAGACGACCGCCCCGGTATTTCACACTGGGCCAATTTCATCTCTGCGACCCCACCGCGCTTCACCCTGGGGTACAACCCGAACGCGCCGCGTCCTCGCTACTCGGAAACCATCGTCGAAACCACGAACGCGGAAGTCGTGCCGGAAATGATGCAGCGCCTTGAGAGGTACCTGACGGAGCGATACCCGGATATCCGTCCTTACGTCCGGCTGCTGAGCAACGGACCACCGGTCACCAAACCCGTCGAGGTGCGCATCTCCGGCAAGGACATCAATCGGACCTTCGAAATCGCGGACACGGTCAAACAGTGGCTCAACGCTCGAGATGACACGCGGAACGTTGGCGATGACTGGGGTCCGCGCGTCAAGAAGCTGGTCATCGAGGTCAGCGAGGATCAGGCGCGCCGAGCCGGCGTCACCAACGAAGACGTCGCTACCTCGCTACAGACCTTCCTGAGCGGCTACGAGACGACGCAGTACCGCGAAGACGACAAGATAATCCCGGTCATCTTGCGGTCGGTCGCCGAAGGGCGACGCAACATCGACCGTCTGGGGACTCTGAGCGTGTTTTCACAAGACGGAAGCTCGGTGCCGCTTACCCAGGTCGCCACCGCCAAGCTCGAGTGGGAGTCCTCGGAGATCCTCCGTCGTGACCGCTACGCCACCATCACCGTCGATAGCGAGGTCATCGAAGGTGTCACCGCGTTTGATGTCATCGCGGAGCTCGAGCCCTGGCTCGAAGAACAGAAGGAGGAGTGGGGCATCGGCTACCGTTACGAGTTTGGCGGTGAGGTGGAGGGCTCAGGCAAAGCCAACGCGTCCATCGTCGACAAGCTTCCGATCGCGGGAATGGTGATCCTCATCCTCCTGGTGTGGCAGTTCAACTCGCTGCGAAAGCCGTTCATCGTCATGGCGACGATCCTCTTTGCGCTGGTCGGCGTCGCCATCGGCCTGGTCGTCATGGATTCGTACTTCGGCTTCATGACCCTGCTCGGCATCGTCTCCCTGGCCGGCATCGTGATCAACAACGGCATCGTGTTGATCGACCGAATCGACATCGAACAGAGCGAGAACGGCCTCAGCCCAGCCCATGCAATCATCCAGGCAGCCCAACAGCGCTTCCGCCCAATCATGCTCACCACCGCCACCACGATCGCTAGCTTGATCCCCCTCTACGCAGGCGGAGACGCCATGTGGCAACCCCTGGCAGTCGCAATCATGTTCGGCCTAGCCTTCTCAACAATGCTCACCCTAGGCTTCGTCCCCCTCATGTACTCCCTCTTCTACCGAGTAACCTTCAAAGACTTCGTCTACCCAAATTGAAAAGGGATCAGAGTCCTTTTAGAAAGGGTTAACCGGCGCGCCCGGGAGGACTCGAACCTCCGACCATCGGCTTAGAAGGCCACTGCTCTATCCAGCTGAGCTACGGGCGCGTTTGCGGCGTCTCTAGCACGTTAACCACCCACCTTGAAAAAGGGGACAGTCCTCTTTTATGCCATGGGGTTGCCTAGGATTAGGTCGGCGGCTCTTTCGGCTACGGCTACGGTTGGGGCGTGCGTGTTCCCCGAAGGCAGGACCGGGAAGATCGATGCGTCGGCGATGCGTAGGCTTTCGACGCCGTGCACCCGGAGCTCATTGTCGACGACCGCCGTCGGATCGTCCGCAGGACCCATCTTCGAGGAGCCGACCGGGTGATAGACGCTCATCCCCTCGCTCTTCCAGAACTCGAGGATCTCGTCGTCCGTCTGCACCGAGTCGCCGGGCAAGATCTCGTACGTGGCATGGGGCTTGAAGGCCTCTGACTGGTAGATCTTCCGCTGGAGCTTGAAGCCCTCGATGGCGAGCTCGCGGTCGTGCTCGGTCGACATGTAGTTGTGGATGATCTTCGGGAATGTCTTCGCATCGTTGCTGCGCGCGTGGACGCTGCCTCGCGAGGTCGGGCGAATGGTGCAAACCGTCGAGTTCACGCCAGGGTCCGGCGACGCCACCATGTTGCCTTCTTCGTCCATACCACCTGCACCGGGCGTGAAGTGGATCTGGAAAATCGGACGCTCTGCGCCCTCGTTCGGCACGAACCCGCCAATGTTGGCGGCCGGCATCGTGAGCGGACCCTTCTTCGTGAACATGTATCGAAGGACACCCCACACGACCCGCGGAAACTTTCCATCCTCGGAAAGGCACTTCTTGGTCTTCACGCCTTGCTGAACCCAGAGCTGGAGGTGGTCCTGCAGGTTCTCGCCCACCCCGCGGAGCTCGTGCTGCACCTCGACGCCAAGCTCGCCGAGCACGTCGGGGTTTCCGATTCCCGAGAGCTCGAGCAGCGGCGGAGAGTTGTAGGTACCGGCGCAAAGCACGACCTCGCGGCTCGCCTTGGCCTGATGCGTATTGCCCTTTGCATCCTGATACTCGATGCCAACGGCCTTCTTCCGGTCGAGCAAGACGCGCTGAGCCACCGCCTGAAGCGCGATCGTCAGGTTCGGACGCTTTTTCACGTCCGCGCTGAGAAACGCATCCGCCGAGCTCCAGCGCTTTCCGTTCTTCATGTTCACCTGAACGTAGCCGATGCCCTCTTGGTTCTCGCCGTTGATGTCGTCATTGCGAGGAATGCCCACGCTCACCGCCGCGTCGATGTACGCATCACTAATGTCGTACTTCATGGAAACGTGAGTGACATTCAGCTCGCCACCCTTGGCGTGATACTCGTTGGCCGGACCCGGCTCGTAGTTCTCGGAGCGCTTGAAGTAAGGCAGAATGTTCGCGTACGACCAGCCCTCGCAGCCCGGGCGCGCCCCCCAGTCGTCATAGTCCTGCCGCTGGCCGCGCATGTAGACCATGCCGTTGATCGAGCTGCACCCGCCGAGCACGCGTCCGCGCACGACGCTAATCTCACGGTCGTTCATGTGAGGCTCGGGCTCGGTCTTGTAGAGGTTGGTCGTCTTTTCGTCGTACATCAGCTGCGTGAAGCCGATGGGCATCTTGATCATCGGGTTGCTGTCTTTCTTGCCGGCCTCGAGCAGCAACACTCGATTGGCAGGGTCCGCGGAAAGACGGTTTGCAAGACAGCAGCCGGCTGAACCGGCCCCCACGACGATGAAATCAAAAGCTTCTGCAGTCATCTCCTCACAGCCTCCGAGGCTAAAAAGCCAAGCTTTCCTATCACAGGACAGGCCGAAGACAACAAAGAGTAAAGTATGACTTATCGCAAACAGCATCGTCTACCGTCGTTCGTAATAAGCCGGCGTCAACGCGTTCCGCAGTGCGACGGGCCATCGAACTTTGTTACTCTCGCTTCACGCGGCGCTCGAGCGTTGCGGTCAGGAGGGCAAGATGGACAGGGGTGACGGCAGTGTGCTCGGCTTCTTGGTTTGGCTCGCGATTGCAGCGTTCTACATCTACGTTGCGTGGACGATCTTCGAGAAGGCCGGAAAACCCGGATGGGCTGCGATCATCCCCATCTACAATGTGATCGTGCTGCTCGAGATCGTCGGTCGTCCGATCTGGTGGGTGATCTTGTTCATCATCCCAGTGGTGAGCTTCGTCATTGCGATCATCGTGTCGATAGACCTTTCAAAGTCGTTCGGCCACGGTGCTTTGTACGGCTTCGGCCTCGCATTCCTCGGTTTCATCTTCGCGCCGATTCTCGCCTTTGGCAGTGACACCTATCAGGGCCCCTCGGTGACGGTCTAAGCCGCGAGCCCGCCGCAACCCGCGTTCGGTCCTCGTCGCACCGCAGAGTCGCCTGGCGGGATACTGCTACGAGCGTACGCTCTTTGCAGAAAGTGTGATCGATGAGCGTTCGTCCCGTTTTCGCGGTGCTCCTTGCCACCCTCGCGTCGCTCGGCTTCGCGGAGGGCGTGGCTGCGGAGCTTCCTGACTACACCCTTTTTGAAGCCGGCCAGGTACGGCCGTTGGCGATGTCGCCCGACGGAGCGCGTCTCTTTGCGGTCAATACCCCGAACGGGCATCTCGAGATCTACGACATCGGCGTCGACGGCCTCGCTTGGTTGGAGTCGGTGCCGGTTGGTTTGGAGCCGGTGGCGCTGGCCGCCCGCAGTGATGGCGAAGTGTGGGTGGTCAATCACCTCTCGGACAGCATTTCGATCGTCGATGTTGCGGCGGACCCGCCGCGCGTCGTGCGCACCTTGCTCGTTGGAGATGAGCCGCGTGACATCGTGTTCGCCGGTCCGGGAAGAAACCGGGCCTTCATCACGACCGCACACCGAGGGCAGAACAGTCCCTACCCGCAGGGCGATTACGACGTCGCAGGAACCGGTCGCGCTGACGTTTGGGTCTTCGACGCCACCACGCTCGGAACATCGCTTGGGGGCGAACCGCTCATGGTGCTGACACTGTTCGGCGATCGCCCCCGTGCCTTGGCCGCAACACCCGATGGCTCCACGGTGTACGCCGCGGTGTTTCGATCGGGGAACCGCACGATGACTGTCGGCGAACCCCTGGTCTGCGACACCGACAACACGGACGATCCGTGCACCATCGAAGGCGTCGAATACCCCGGAGGCCTACCTTTCCCAAAGACCAACTTCGACGGAGCTCAGAGCCGCGAAGCCGGGCTCATCGTCGGCTGGAACACGGCCACCGAGCAATGGGAAGACGAGCTCGCTCGGGATTGGAGCAATGCCGTCCGCTTTTCTCTGCCGGACCTCGACGTGTTCGCCATCGACGCCAACGCAAGCATGCCGGTCGAGACTGGCTCCATTTCAGGCGTCGGCACCGTCTCTTTCAACATGATCGTCAATCCCGACAACGGAAATCTCTACGTCACAAATACCGAAGCGATCAGCCGTGTGCGGTTCGAAGGCCTTGGCAGCTGGGTCTCCGACCTAGGCCCCAAGGAGTCGGGCGACCCGCCCACGGTACGCGGCCACCTTCATGAAGCGCGCGTAACGGTGATCGACGGCGCGCTCAACGTACGCCCCCGTCACTTGAACAAGCACATCGATTATTCCGCCCGGCCGCAGCCCGCGGGCACCAAAGATCGCAGCCTGTCGATGCCGCTCGAAATGGCGATCACCAGCGACGGCAGCACCCTCTACATCGCTGGCTTCGGATCGAGCGCGATCGGGATCTACGACACGGCCGAGCTCGAAAACGACAGCTTCACCCCCGATGCGGCCAACATGATCTCCCTGCCAAGTGGTGGTCCGAGCGGCCTGGTGCTCGACGAGGTACGCGAGCGTCTGTACGTCATGACGCGTTTCGAAAACTCGATCGTCGTGGTCGATACCGGGACGCGCGCCGCCGTACAAACCGTCGCCATGAAGAACCCCGAGCCAGTGTCCGTCATCGAGGGGCGTCCGTTCCTTTATGACGCGAAGCTCACCGGCAGCAACGGCGAGGCGTCGTGCGCGAGCTGCCATGTGTTTGGCGACATGGACGACCTCGCCTGGGACCTCGGTGACCCGGATGTTGTTCCGTTCGCGAACCCAAACCCCGCGCCGCCGAGCGACGAGTTTCCTTTGATCGCCTCCTTGCCTCCCCTTCAGCCCTTTGATCCGCTCAAGGGCCCCATGACCACCCAGAGCCTGCGTGGTCTCGAGCTCGCGGGCCCAATGCACTGGCGAGGGGATCGTACAGGGCCCGAGTGCAACACGACTCCTGGGGACCCGGCGTGCGCAAACCGTGGCTTTAACGAATTCAACGTTGCCTTCCCGGGTCTCGTGGGGCGCGACGAAGGCACGCTCACCGAGGCCGACATGCAAGCCTTCACGGATTTCGCGCTCCGGATCACCTACCCACCGAATCCGATTCGCGGGCTCGACAACTCGCTCCGCCCCCAGGAGCAAGCGGGTCTCGTCCTTTACAACGGCCGGATCACCGACACGGTCGCCAATTGCAACGGCTGCCACCAACTAGACCGAGCGCTTGGTTTCTTCGGCACTGGCGGCGGCTCCACGTTCGAGGGTGAAGTCATGGAGTTCAAGGTTCCGCACCTTCGCAATGCGTATCAAAAGGTCGGCATGTTCGGAATGGCTCCCAATCCTTTCTTCATGGCCAGCACGCCCTTCACTGGCGATCAAGTCCGGGGCTCGGGCTTCCTCCACGACGGAAGCGTTCCCACCGTCTCTGACTTCCTCAGCGCGAACGTGTTCAACGACGTATCCGAGACGGACCGAAACAACCTCGAGGCCTTCGTCATGGCCTTCGAAACCAACCTCGCGCCCATCGTCGGCCAGCAGGTGACCTTGACCGACCAGAGTGGGTCCGACTCTCAGGCTCGCGTCGACCTTTTGATCGAGCGCGCAGGCACGCCGTTCGTCATTCCCCACGAGGGTACAGCGACCGAATGCGATCTCGTGGTGACGGGTGTCGTCGATGGGGAGCCGCAGGTTTGGCTGCGCCGAAGCGATGGCTCGTTTGAAAGCGAAGTTGGCGCCATTTCGGAAACCGAGCTGCTTGCCCTGGCCGAGGTTCCCGGCCAGCCGCTGACTTTCACCTGCGCGCCGCCAGGCTCGGGTCCGCGTATGGCAAACGTTGATCCCGAGGGTGGGACAGGTGGCTCGGGCGGCACCGGTGGCTCGGGCGGCATCGGTGGCTCGGGCGCCGCTGGCGGCTCGGGTGGAGACGGCGGATCCAATACGGGCGGAAGCAATGGTGGCGGCGGTTGCGCCCTGGGCGCGGGCCCGTCGAAAGGCCCACCGGCCGGCGCTGTAGTGGCGGCGATGATGCTCGGTCTGGCGATAGCGCGTCGTCGGCGCCGACCCGGCTAGCGTCTCTGCATCCAGTGCCCTAGAGACCGGCCTGGGCAACGATGCGTACCTACCTGTTCGACCTCGATGGAACACTGCTTGATTCGATCGCATTGATCCTGACGAGCTTTCATCACACGTCCCGGATCCACCTTGGACGTGAGCTACCGGACTCCTATTGGCTCGAGGGGACCGGCACGCCGCTTCGCGATCAGCTGGGCAAGGTGGCGCGCTCGAAGGAGGAGCTCGCCGCCATGCTCGACACCTACCTGGCGTACAATCTCAGCCACCATGACGACATGGCGAAGCCCTACCCCGGCGTCGTCGACGTCGTCCGAACGCTACATGCGCGGCACGCCAAGCTCGCTCTGGTGACCAGCAAGATGAGCACGGGAGCCGACCGCGGACTCCGGCTTCTGGGTCTCGAGGAGGAGCTCTCGGTGCGCGTCTGCGCCGATGACGTCGAGCAGGGCAAACCGCATCCTGCGCCGGTCCTCATGGCCTTGGACGCCCTCGATTCGTCGCCGGACAAGGCGCTTTTCATCGGCGACTCCCATCACGACATCGAGGCGGGAAGGCGTGCGGGGGTCACTACCGTGGCCGTGACTTGGGGCCCGTTCACCCGAGAAAAGCTGGCTGCCGCCAAACCAGATCACTGGCTGGAAGAGCCCCAACAAATCTTCGATTTGTGACCATTATCGGCTGCTGCGAGGACTTAAACGCTGTGCCTTCCATGAATTTCACGTCCCCTTAATCCAACTGGGACTTCTCAACGTAGGGGTGTTTGAAAGGCGGACTTGCTCCGCTGGAACCAAAACCCACAACGAGGAGAAGACACCATGACCAAGCACACACTTAACGCGATTTGCCTTAGCTTTCTTGCCGTAACCGCCCTTGCATGCGGCGATCCCAACATGACCGACGTCGACGAAGACTTCGACTTTGAGGAACCCATCGTGGACGAGGTTGTCGATGGTGAAGAGGTGGTCGACGAGGAGAATCTGGACGAGCTGATTGCTCCGTTCGACAACGACAGCGCGGCCGACCCTGCAGTGGACGAGTTCCTGAGCATCACCGGTACCCGCGAGCTCGTTTACACCGACCAGATTTCGGCCGAAGAGGGCGACACCCAGGACTTCGTGCTGTTCGAGCTTCCGAACAACAGCAACCCCAACCAAAGAATCGAAATCGAGATCGACTGCGATGTGTACGGGGACCAAGACGTGTTCGCTCGCGTCGAGCTGCTCAACGTCGACGGGAATGACACGACCCGGATCAATGGCGGCCCTTTCGACTGCAACGAAGGCGTGTTCCAAGTCACCGTGCGGAATGACCAGCTGCAGTTGGCTCGCATCCACGTCCAGGGGGTTCCCAAGGAGCAGACGCTGATCGAGTACACCTTCACGGTGACCCCTTTCCGCTGATCGAGGACACCTTCAGCCGCCATCTCCCATGCCGGCCCTCTTCGGAGGGTCGGCTTTTTCGTGCGCCTAGCGCACGGCGCGGCATATCGAGTCAGGACTTCGAAAACCAGCTGCGCAGCCGGCTGAGGAACCCACCCTTTTCACGGGCGATTTTCTTTTGGATCTGGCCGAGAGTTTTGGACGACGTCTCTAACGGCTCGAAGCTCGAAGCGAGGGCCGCGATTGAATCTCGGAAATCCCTGACGACCTCTTCGAGACTTGGATCCGCGTCCAGCAGCGCTTGAAGCTCCTTTTCGTCTTCCTCCGATGCTGCGCCAGCCGCGTGGAGGGCGGCCAGAAGCTCGGCTCGTTCCTTTTCGTCACTCATGTGCGCATACTCCGATGAATGATGGGGAGCATCGTGCGCAAGGCACGCATGCCCGCGAGAATTCGCGACTTCACCGTTCCGACCGGAAGGTTCAGCGCCTCCGCAATCTGACCATGCGACATGCCGAGAAAATATGAGAGCTCGAGCACGGCACGTTGCTCTTCGTCCAGTCGCTTAAACGCTTGCCTCAGAGCCTGATGCCAACGCGTGGATGATACGAGCACATCGGGCCGTCCTCCGTCGGTCCCGAGCCCATGCCTCTCGCTGAAGAACTGCAACTGCCTATCCCCATACCGACGTGTGCGCGCGCGCAACGCATCGAGGGCTCGACTTCGCGCGACGGTCACCACCCATGCGACCGCGCTACCTCTCGAGCTGTCGTACTGAGACGCACGTCGCCAAAGCTCGACGAAGACCTCTTGCAAGATCTCCTCGGCCTCCGCGCGAGAACCAAGCATCTTCGTCAGCAGGGCAAGAACGGTGCTGGCATACTGCGCGTAGAACGCGCTCAGCGCTGGACCTGAATCGCCGGCCGCCATTGCAGCGATGAGGTCGACAGGGTCGTTTGGTCGTGCTTCCACCATCAGGCCTCCGCGACAGCCGGCTCGGCTTGAATGGTCGCGAGGCTGCCGACCTCGGCATCCCTGTCGCGGCTCACCATGATGCCCTTGCCCGCCGTCTCCCACCATTGGGCCGCGTCTTGCTGCGACCACGGGTCGATGGGCAAGGCGCGAAGTTGCTCGGCGATTTCCGCACCCGAGGCTGGCCGATCGTCACGCTTCTTCTCTAGGCATTGCATGATGATGCGCTCGAGATCGGGATTCACATCGCACGCGGAGGCAGATGATAGGGGTTCCGGTATTGCGCTCAAGTGCTGCGCGCAGATCTCGATGGGGTTCGTTCCGTCGAATACAAAACGTCCGGCAAGTAAGTAGTACCCCACCGCCCCCAGCGCATAGAGATCGGACCGCGCGTCGATAGACGGAGGATCCAGGATTTGCTCGGGGCTCATGAAGCTAGGGGTTCCGATGATCGCCTCCGACCATGTCTTGGTGACGTCGGCCTCGGAATCCACGTTCTTGACCAACCCGAAGTCGAGCACCTTCGTTACATCATGCTCGCCGCCTTGTTGAGTCAGCATGATGTTGTTGGGTTTGATGTCGCGGTGCACGAGACCCATCCCATGCGCCTCATGCAACGCCATCGCGCACTGTCGCATGATATGGATCACTCGGGACTGCGGAAGCCGGCCCTCGGCTCGCACGATTTCTAACAGCGTGACGCCGTCGAGCAGCTCCATTGCGTAGTAGAACGTCCCATCTTCAGTGCATCCATAGTCATAAATGGTGACGGTGTTGGGGTGCCTGAGCTTCGCGGTCATCTGCACTTCGCGCCGAAAGCGATCAATGTCCTCCGGCGCGTTCCGCTCGGGGCTCAAGAGCTTGATTGCCGTGGGTCGCTTGAGCAGCCCGTGCTGCGCGCGATAGACGGTGCCCATGCCGCCCTCGCCTATTTTTTCTTCGACGATGTATTGGCCCAGCTTCTTGGCGTCGCGCACATCTTTGCGCAGCCCGTAGATGACGCGCGTAGCCCAGGCCGCAAGCAGCGTGGTAAGTGACCAGGCAAATCCGATCTGAATGGACTGGCTCCTGGCCAGCGTGTGCCTCTCTTCGATTCTGCGAAAGAACCCAAGCCTGTTCCACACGTCGAGATCGACGGTCAGAAAATTCTGATAGATGGCGGCAACGAGCGGGACGCCAATCGCGAGCCCAAGCCAAGCTGTATGCTTCGCCGTGCTGGGAACGAAGATGGCTCGGGCGATGAGCCCGAAAGACAACGCATAGGCCGTGGTCGTCGCAGCGCCTGCGGCAGCTGGAATGTTGGAGCCCATCACGACCAGGCACACGCTCGTGAGCACCAATCCAATGCCTTCGACGATCTGAATGGTGCGCGTATCGAGCGGGCGTGACCTGCAGATCAGCCACACACAAGCGACGGGAACCACTGCCGCCACGTGCGCCCAAAACGTGGGATGCGCGAGCTCGCCCTGCAGGTAACCAAAAGCCGCGCCCAATATGACGCGACTGATCAAAGAGAGGCAGAGGATGACTGCGACCGCCAACCCGAACGCAGCCACCCGTTGCTGCAAGAACTCCCGGCTGTCGGTGGTCTGACCTACTCCCGTGCTCACAAACCCTCGGCCACAGTTTGTGCCCGGCACACGATTTCGCCAACAACTCAACACCACCGTTGAGTGCTGCCAGCAAAGGCGCTACAGCGAGTCGGTGCATATCTGGAGAAAAATCGCCCTCGCCCTGCTGCTCTTGCTGGTCGTCGCCGGATTCGTGATCATCCGGCCAGATCTGAGCACCTCTGAGATCGATGACCGCTATCGGACGAACGAATCCCACTTCCTGGAGCTCCCGGATGGCACCCGGATGCATTACCTGGAAGCAGGCTCGCGGGACGCGCCGACGCTTCTCTTGGTGCATGGCTCCTTCGATTCGGCGTTCACATGGGAACAGGTCATGCCCGCTCTCGCTGCCGACTTTCACATCATTGCGCCCGACCTGCCGGCCCACGGACTCACCGGCAGGACCTCGGTCGATGCCTACGCCATGTCGGACATGGTGCAGGCCGTTCACGACCTCGTCAGCGCCCTGGGCCTGTCTCGGTTTTACCTGGCGGGAAGTTCCATGGGCGGGCTGACCGCCTGGCTCTACACCCTCGCCCACCCTGAACACGTGGAGCGGCTCGTGCTCGTCGACGCCGCGGGCTACCCCAATGAAAGCGCTCCGCTCGTCGACCACGAACCCGGACCGCTCATGCGCTGGCTGCTCCGCTACGGCAATCCTGTCATTCTGGTGCGCCGTGGCTTTGACCGGGCCGTCGCAGACCCTGCGGCTGTGAGCGATGCCTACGTGGCACGGTCAGTGGATTTCCTTCGCCGCGACGGCTCGCGGGATGCGCAGACCAAGCGCAACCGCCTGCGCAATATTGAGCAGCAACCCGTCGAGCGTATTGTGGAGATTCGCGTGCCCACGCTGGTCGTCTGGGGCGACAGCGACGCCCTACTGCCAGTCGCCGCGGCAAACCGCTTTCACGCCGCACTTCCCAACAGCGAGCTGAAGATCTACCCGGGCATCGGTCACATGCCCCAGCTTGAGGTTCCCGAGCAGTTGGTGAAGGATATGCGCGCCTTTCTAATACCCTGATCTTCCCCCGGGGGATCACATGGGGAACTCTTCGTCACATGCGGCGATGACGGATTCGTCAGGCAGCGCGGTCGAGTCGAGCTCGGGTGGCGTCATGAACGCAGGCTTGTCGAAGTCGAACATGTCCAGAAGGGGCCAGGCGTTCGCGTCCCGTCCGGTCATGGCAGGAAGATTGTACCGCGTTTCGATGAGGCGAACCACGCTCGTTAGATCCGTCGTGATGTTGGAGACGTAGCCCGGCCGCGCATAGGGCGAAACCACGACGAGAGGCACCCGAAAGCCCAGTCGATCGTAGTCGCCGGGCTGATCATCATCGTCGAGGTCGGGTGGGCGATCCCCAGGATGACAGGCCGGCGGCGGTGGCACGTGATCGAAATAGCCGCCGTGCTCATCGTAGGTGAGGATGATGGCGGTACGCGGCCAGAGCTCACTCGCCATCACCGCACGTATGATTTCCTCGACCCATTTCTCGCCGAGCTGTGGGAGGCCGGGTGGGTGCTCGTCGGTCCGATCACCAATCCCCGCAAAAAACGCCGGGTCGATCCAAACGACCTCCGCAAGCGAACCGTCGTCGAGCGCGGCGAAGAAATCGCCGAGACCGGCCGTGACGTTCTCCGAAACCTCCGAGATGTACGTCGTGTATGTGAACAGGAAGGGCACCTGCTCGGAGTAGATGCGCCAGCTCACGCCCGCAGCGTCGAGCTCCTGCGTGATGACGTATGGTCGTTGGCCAAGGCGCTCATCGTCGATGAAATCATTGCTCTTCATCCCGAACGAGGTCGCGGACAAGGAGTACCAACGATTCGGCCAGGTGCCGCCAAGCATAGAGCAAAAGTGGTGATCGCTCATCGCAAACGTCGAATAGAGGTCCCAGTAAAAGCGAAGGTCACTGCCGTCGTAGTAGCCCATCGCCCCGCTCGCCTTCAGGGGTCGTTGGTGATGACGAATCCATCGTTGAGGCCATCGTTGTGTTGGATGTGGCTCGCGTTCCAACTATGGGAGACGTCTTCGATGCAAAGGCGGGTTTCATGAAACGGAGCAACCGCCGTTCCGTCTGCTCTCGCGTTCGTGTAGTCGTCGGGAAAGCCTTGGACGCCAGGCATGGTGCCAAAGTAGTGGTCGAAGCTCCGATTCTCCTGCATCAAAATGATCCAGTGATCGATCGGGATTTCGTCGCCTTTGGGAGCGCTAGGACCGAGGGTTTGTTCTGCTAGGGCGCCTCGTTCGAAAGTGCAGGCTTGCCGGAGATCGGCAAACTCATCAAAGCTGTCGCTGCTGCGGTCGTCGTTCCCGCAGGAGGCTGCGTGCAGTGCAAATGCCCAGATGAGAGATGTTTGCCAGAATCTTGCTTTGCTCATGCCGTCCGCCGGGTTCAAGGAGTGTCAGCTGTGTCAGGTGCCGAAAGGGTTTGGCCCCGAAGATTATCCCATGGAAGGAAGCGCCGGAGACCGTTTTGGGAAATTCGGTACTTTCGAGAACCGTCCCTCAATGTCTTGAACAAGCATGCACCCGGTGGCATTGTGCTGCGCCCGGGAGACGGCACGTGGCAAAAGGCGTCTACATTGCATCGATTCAACCACGCGCCGGCAAGTCGTTGGCGGCGCTCGGCTTGATGGAGCTGGCCTCTCGACGGGTTGAGCATCTCGGCTTCTTTCGGCCCGTGGTCAATGGCCTCGCGGAGACCGATCGCGAGATCGGTCTCATGCGATCCCGCTACGCGCTGCGGCAAAATGCCGAGGTGTCGAGCGGCGGTCCCTATGACGAGGCCCTTGCCATGACCGGGAGCGGCCGGGCCGACGAGTTGCTCGCGCGGATCCTCGGGCGCTACAAGGAGCTCGAGTCCCGGTGCGACTTCGTGGTGTGCGAGGGGACCGACTACTCCGGAGTGGGAGCGGCTTTCGAGTTCGAGTTCAACGCACGCGTGGCCGCCCACCTGGGTTGTCCGGTCTTTTTCGTGGCCAACGGGCAAGGCCGGGAACCGGCAGCACTCGTCGAGGACGTCCGGGCAGCGAGGCGGGCCTTCGAGCGCGAGGGCTGCTCAATCGTGGCTACTTTGGTCAACCGGGTGGCGCCTCCGCGGATCGATCAGGTGAAGGAGCGCTTTGCCGCGGAGTGGAAGGGCCCGGATCCGGTCTATGTGGTGCCAGAGGATGAAACCCTGGGTCACCCCACCGTGGCCGAGGTGATGGACGCACTCGATGGGAAGCTGATATTCGGTGATGAGCATCGTCTGCAGGGCCTGGCCCGCGACTTCTCGGTTGCAGCGATGGAGCTGCCCAATCTCCTTACACACCTGCGGCCGGGCTCGCTGGTGATCACGGGGGGCGACCGCTCCGACATCGTACTCGCTTGTCTGGCCTCGGTGCGTTCCGAGTCATTCCCGAACATCGCCGGCATCCTGCTGACCGGCGGGCTCGAGCCGCCCGAACCGGTGGCGCGGCTCATCAGTGGCCTGAGGCGGCCGGCGGTTCCCGTCATTGGGGTGGCCGGTGACACATTCAGCACAGCAACGCGGGTCAACGCGTTGGGAGGGGCTATCAAGGCGCGGGACGAGCACAAGATCGCTACCGCGTTGGGCCTCTTCGAGGAGCACGTGGACCTGCCCGAGCTCGCAGAACGAATCCAGGTCAGCCATTCACCACGTGTGACCCCGCTGCGCTTCGAGTACGAGCTCAGCGAGCGGGCCAAGGTCAGTCGCCAACACATCGTGCTGCCCGAGGGCACGGACGAACGCATTCTGCGCGCCGCCGAGATCCTACTGCGGCGACGGGTAGCGGACCTGACGCTGCTCGGTGACCCGGCAGAGGTCCGGGAGTTGGCGTCCACGCTGGGTGTCCACCTCGAGGGTGCCCAGATCATCGACCCGCTCACGTCCGAGTGGCGTTCCAGCTTTGCGGACGTCTATCTTCAGCTACGAAAGCACAAGGGAATGACCGAGGACAGAGCTCACGATGCCATGGGGGACATGAGCTACTTCGGCACGATGATGGTGTACCAGGGAAAGGCCGATGGGATGGTCTCTGGCGCCGCCCATACGACCGCGCACACGATTCGTCCAGCATTGGAGCTCATCCGAACTCGTGAAGGAGTCTCGGTGGTGTCGAGCGTCTTTCTCATGTGCCTGCGTGACCGGGTCCTGGTTTACGGTGACTGTGCGGTGAACCCAAACCCGAATTCGGAACAGCTTGCGGACATCGCCATCAGTTCGGCGCAGACAGCGACGATCTTCGGTATCGAACCGCGCATCGCCATGCTCTCCTATGCCACGGGCGCCTCCGGTTCGGGCGAGGACGTGACCCAAAGTCCGCGAGGCCACGGAGATTGTCCGCTCGCGTCGACCGGACCTGAAGGTCGAGGGTCCAATTCAGTACGACGCCGCCGTGGATCTGGGTGTGGCCAACCAGAAGCTTCCGGACAGCGAGGTGGCCGGTCGAGCAACCGTGTTCATCTTCCCCGACCTGAACACGGGCAACAATACTTACAAGGCCGTGCAACGTTCGTCGGGTGCAGTGGCGATCGGTCCGGTCCTGCAGGGCCTCAACAAGCCGGTCAACGACCTGAGCCGGGGCTGTACCGTGCCCGATGTCGTGAACACGGTGGCGGTGACGGCCATTCAGGCCCAGTCGACGGAGTGAGTCGTGAAGGTCCTGGTCCTCAACTCCGGAAGCTCCTCGGTCAAGTATCAGCTATTCGACATGAACGAGCGGACTCTGCTCACAGGGGGCGCCGCCGAGCGCATCGGTGAGCCGGGCAGCGACCTTTTGGACCACGCCGAAGCCCTCGACAGAATCACAAGTCTACTCGCGGATGCGGGAGCCGTGGGGGACGGAAGCGAGCTCCTCGGGATCGGACACCGGGTCGTTCACGGCGGTGAGGCCTTTCGCGAACCATGTTTGATCGACGATCGGGTGATCGAGATCATTCGGGGGCTCTCATCCCTTGCGCCGCTTCACAATCCGGCCAACCTCTTGGGCATCGAGGTGGCCATGGCCCGCCGACCTGATGTGCCGCAGGTGGCGGTCTTCGACACCGCCTTTCACCACAGCATTCCGCCCCGGGCCTATCGATACGCGGTCCCCGAGGAATGGTACGAATCCCATGGTGTGCGTCGTTACGGATTTCACGGCACCTCCCACGCCTATGTGGCGAAACAAGCGGCCCGCGAGCTCGGTCGCCCGCTCGAGGAGCTCAATCTGATCGTTCTGCACCTCGGGAACGGGGCGAGCGTGACCGCCATCGCGAACGGCAAAAGCGTCGACACTTCCATGGGTCTGACCCCTCTCGAAGGTTTGGTGATGGGTACGCGCGGTGGCGACATCGATCCCGGAGTGATCATTCACATGGCGCGCGAGGCGGGGTTGAGCGTTGAAGAGATCGATGCGGACCTCAACGGAGCGAGCGGCCTCTCCGGATTGTGCGGACTCAGCGACATGCGGGACGTCTTGGAACGGGAAGCGGCGGGTGACACACGAGCTCGACTCGCCCTGGACGTCTACACCTACCGCATGCGCAAGTACATCGGCGCCTACATGGCGGTTCTGGGCCACGCGGACGCGATCGTCTTCACGGCGGGCGTGGGCGAGAACTCGGCGGACATCCGCGAGCGCGCCTGCGAAGGGCTAGAGGGGCTGGGCGTGCAACTCGACGAGGCGCGCAACCGGGCGGTCGCGCAAGGAGTCCGGCCGATCCATCGTGATGGAGCTCCCCTGGCGGTGCTGGTGGTGCCGACCAACGAAGAGTTGGAGATCGCCGAGCAGACCTTGCAGTGCATTCAGACGGCCGGGGCGGCCTAACGCGTCTGAGCGCTCGAATGCTCCCGCATACACAGCCCGTTGAGATCCTTGGTTGGTGCGACTGGATTCCTCAATTCTGGGGAGGGTCGACGCCGGTGAGGTGGGCGACGAGCTTGCGCACAGCGGAGGCGACGGCGACCTGCTCGCGGCGAACAGCGTCTTTCTCCATTTCCTGCTGTAGGCTCTTAATCAGTGCTCGTTGTTGAGCGCCAAATTTCTTCTCCAGCTTGGCGCGCGTGGTGTTCACATATGGGTTGTCGACTCCGGAGATCTCCTGAAGGGTGCGCCAGAGGTGGAGGCGGTCCGAGCACTGCAGGGCCAGCATTGGCGAAACGACTTTGCGAACGATGCTGCCATCTTTGCCGGCGAGCGAGATGAAGGGCAGTTTCCCGACCCGCTGCCGTCGCGAGAACCCCAGGTAATCGGTCAGCGGGATCAGATCATCGGCGACTGCGGGCGGGTCGGTGAGCTCCGCAGCGAACTCCGGCTCGGAGGCGGCGAAGTGGGCAAAGGTGAAGGCCTCTTCGACTTCGACGGGTTGCCCCTGCGCGTCCTGGCCGGAGAGCGTTTCGTTGGTCCAAAGCATATCCGGCGATGGATTTGAGGAGAGATCAATACACATCACGAAACCGTGCGCGCGATCCGGATCGTAAACGCACATCGGAAAGGCCCTGGCGCGCACGGCGCGTTCGGCGCGACTTTGAAAGGCAGCCTGCACCTCGTCATTCCGCTGGCAGAGGACCGAAATCACGCCGGGCCGCGGGGCGGTCAGGCCCTCGAACAGGCGTTCTTGAAAATCAGGGGCGGCCACACAGGTCTGGAGGAAGTAGACGCCACGCATCGCCAGCGGCAGCGTTTCAATGGTCATCGTGGAAGGCACGCTTGTGTCGGAGGCCGGGGCGTAGACCTCACGCAAACTCGAGCGGTGAGCCACGATCTTGATCGGCATGCCGCTCTCGAGCAGCGACATCATCTTAAGCAATTGCGCGCCACTGTCGTCATCCAGACGTGCCATGACGACAAAGGGAGGACACGACCGGAGCTCGCCGGGCCCGAGATTGCGCCAGTTGAAGTCGGCAAAGACCGCGTCATGGGTTTCGGACTCGTACTTGGAGCGGATCTCCAGTTGGGCGATGCGAAGGGTGCGAAAAACCTGGGCGATCCGATTGAGGTGTTCCTCGGCGAGCTCCCGAATTGCGTGCTCCTCCTTCGCAATCTCGACGGTGGCAAAATCGGCTGGAGTGATCGAACCGGCCTCTTTCATTTCGCCGAGCGTCTGGATGAGCTCCTGCACGCGTTTGAGTCGTTCCGGCGCCATCGCCCGTGAGACCCCACTTTCGCCGAGCACGCGGGACAAGGAACCGAGGTCGAGGTGGGTCGAAGCAAAGGGCCCGAGAGCGCGCTCGAGGTGGTCGGCGTCGTGCCCGTGGCGATGGTACTCGTCGAGACGAAGGACGTTTTTCAGTTCGGAGATGGTCTCGGCAAGAGCATCGTTGAGAGCGGCGCAATGGTGGTGCCAGACATCTTCGACGGGTTGGAGGATCTGCTCTTTCATGACGAACACACGGTTCAGCTGACGGTGTAACGGTCCATCGCGGCATCGAGTCGCTGAACGAAGGTCTGATGATCCGGCCGATCCTGGCGGCTCCGTCGGGTCTCCTCATAGACGGGTACATCGGGATTGTGATAAATGAGACCCATGGGGGCAGGGTCGACGCTCACCGCGACGCGTTGAGCTTCGTTGATGTCGAGATGGTTGTGCGCTTGAGTTTCGCCGCGCTTGAGTAGCAAGGGGTGAACGGGGATGCCGTCTTCGTGCTCCAGGAACACGACCGGGAAGTTCAACCCGCCCTCCCCGAAGGCTTTGGGCATGAACACCGGGCACCGCTGCAGGACACGCACAAAGGAAAGTCCATGGTGGTCCCAGGCCTTCTCGATGGTCTCGTCGAGATGAGCGGGCAGCCACGTGGCAGTTTGGGCGAGGAAGGAAACGTTGGTCATCCCCATCACTACGCTGAGGGGGTTCATGGGTTGAAGATAGGTGCCGTGCGGGGTTGTGTTGGTTTTCCATCCGTCCGGCGTGGTCGGCGAGACCTGCATCTTGGTGAGCGCATACACCTCGTTGTCGAGCACCAGTACGACGGCGTTGATGTTGTAGCGGATCGCATGCAGCCAATGGTTGCCGCCGATACTGAAACAGTCACCGTCGCCCATGATCACGATGACAGGAAGCTCGGGACGTGCGAGGCGCACGCCCGTGGCGATCGGCAAAGCCCGACCATGGATGCCGTGAAAACCGTAAGTCTTGAGATAGTGGGGGAGGCGGCTCGAGCATCCGATGCCGGAAACCGAGACGACGTCCTCCGGATCGAGGTTGTTGGTGCGCAGCATGCGCTGAAGCGCCGCTAGCACTCCATGGTCGCCGCATCCCTTGCACCACCGGGGCTTCTCAGATTCGTAGTCGTCGAGGGAGTGCGCTTCGACCGTGCTGCTCTCGATGACGCATAGGTCCGTGAGGGTGGACATCGTTAACTTACTCCCTTGAGTGTGCGAAGGATTTCACCGAGGCTTTCGACTCCCGGTTGGTCGCCGAGGATGCGTTTGATTTCGTCGCAGATTTCCACCGGCATGTAGGGGCGGCCAGGGACCTTGGCATAGCAGTCGATGTCCAACAGGGTGGCGGCCCGTAGGACCCACGCCAACTGGCCGTAACGACGGTTTTCCTTTGTAATCAACGGGTCCTCCCAATCATCGCTGTAGTTGAGCTCGACCGTGATGATCTGGCGAAAACCCGAGAAGATATCGTGAAGCCCGGGGGGCAGGGGACTGAGGAACTGAATGTTGAGGGAGGAAACCGCGAGGCCTTCGTCACGCGCCATGTCGACGGCTTCCTCGATCGCTCCCCGCGTGCTGCCCCAACCCACCAGGAGAAGGTCGCCTTCGGGCTCTCCATGCACGCTCGGCGGATGCAGGCTTCTCTGCAACGCGGCGAGTTTCCGGCTGCGCATGGTGTGGCCGCGCTGGTTACTCTCGGAGTCGTAGCAGGCCTTTCCATGGACGTCGTGGTTGAGCGAAGTCGTCACCCCCATTCCGCCCGGCTGCCCGGGGATGAGACGCTGCGAAAGGCCCGTCGTTGGATCCCAATCGTAAGGTAGGGCTCCCGGTGACACCGGGCTGAGGTCGAGCGGAGGCCGCCGCGGTGTTTCGCAAACATCGGGACGATCGAAAAGCTGCTGACCGGTCGCAAGGTTGGCGTCGGAAAGGACGATGACGAGCATGCGGAATTCCTCCGCGATCTTCCGTGCAACGGAAAGAATGTAATAACACTCCTCGATCGTGCTCGGCGCCATCACCACCTTGGGTGCGTCTCCTGGAGCACCATAGAGCGCATGAAGCAGATCCGCTTGCTCGACCTTCGTCGGCAACCCGGTGCTCGGGCCACCCCGCTGAACATCAACGATGACGAGCGGTGTCTCGGTCATCACGGCCAAGCCCTGGAACTCCGTCTTCAAGGCCATGCCTGGCCCGGAGGTGATGGTAAGCGCGGTCTTTCCGGCGTAGGAGGCCCCGAGCGCCACGCCGATTGCAGCGATCTCGTCTTCGGCCTGATGGACGAAGCCACCGAACTCTTCGAAGATCTCCGACAATTCGTGCGAAGCGGAGGTCGCCGGCGTGATCGGATACATGGAGCACATCTCGAATCCGGCCGAGACGGCGCCGAGCGCGAGTGCGGTGTTCCCGTTCATCGCCACTTTCGGGACATCTGTCGGGACAGCCTGGATTTCGAAGCGTTCTTCCAAGTGTGTGATTCCGTATTGATAACCAGCGGCTGCGAGCTTCACGGCCGTCTCGATCACCTCGCGGGTCTTCTTCTCGAAGATGCCGCGAATCACATTCTGGAGCAGATTCACGTTCTTGTTGTAGAGGGCGCACAGAAGGCCCACCGCAAACATGTTCTTGCCCTGTTCTGCATCCTCGACGTGGCGGAGCGTTTCCTCTTGCAGCGGGATCTCGATGATGGTCGCCCCCCGCGCACGGAATGTGTCGAGCACCTCACGGTAAGAGAGCCGATACTCTTCGACGTCGTGAGTGGCCCACTGATCGTCGATCAGCACGAGAACGTCGTCGGCAAGACTTCCAGCTTCGAGGCGCGAGAGCAGGGCCATTTCGTTGAAGGCCAGCACCACGTTCGCGCGGTTGCCGGCATTCGTGACCTGGCTTCGCGCGGCAAGGCGGATGCGGTTACCGCTCGCGCTTCCGATCGTGTGTGGCGGGGGCCGGATCTCGGAGGGTATGATCTCCACGGTCCAAAGGCCGTTGCCTGTTTTGGCGCAGAGCTGGGCAAAGGCAATGGCTGCTTTTTGGGCACCTTCGCCAGCGTCGCTGACGATTTCGACGATGTGCTCCGAGAGACGGACGAGACGGGGACGGCTCATAAGGTTTTCCTTGCGGGCTTAGAGGACTTTCTGATGACCAGCAAGAATTCCGGTGCCTCTTGCCGTGAGCGCCTCTAAAGCTCTGAAATAATTGACTTTTCTGATTCTTGCAGAAATTCGGTCAAATTTCACGCAACCGGTTCTTAGGTCCACTCTCTGGACGGCGCAATAGGACCTTCGTGTGGACTTCTATGAGGCAGTTTCTTGCTGCCGCGCATGGCGGGATTCGAGGGGCAGCCGGTGATAGAGTCAGCGCCACTACGAGCGGAAGGAGCCCAGAAACAGCCATCCTCACCTTCACCAACTCTCAAGATGGGCTCGTTGCCCACCTGTTCGTCCCCGCAGAGACGAAACTCTTGCTGCTCCGCGACGCGTTCGACTTCGGGATGTCGCTCACTAGCTCGCGCACCGGCGTCATCTTAGTATCCGAAGCAGTTTCGCTGGACATCACCGCGTTCGAACGAGGAGGAGCCCCGGGCACGATTGGCTTTCAGGCTCCGACCAATGTCGTCGGGAACTTCGAGGGCACGATGACTTACGAAAACCCGGACACCAACGAGACGGAGAGCCACACGATCAAGGGCGACTTCCAGCTCTTGCAATGGGTGGCACGAGCTCCGCAAGGGGATAGCCGATTCAAA
>PVMK01127068.1_pt1 | contig 25236 bp, 23 predicted proteins | sample 1853481 | NCBI WGS metagenome assembly PVMK01 (sample SAMN08533507, study PRJNA380276) | Marine sediment metagenome, whole genome shotgun sequencing project.
GCGATGGCCAGGGCGTCATCTGCGGCTATTGTGCCGGGGCTGCCGTGACCGATATCCATCATGCGCGACTCCCAGGCCAGTAAGGCAGGCAGAGGCTGCACCAGCTCATCTGCGCTGGCGATATTGCCCCGGCACATCCACAGTGGAAAGTAGGCCAGGATATCCGCCCAACCGGGACGCTCTCCCAACAGGAAATCGCGACCGTCCGCCAACATGGTTTCCACCAGTTGCAGGTGTGCCCGGAATTGTGAAAACAGGTGGGGTAGCTGCTGCGGCAGCGTATTGAAGTCCAGGAAGTTAAAAAACTCGCGGCGGTCCTGCAGGATATCCTCGGGCAGCTCGGTATTGGTGCCCATGGAAAGCCCCGCACCCGGTTGGAAAAAGGCGGCATCGCTCCACTGACTCAGTGCCAGCGCCAGGCCCTGGCTGTGCGCGGGAAACAGCGTGGGCTGCGGGTAATATTGCTCAAGGGCCAGGGCAATGCATTGGGTGTCACAGTAAATATCGGCGCCGATCTGCATCACGGGTGTTTTGCGGTAGCCACCGGTCAGCGCGGTAAGCGCCGGTTTGGGCATGACCATGGGGATTTCCACGGATCGCCACTCCAGGCCTTTCAGGCCCAGGGCCAGGCGTATTTTCTCGGCGAAGGGTGAGCTGTCGAAGTGATGAAGGATAATATCTGTCACTGCTGTCCTTCCCGTTGCATGGAAAAAAAAGGCCGGCTAAAGCCGGCCCTGGAGAGATCTGTGTAACCGCCAGAGCTTCAAGCCACTGGCGGGTAGACCGTGGTTACTAGATGTCGCCCAGTGAAATGCCCAACTCAATTCCATAGACGCGAGGTTCCGCATAGGTAGAGAAAGTCCATAGGCCACCCACATACTGGGATGCATTCCTGTAGCGCTCATCGTCCAGGTTTTTGCCGAAGGCCGCGACATACCACTTGCCGCTGGAGTGGGTGTATTTCACGCTGGCGTTGATAAGCGTGCGGTCTTGCAGGAAGGTATTGAATTCCGGTGCGGGGGTGCCGCCGGGATTACCCTCGCTGGGTGGGTCGATCGCATAGTAGAAGATACTTTCGTCCTCGTAGTAGACGCCGACAATAGTCGTGATGTCGCCCCAATTGCCCACGTCCACCTGCCAGGTAATGTCAAGTCCTGCCGTCCACTCCGGGGCGCGGGTTACATCATTGCCGTCCAGCGACACTTCCGGGGTAGAGGGATCAAGATCGAGATCCAGGCCGAACTCATCGTACTCTGTGTCCAGATAGCCCACGTTGGCGTTCAGGGTCAGCCCATCCACCAGCAGCACAGTGCCCTCGAACTCCAGGCCCCAAGCGGTTACCTCCGCTGCGTTGAAGACCACGGTCTCTTGCAGGCCCTCCGGCGTGGTTACGATGGTGGCACGTTGCATGTCGGAGTATTCAACATAGAAAGCCGCCGTATTCAGACGAGCGCGTCCATCCCAGGTGTCAAATTTCAGTCCGATTTCGTAGGAGTCGGCTTCTTCCGGGTCATAACGCGTTGCCTTTAGTGGCACTGCAAGACCAGAGCCCGCCTGGTCACTGTATCCGCCGGACTTGAATCCATGGGAAAAGCTCGCATAGCCGTAAAGGTCATCAGTAAACTGGTTTGAAATGAGTGCTCGGTAAGTCACCTCGTCCCAGGTTTCGTTATCCGATTGGCAATCAAACGGATTTACATCAGAGCAGGGGTACTTGCCGGTATTATTGACATCAATAGGGAGAGTTCCCGGCGATTCACCGTATACCACTATCGGCGTACCCGGGCGCGAGAAGAATTCTTTTTGCTCAGAGGTCCAACGCGCTCCGGCTGATGCAGTCCAGGTATCCGCGAACTCATAAGTGCCGTCAAAGAATACGGCCACAGACTCCATATCCTGGTTGTTGCCGATAATAAGCGGATTATCGTCATCAAGTACTCCCGGGACAGCCGAGCCAAAGAGCTCAAGGATGCCCAGGTACTGGATGACGTTGAAATCTGTCTGGTCTTCCTGGTAGAAACCGCCCGCAACAAAGTTGAAAGGACCGTCATAATTGGAAGCTACGCGAACTTCCTGCTGGAAGGTTTCCCGAGTGTCGTACCTAACTGCATCGAAAATCGACCCGATACCGTCAGTGGACCCTACCTCACCAGTATAGGTGCTTGGTAGATAGGAATCCTGATCCCGGTACCCCGTTATTGAATTGACCGTGTACTTGCCGATCTCCCAATCGATGTTCAGGTAGTAGCCATCGATGTCGATATTGTGCCCGTCGCTGAAACGCAGCCCTGTTGGAGTGCCGTCCGCCAGGCGATCACGATTGGTGATGCCGGCCTGGTCCAGAGGGTCGCCTTTGGTAACGCCTGGTAAACCGATAACATTGAAAAACTGCGTCGAATTTGGATCCGTCTCATTCACTGATGGCGCCGCATCGCTTTCATCATTCAGGTACTCATACTGAAACAAGACACTCAGTTTTTCGGTGGGGGTCCACAGCAGCTTGGCGCGGCCAGAGATACTGTCGTCTCCTCCGAGGTCCTTGCCGTTCCCTATGTAGTTACCCGCCGCGGAATTGGGGCTATCCTTGCCATTCTCATAATAGCCATCACTTTCCCGCGACATGGCGGCAATGCGAAACGCCAACGTATCATCAATGATGGGTACGTTAACGTTGACTTTGAATTCCTGCCGGCCATAGTCACCCAACATGGCGCTGGCATCCGCACCGAATTCGTTCATTACCGGGCGCTTGGTGCGGACGTTGACTACGCCCGCCGTGGTGTTCTTGCCAAACAGCGTACCCTGCGGTCCGCGCATAACTTCTATAGACTCAATGTCATAGGGGTCCAGCAGCTGTGTCTGCATGTGCGGTACCACGAAATCATCAACCAGCACACCAACCGGAGGCTCCCAGTAGACCAGGATGTCGGTCTGGGAAGCACCGCGCATGGCAAAACCGGCAGCGTTGAAACCGGTGATCTGCGCGGCCGAGAAGTTCGGCGTCAACAATGCAATGTCGCTGATATTGGAGGCAAACATGCTATCGAATTTCTCGCCACTGATCGCGGTTACCGCGACAGGTGTGGTCTGCAGATCCGAGACCCGGCGTGTTGCCGTTACCAGTATCTCCTCCAGTTGCAGGGCTTCCTGCGCCTGCACTGATAAAGGCATCATCGCCAGCGCCGGGGTTAATCCGAGAAAAAGTGAGGCCCTGATGCGCTGCCAATTGAGATATTGCGGGGTGTGACGGAACGATTTCATTGTGATGCTCCCTTGTATCATTATGATTTATATAAAGTTGAACATTATTCAAGACTGAACTTTTTCAATAATATTGTCAAGCGGATATTTGTACAACTAGTTTGCATCAGCTACATATACGAATAACGCTATAGCCTTATAAAAATAGCGATAATTCGCTAACTTAAAGGAGGTGTTGAAGATATGTTACTGAGTAGAACCGCCTCCGCCCTGGCGGCCCACTTCTGGCTGCTGGATCTTCATACTGCTGCGATTGCGGCCGCCATCGCGGGACTGCGCTGCAAAAAGGTAACGATCGCGGTCACAAAACCCAGCGACAGCTAACGGAATGTAGCACTGCCATTATTGAGAACGACCACATCGCGAGCAGCTACATAAGAACGGAAGATAAAACCATCCGACTGCTCCCACACCGAGGTGCTCACCGTTTCACCAGGATAAACAGGTGCCGAGAAGCGCACCCCAAAGCTCGCCAGGGACGACGGGTCTTCAATCGCCAAACCCTCCAACAGCGCCCTGGCCGCCACGCCGAAGCTGGCCAGGCCATGCAATATGGGTCTATCGAAACCCGCTTTCTGCGCGACCTTGGGATCGGCATGTAGCGGGTTGTAGTCACCGCTAAGTCGATACAGTAGGGCAGCTTGATTGGCTACGGCTATATCAACGGTAAAATCCGGCTCTCGCTCGGGTATTGCGGCGGGCTTGTCGCTGGTGGTTACCGGACCACCGAACCCGCCATCGCCACGGGCAAAGGCTACAGACTTCTGGGTACAATAGCAGTCGTTGGAATCGCGGTCATAGATCTTGCGTTCGGTGATAATCAACGCGCCCTTCTCGGCCCCCTTATCCACCACCTCACGCACCCGGTTTCTGGCTATGACAGTCCCTTCCGGCGGTAAAGGCTTGTGGATTTCCAGGTGTTGCTCTGCATGCAGCACCTTGACCATATTGACACCCACCCGCGGATCCAGCATCCATGGACCCGGGTGTCCCAGCACGACCGGCATGGTGGGAAAGCTCTGCAGGCCCTGCTCGTAGACAAAACGCAGTTGGGCGACATCCGACGGATTAAAGCCCAGTCCCAGGCCCAGCGCATACAGCATGCTGTCACGCTGGGTATACGTCTGTACGATGTCCTCGAAAGACCAATTGATAATTGTGTCGTAGTCAAGACTCAACGGTATAGGCCGCGATAAACGTCCATGGACTTACACGGGATCCCAGGTAAACACGTCAGCCGTGCGATCGAGCGGGTACATGGACGCTTTGAAACTGGCAAAGACGCGCTCACTGACCGTCTCGGGCGTCCAGCCATCCGAGGTGTGCGCGGTGCGAATGGGCCGTGCCTGACTCATCAGGAAGATCTCGTTATTGCGCACCGCGAATACCTGTCCGGTAACATCACTGGCCGCATCGCCAAACAGGGCGGTGGCCAGGGGCGCGATTTTCTCCGGTGTCATTTGCTTCACCTTTTCCAGGCGCGCCTTTTCCTCTTCGGTATTGTCCGGCACCGCGCCAAACAAGCGGCTCCAGGCAAAGGGTGAAATACAGTTGGAGCGCACATTATAGCGCGCCATATCCATGGCGATGCTTTTTGACAGACCGACGATACCCAACTTGGCAGCCATGTAATTGGCCTGCCCAAGGTTGCCTATCAAGGCGGACGTTGAAGTCATATGCACCACACAGCCGGTTTCCTGCTGGCGAAAATGCGGCGCGCAGGCACGGCTCATGCAGAACGAGCCCTTGAGATGAACATTCAGCACCGCGTCGAAATCGGCTTCCGTCATTTTATGGAATATGGAGTCCCGCAGGATGCCCGCGTTATTGACCAGGCCGTCGACACGACCAAAGGTATCAATCGCAGCGGCGACAATCTCATGGGCGCTGTCCCAGCCGGAGACGCTGTTGAAATTCGCAACAGCCTCGCCGCCGCCCTCCTTAATCTCGCGCACCACGTCTGCCGCGGGGCTGTCATCCGTACCCTGCCCATCTTCCGAGCCACCCAGGTCATTGACCACAACCCGGGCACCCGAGTCCGCCAGCATCATGGCGATAGCGCGACCAATGCCTCTACCGGCACCGGTCACGATCACTACCTTGCCGTCCAACATCTTTGAACCGCTCATTTACTACTCCAATCCAGTGTGGCCAAGCTACAGGTGGTTCTGCAATAAAAGCTACCGCATAAACATGTTGCCCTAGCGTTTCAAGACAATTCCGGCGGCTTCCATATCCCAGCAATCATCGGTTACACCCTCTACCTTGAGCTTATATTTTTCGACACGCTCGCTAGGTGTTTTGGGCAAATCCTTCCTGAAGGCGATATACCGTGGGATAGCAAAGTACGCCATGCGTGGTTCGCACCAGGCTATCAGGTCTTCTTCACTCAATTCCTGACCTTCCAGCAGCACAACTACCGCCTTGACATCCTCCTCACCCACATCGGAGGGAACACCGACCACGCAGGACTCCAGCACCGCCGGGTTGGAATTGATCACAGCTTCCACTTCAAAGGAGGAAATATTCTCACCGCGGCGTCGCAGGGCCTGTTTTTTCCGGTCGACGAAATAAAAGTACCCGTCCTCATCCATTCGTCCAAGGTCGCCAGTATGGACCCAGAAATTCTTGAACAACTCCAGGGTTTCTTCCGGCTTCTTGTAGTAACCATCCGTTCCCACGCCGCGGGTCTCTGGCTGGGCGACAAATTCGCCCAACTCCCCGGGGGCCACTTCGTCGTCATTATCATCGACAATCTGTACCTTCCAGCCGGTTATCGCCTGACCACAGGAGCCGGGCCGGACATTGTCTATGGGATTGGAGAGACAGCAATAGCACTCGGTCATGCCATACACCTCCAGCAAGCGGGTGTTGAACCGCTTCTCGAACTCGTGCCAGATATTAACGGGTGCCGCCGCTCCCACCATCAAGCGCAGCGGATTATCCCCATCGCGCTCGTCTATCGGCGCCTTGGCCAGTATCGGGATGATGCCACCGATATAATTGGCTTCGGTGCACTCCCATTTCCGACAATCATCCCACAGGGCGCCCGCTGAAAAGCGATCCACAATAACGGCCTTTGCATCCGCCAGGATGGCCGGGCCAATGGTAATCCCCTGTGCGTTGCCATGAAAAAAGGGCAGGCCGGTGTAGAGCACATCGTCTTCGGTATAGCGCGAATACTTGATCGACTGGGACCAGATGTCATACCAGTAGAAATGGCTGATCATGACGCCCTTGGACACACCGGTTGTACCCGAGGTGTAGAGAATCGAAGCCATGTCGCTGAAATGAACGCTGATGTCCGGAGCGGTATTGGCGTGGCCCAGCAGTTCGGGAAAGGTCAGCCGTTCAATATTCTTCCAGCCAGGCAGTGAGCCCTGCGGGTCATTCCCCTCCCGCCAGATTACATGTCGCACGGTGATGAGGTCATCGGAGACGTCATCGAGGCGATCCATAAAGGAGGTATCCGCCACCAGGGCAACGCAATCGGATTGCACGATCTGGTGTATCAGCCCGGTGCCCTTGAGGGCAACGTTGATAGGCACTTCAACCGCACCGATCTTGTTCAACCCGAACCAGACATAGAGGAATTCTTCGCAGTTGGGCAGCATGATTGCCACCTTGTCGCCCTTTTGAACGCCCAGTGCCAGAAAACCATTGGCCACCTGGTTGATACGGTCATTCATATCCCCCAGGGTCAGCGGTGTATCGCGAAACTGAAACACTACCTTGTCCGGGTTCTGCCGCGCCTTGTCCTCTATTATGTGAGAAAGCACCCGCTCGTCCTTGGCATATTCCTGCATATTCCAGGAATCCCATTTCCTTTCCGCCTTTTCAAACTTATCGTCCCACTGTCCCATCTTTACCTCCTTACGAAAAATAGGGCAGGCGCAGGCCTGCCATATTTAATATGCACGATAGTTTTTACTGGATGTCGAATGGCTTGCACATTTTGTAGACCTCGTTAAACCAAACACCTCGCTCATAACTATCCACCATCTTGCCAAAGTCCCAGGACGTCGGTGAGTTTTTGTTCGGAATGACTTTGATGATAGCCCTGTTGGGCGTGTGCACCCCTTTGAAAGCGGCTTGACGCATTTCTTCGTTGTCTTTGAGATCCCACCAGTATTTGTCGATGATGGCCCAGTGCACTTTGGTCAATAGCTCTTGATCAAAAGATATCTCTGCCTTGCCTATGATCTGAATAGCCTTCTGACGTTTTGCGTTTGACCCGTCATTGCTGATGCTGACGGAAATCTTTGGATTTGCTATGAGGTGGTCGATTTTTTGACGGTATTTCTGCACGCTGCTGATATAAACATACCCGTCTTCTAAAACCACATAAAACATAGGGCGTAACGATGGGATAGCCATACTTGGAGATGTGCGCCATGTGGCAGTAGCAGTTGTGTTTGTACAGTATCTCGAACTCATCCGGCTCCATCGGGTAGTCTTTGTTTCACATTGACCTGCTCAAGTTTTCACCGGATCAAAATTGGGTTTTTTTTCAGTCGTATTTTCATTGTCGGACATGGGATGTCTCTCCTGCTTTGCCGTGAGAATTGTGTCAGCCGCTGTCCTAGGCTGCCAATGTCTACGGCAACAGCTCTCGACAACAGCTTTAGTTTATTTGAATATATATTCAAATAATCACCCGATCGCATCGCTGGGTCTTGTCAACTATGTAGACTACATTTACGGCCAGTCGTCAGAGGATCTAACGACGGGCCTTGCCACAGGCCATGATATTCTGACTATCTGATTGCCATACCAGCATGCACCCTCTACTGTCCCGCGCTAAATGTGCGTTACTCATAGCCAGACATCCGAGGGCCAGGGCGTAGCCATGAACACCGCCAGGGACAAGCATCCTGACACTCGATGAACGACTACTGCTTTTCGCATTGACGGCGGTGACCTGCAGGGTTTTCGCAGATCTTTTCAGTCATGGCACCTGGCTGGTACAGGGCGACCCCACCGGCGGCGACACCGGTTCCGGCGCGGTCATGGAGACACTGCAGAACATTATTCTCTACGACGGCAAGCCCAACACAAAACACGTTATGAGCAATATCCAATTGGCGGTTGATGCAGCCGGGGACATCTGCCCAGGCACAGTGTTATATCACTGTCTACCAGGCGGTACCGCCTGACTTTCCATTACAGCCTATTTTTATTGGCCATTATCATGACAGTTTCGAGCGCAGCGATGGCCAATGGCGCTTCACCCTGCGGGATATCCATCCCGACCTGGCTGGAGACCTGAGTCGTCATCGCGCTGATTTTTAAGGACTTTCAGAATGCAGGGCGGCGCGACGATCAAACCATCTACTGCGAACCGGCAAGGGTAAGCACCGTCTTTCCCAGACCGCTGCGGTCCAGCAAGCTGGCGATCACCGATCCACCCTCGGGCATCGGCACCCGGCGGGATATCATTGGTTGCAGGGACTCGTCCTGCGCCAGCAACGCCATCACCTGCTGGCAAATTTCCCCAGCCGGCCCACTGTAATGGGCCGCATAGCCGCCATAATTCACGCCAACCAGGGAGGCGCTTTTCAGCAGTAAAAGATTGGTGGCTATCGCCGGAATATTCCCCGCGGCAAACCCGATCACCAGGTGGCGTCCATCCCAGGCGATGGCGCGCAGGGCCTGCTCCGTGATGTCGCCGCCCACCGGATCAACCACAATATCGACGCCACGGCCCTGGGTGAGGTCCCTGACTGATTGCTTCAGGTCAGCCTCTGAATAGTTAATCACGTGATCGGCGCCTGCCCGGGTAGCGAGCCCGGCCTTCTCCGCACTGCCCACCGCAGCGATAACGTGTGCGCCCAGCGATTTGGCAAGACTTGTCGCCGCCATGCCGACCCCCCCTGCCGCCGCCAGCACCAGTACCGTTTCCCCGGCAACCAGCTGAGCCCGGCTTACCAGGGCGTAGTAAGCGGTGGCATAGACGGAAGGTATGCAGGCGGCCACATCAAAGGATAAGTTTGCAGGCATCTTGAAAACATAGTCCGGGCTAACACTGACACGCTCGGCAAAGCCGCCAAACCCGGTCAAGACCGCCGCAACGCGATCACCCACTGCAAAACCGGACGTGGCGGCGCCCACCGCCAGCACCTGCCCCGCAACCTCCATGCCCGGCACGAAGGGTGGCGCCAGGCGAACCTGGTACTGGCCGCGCAGCAGCAGGGCATCGGGGAAATTGACACTGGCAGCACGCACTGCCACCAGTATGTCTTCAGCACCGTGCTTAGGCTCCGCAACCGACTCCCAGACCGGATCCGAACCATCCGTTGAGTGACACACCAGGGCTCTCATTGGACTGGTTACTCCGTGTCAGCGAGATAGCGATCCAACTCGGCATGGAAGTGTCGCAGCCGCTGTTCCTGCTCGCCCCAGAGTTGACCCTTGAAGCCACGCGAGTGCATCCCCCGCTGAACCACTGGCAACAGCTCGGAGTCCTGACTCAGTACCTGGCCGAGATTGGCATCTTCGCCAACCCCGAAGTGTTCGCAGAGCGGCCGCACATGGCCTGTGAGATCACAGCCATCAGGCAGCCCCATCCAGGCAGGGGCCCTGTAATCCGGGTCATCTGCGGGAAAGATCATGGTCATGGTGTCGTAGTAGAATTTTTCCGGATCGGTGGCATGGGGTAAAAAGCGCATGATAAAAACCCCCTCCGGATGGCAGCCGATCTGCACATTGGGAAACAAGCCGGTGGCCCAGCTATCGGACAACTGTCCGTCTTCCAGCCTGGAATAATCAAGACCCAGTTTTTCCGCACGGGCCCGCTTGGACAGCTGAATTGCCCGACGCACCTCTCGCGCACTGCCGGTGAAACCCTCAGGGTCTACACCGGCATCCTGCAGCATGGCCTGCAGGCCTTCATTCACGGTCTCCTGATCCGACATGCGCGGGCTGGGCTGCCCCAGCGGCACAATCATACGACTCGCACCGCCGGGATAAAGGTCGTACTGCACATTGAGATCGCCCATGACACCCCGGGTCTCCGGGTGCACGGCGTGCAGATGATAACTCTCGTAGAAAGCTTCCACCCCGATTTTCCAGTTGGCAGCCCACTCTGAACTGACGTGCCTGACTACTCTCATGCGGTCAATGTTGTAGGCTTCCAGATAACCTTCCGGCAAGCCCAGCGCCTGGTCAAGCGGCGGCGGGTTGGTCGACATATTGATGAATATAATGCCGGCCTTCTCACTGCAGTTGACAGGCTCCAGGCCAGGGTTATGGCACAAAACCTCGCTGCGGAAGGTCTCTCTGTCAGTCACGTGGCGCAGCCCACCGTCGTTATTGAAACTCCAACTGTGGAATGGGCAGACAAACACCTTTTTGTTCCCGCGTTCCGCGCTCACCAGGCGATTGCCGCGGTGGCTACACACGTTGTAAAAAGCCTTAATTCCCGCATCGGTGCGGGTGACAATAATCGACTCCAGGCCAACATCAAAAATAAAGAAATCACCCGTATTGGGGATGTCAGCAGCAACACCTGCCAGCAACCAGGCTTTGGCCCACACCAGGTCTGCCTCCGCCTGCATGAATTCCTTTACTGTAGTAGCGTGTCTTGTCCACCACGGCCACGCCGTGATCGATATCCGGTTGCTTTACGCTCCAGCGAGTTCGCCGGTGCGTCCGGGTTGATCACTGCCGACTGTACTGATTCTGTAGTCACGACTTGGCTCCTGCCACCAGGGGGCAAAAATTTGGGTATCGAAACTTGTTCGCTCCAATCTTCAAAAGTTACCGAGACGGGCATACCGACCTGCACACTCTCGGGATCACACTGCACCAGGTTACTCATCATGGTCGGGCCCTCAGCCAGCTGAACCAGGGCGACCACGTAGGGAACCTCCGGATTGTAGGCCTCGGATACGGCGCGCCGAACAATGGTAAAACTGATCACTTCCCCGGCGCCACTGGCCACAACCCACTGCAATTGATCGCTCATGCAATGGCTGCAAAGGGAGCGCGGATAAAACTGGTGTTGGCCACAGCTGTCGCAGCGCTGCAAGCGCAACTCATGCTCACGGCAGCCCGCCCAGTAATGCGCTGTCTCCGGCGTAGGCGTGGGAAAGATTTTACCACTGTGGTCAGTCATGAGCCCGCCTCGCGGCCCAGAATCAGTGAAGTATGGCTGGACATGATACCGCCCTGGGCATGAACCATTGCCACCTCTGCTCCCGGCACTTGCCGCTCTCCCGCCTGCCCGCGCAACTGGATAACCGTTTCGGTCAGGGCAAACATGGAGCCCGGATTACCCGGATGACAGTGCGACAGCAAACCGCCGTGGGTGTTTACGGGCAGTGACCCACCCAACTCAATCGCACCCGATTCAACGAACGCGCCGCCCTCGCCTTTGTCACAAAATCCCAGGTCTTCCAATTCCAGTAAAACGGTCGGGGTGAAACAATCGTACAACTGGGCAAAATCCATATCTTTTGGTGCCAGCCCTGCCATCGCATAAGCCCGCTGCCCGGACTCCAGCGCAGCTGATGTCGTCAGGCTGCGAGCCTGACTGATATGCTCATGCCCGTGACCCTCGCCAACACCCAACATATAAACCGGCGCATGAGGGAAGTCAGCAGCGCGTTCGGCCGACGTGAGAACGACGGCCGAACCACCATCAGAGACCAGTGAACAATCCAGCAGATGCAAGGGGTCAGCGATCAAGCGAGAATTGACCACGTCCTCTACTGTAATCGGCTCACGCATCTGCGCGGAGGGATTCAGTGCTGCGTGCTTGCGACAAGCCACGGCTATCCGGGCGAACTGCTCTGCCGTCGTGCCATAACGCGCCATATGCGCCTGGGCGATCAGTGCGTAATAGGCCGGCACCGTGGGCCCATAGGGCTGTTCAAACTGCCCATGCCCGGTCGAAGACTGCATCAGCATGGCCTGCTCCCGCGACAAACCGCTGCGCAGGCTGTCCGCCATGGTGATTAACACCGTATCGCACATACCCGTTACGATGGCCGAGGCCGCATGGTGCAAAATAGAAAATGTGGTGCCACCACCGGCCCCAACACTGATACAGTAACGGGGAAAAATCTGCAGGTATTCAGCCATGGCCTCGGCGTGATACAAATAGGGTTCGGCCATGGAGTTGCAGGTCACCAGTCCATCCACCTGATCTTTGCCAATCCCGGCGTCGGCCAATGCCCGACGCGCCGCATCGATACACAACTGGGTAGCGCCCATTTCGGGCACAATACCGACCTCGGTATCCGCAGCACCGACAATCGCCACCTTGCCACGCAGTGATGCCATAGTCTAAGCCGTTAATCCCTGGTCAAATCGTGCAATGGCCACCCCGGGTGCAATCACCTCATCGGCTTCATTTTTTATGGTGACTTCCAACTCCACCTCCCCCCTATCCCGATCAATGGACAGCACCTTTCCGCCAGATCGCAGGGTTTCACCAATGTAAGACGCTTTGCGGTTGGAGTATTCAATAGACGCCAACACCCCATCGTCTGCCACCCAGTCCACCACGCACTGGTTGAGCCAGTCACCCAGCAGCGGACCGGCAATCACCAGCCCGGGATACCCTTCGACCTCGGTGGCGTAGGGGTAGTCAAAGTGAATACGGTGGGCATTCCACAGCGCCGCATTGTAAAAAAACAACTGTATATTGTCGGGCTTGAATTCCCGTTCCGGCAGGAGGTCCCCCGGTTTTAAGCCCTGCAATCTGGACGAGGGCATCAGCGCAGTATCCGGGTGGTTTTTTCGGTCAACACGGGCTCACCGCTTTCATTAACGACTTCCATTACTACCTCGTAAAATATCAGTGGCCCCTGTGAGCCCTGTTTCTCGTAGATATCTGTCAGGGTCCTGGTGGCGGTCAGCAAGTCGCCGGCCCTGATAGGCTGGTGATAGTCAATTTTTAGCCCGCCTGCCATCGCTTTCTCCAGTGGAAACCTGGGCAGCAAGCTGTCAATGGAGACGCCATCGGGGGTCAGTTGATCCAGTTCAACCACGTCCCAGAACAGGGCAAGGTGAAACATGGGCGGCGCCTCATCACCATCGAGAAACTTGCGCTGTCGCTGGCTGGTGGCGATAGCGTATTTGCGGATTTCGCGGCGTGCTACCAGTTCCTGTCGTGGTGGCGATGAGCGACCAATATTTGACAGCAACTCAGGGCTGAGCAAGTCACTCATACATTGCCCTCCTTGTCCTTCCAGTAAAGTTTACGCAGGTCACGTTTGAGTATCTTACCGGTAGGAGCCTTGGGCAAGCTCTCTACAAAGTCCACCGATTTAGGCTTCTGGTAAGAGGCCAGGTGCTTTGCAGCCGTGTCTATAATCTCCTGCTCGGTAGCACTGTGCTCGGGCTTCAACACCACCACCGCTTTCACCGCCTCGCCCCATTCGTCGTCCGGCACACCGATAACTGCCGATTCCAAAACAGCCTCGTGTTGGTGTATAGCTGCTTCTACCTGGGTACTGTAGATATTTTCGCCGCCCGAAATAATCATGTCTTTGGCCCGGTCAACGATAAAGACATAGCCATCTTCATCCCAGGTGGCCACATCCCCGGTCCACATCCAACCGTCGCGGATAGTCTGCGCGGTCAACTCGGGCCGTTGCCAATAGCCCACCATATTGGCGTCGGACTGGATGACAATTTCACCGTGACTCAGGCCATCCCGGGGCACATCGTGGCCGGCTTCATCGACCACGCGCACCGACGTGACATACCCTTCCCGGCCACAGGAAGACAAGCGCTCCGGGTGCACCCCGTTGACCGCATCGAGGTGATCCTCCTGAGACAGAAACGTCATCGTCATGCCTTCCGTCTGGCCATAGCCCTGGATTAAAGTGCAGGGAAAAGCCTGCAGGGCCGCCTTGACCACACTCATCGGCATGGGCCCACCACCGTACTGGATATTACGCAGGCTACTGAGGTCATAACTGTCGAAATCATCGACGGCCATCATCCAGTTCAACATTGTGGTAATACCCAGGAAAGCCGAGACGCGTTCGCGCTGAATCACTTCAAGCGCGAGCTTTGCATCAAAGTTTATCAATACCACGGGACAACCGTGAGACATATAATTCATGGCCAGACCCACAGGTATATGGAACATCTGGCCAGTTAGCATATATACATCTGTCGGTACGATGCGCTCAGCGACAGTCTGGTTGAGCATGCCCATGTATAAACTTTTGTGGGTATGCAGCGCACCCTTGGACTCACCTGTGGTGCCGCCGGTATAAAGAATAAGCACTGGGTCATCATCGCCAATGCCGGCGGATTGCGGCGGCTCTGCACTGGACGATGTGCTCACTAATTGTTCATAGGAATCATCACTGTCAGGGCCGAAACTCAGCCAGTGCGGCACACTGGCAATCTCCAGCAACTGCGCCTGCTCAGCGGCAAACTCCCCTGCATATATGACAACTGACGGCTCCCCATCGGCAAGAATCCTGCTCAGTTCAGGAATGCCCAGCCGCCAGTTCAGCGGTTGCACAATCAGGCCACAGCGCGCGCAGGCGTAGTAGATCTCGAGGAACTCAATACAGTTCTTCGACAACACGGCCACACGCTGCCCTTTATCCAGGCCACAGCTATCGATCAGCCCGTTGGCCAACCTGCGCACCCGGTTATCCAGTTCGCCGTAGGTAATGCGCCTGTCATTGGGCACATCGATAACCGCGGGTCGCTGCGGCGCAAGCCTGGCGAACTTGGCGGGAATCTGCCCGATATTCACAGTGCGTACCTCATGGTTAGTAGGGCAAGTCCAAGTCGATATGTCGGTGCTGCAATTGCCAATCTGCGCCCGCTCGAACGACCTTGTCGCGGTAGACACCGGTGGTAATCAAGCGCACTTCACCATTTTCGGTGCCAAATAGGGCCACGTTTGAAATCACCAGCGCAGACTTGTTTCCTTCTTCTTCAAAAAATACGTTGCTAACGTTATGCCGGCGCTGATCTGTTTGCTCTTCCATCGAGCTCGTCATCAGTTCCATAATGCCCTCGCGACCCTCAAATGGCCCCACCAGATCGCCTCCGCCGATACACAGGGTAAAAGCCGCGTCCGTGGCAAAGCTGTTCGCCAACATGTCCAGGTCTCGCATATCGAGGCCGTAGGCGGCTCGACTCAGTAATTCGTGTATCGCCAATTTGTGTTTTTTCTTCATAATTCTGCTCCTTCCTGCATACCCAAAACATCAACGGTTCCGCGCCATGCCAGAGAACCCCCATCAATCAACTGCTCGCCCGCAGTGTCGCTGACATCGGATACCACTACCCGCGCACCTCGCTGCGCTGCCAGCTTCGCAGTGCCAGCGCCAATACCGTTACTGGCCCCGGTGATCACAAAGCTTAATCCACTTATACTCATCATTATCTACCTGGCGGTAACCATGGTGATCAGGCCCTGCCGATGTATTCTCGATTAGTAGTTTCCCATGGTAGGGCTAACTTGAATATTATTCAAGTTACTTGCATTCGGACGTGCAACATCGCACACTGTGCCGAGGGAACAAAGAACAATAAGGCCAATTTTGTGGGCGTGTCCAAAAAAATTCCACGCGGTGAAAAGCGCCGCAAGCTGATCTTTCGCTCGTTGCATGACTGTATCATCAAGAAGGGCTACGCCAAGACCACATTGGCTGAAATCGCCGCATCTGCGGGCATGAGCCCCAGCCACCTACTGTATTACTTCAAGGGTAAGGAAGCCATCCTTGAAGATTATTTCCAGAATGTCGCCCTGCAGATTCTAGAGCGCCTGGACAGCTTCAGGGATCGCCCAGCCCAGGAACAGATCGGCCTGCTGGCTGAATTGTTTTTCGCCGGTGCAGGAATTACCAAGTCTGAAATCGGCTTTATGCTTGAATGCTTCGGTGTCGCCGTCAACGACAAGGTCTTGCACAAGGAAAAAGCGGAACTCGATGTCCAGTGCAAAGAATACCTGACTGATTTATTCAACGATACACCGCGCCCGATTATATCCAGTGCCACGGACTGTGCGGAAATCTGTTACGCCATGCTTATAGGCTTACGCTCCGCCGTTTTTTTCGATGACAACCTCGAATTGGCTGATGCTCGCCGTTTGTTCTACAGTTCCATGTCCAGTATGGCAGGCCTTTAGCACCCCTTGATCATCAGCGATCACCCCGGGCAGTCAGGTTGCCCCAAAAATTTTCCCCACCTTCGGCCAGGATCAATTTACCGAGGCGATTGGACCAGTAGCGATCGTTACCGAATTCCGATCGCCAGCTCCATAAACGCTGGGTCCAGTAATGCAGGTGATGCTCCCGGGTAATACCAATCGCACCATGAACCTGGTGCGCAATTGACGTGGCCTCACCGATGGCACGATTTGCGCGCAGTTTGGCGGCGGCTATTTCAAACCCGGCATCACCTGTATCGGCGGTACGGCCAGCCGCCATAGCGGCACACTTTACCGCAGCCGCCTGTTCGGCCAGCAATGCCAATTGATGCTGCAGAGCCTGGAATTTGGCCAGGGGGCGCCCAAACTGCTCGCGCTGATTCGCATACTCCACCGTCAGCTTCAGAGCGGCTTCCAGCGCACCCGATATTTGCGCCGATCGCAACAGAGCCCCATACAACCTCAAGCTGTCGACACAGCCCGGCAACACCTGGGCAGATATGATAGAGGCTCTTTGGAAGACTAACTCGTCACGTGGCTCGTCCGCCTGATTGCTCCGGCGCTTTACTGACGAGCCCTGCTCTGCTGCCAACAACAGCAGATGCTCCTCGCCTTCACATTGGCAGACAACGACTAAGTTCTGCGCCAGCACGCCCCAGGCCACATCCGTTACCATCCCGCTAAACACCACATTGCCACCGTCATCAGGTAACAGCTGGGCATCCTCACACATCGCCACCGTCATGATGCCTGCCGGCGTGGGAAGCGATGCCTCCAGCAACAGTTTGCGCGCAATGAGGGCCTCTCCAACCGGCAGCGGCAATGCATGCAAACCCAGCAGGTTGAATACCACGCAGGCATCACCCCAACAACCACCAAAACCGCCTGCACTCTCTGGCAGGAACACGTCAAGCAGGCCCAATTCTTCGATACGCGCCCACCAGCCAGAGAGTTTATCGAACTCTGCGCCAGGCATACCGTCGGCCATCAATTCACCGAACAGGCCATCCACTGTCTCGGCCAGCATTACTCGTTGCTCACTCATCTCAGGCCCAGACCTTTGGCAATGATACCTCGCAGAATTTCGCGGGTGCCGCCGCGCAATGAAAACGCCGGGCTGGCGCCCAGCAGATAGGACAGCACCTGTTGCAGATCGCTGTCTTTACCGCAAGTTACATCTTCACCCAGCATCGCCTGCACCATAGCGGGCAGTTTTTGTTCAAAACCGGCGCCCAGGTCTTTGACGATGGCCGCTTCAAGCGATGGGTTCTCACCCCGCGACAATTGCCCGGCTACTGACATCGACATCTGGCGCAAAGTCCAGAAATCCGCCGCAATCTCGCCCAGCATGTTGATCACCAGTTCCGAAGGCTCCTCCTCGATCGCTTCGAGTAATTCCTGTAGCAATCGATAACTGCTCATGTAGCGCTCCGGACCACTGCGCTCCAGCGCCAACTCCGCATTGACCTGGCTCCAACCCTCGCCTTCAGTACCCAGTAACATCTCGTCGGAGACCAGCACGTCGTTGAAAAATACCTCGCCGAAATGCCTGTCCCCCTGATGATCGGTAATACCCCTGACCTCGACGCCCGGCGTAGTGAGGTCTATCAGAAACTGACTCATGCCGGCGTGGCGGTTTCCGTCATCCCTCTTACGGGTGCGCACCAGGGCAATCATTATATGGGCCTTTTCCACATGCGTGGTCCACAGCTTGGCACCGTTGATCCGCCAACCACCCTCCACCCGGGTGGCGCTGGTCTTTATCGCGGCGAGGTCGGAGCCGGCATTGGGCTCACTCATGCCGATGCAGAAGAACAACTCGCCCCGGGCCATCGCCGGCAAATAACGCTGTATTATCGCTTCAGTGCCATAACGCAGCAGCTGCGCACCGCTCTGGCGATCTGCAATCCAGTGGGCGGCCACCGGGGCGCCTGCCGCCAACAGTTCTTCTATCACCACATAGCGTTCGAGCGCGCCGCGTTCGTGGCCACCATATTGCTGGGGCCACATCATGCCTATCCAACCCTTTTCGCCCAGCTTACGGCTAAACTGCGCATCAAAACCGGACCAGGATCGCGCGCGCGCAGCGCCTGGCATTGCGGCCAGTTCAGCATCGAGAAATGCCCGCACCTGCTGGCGCAGGCCGCCAATATCAGCGGGCATCTCCAATGGCGTAAAACTCAACATACTAAAGCCTTATCCCTGCATTAATGCATGTCATGGCGACCCACTATAGCAATACTGCACACATTGCGGTTGGGAAAACCCCCGAGGTTGTGGGTCAGGCCCTGGCGGACATCAGCCAGTTGCCGATCTCCGGCCCGGCCGTGTATCTGCTGGTAGATTTCATAGACCATGCGCAAACCGGTTGCACCCAACGGGTGACCAAAGCACTTGAGACCACCGTCTATATTGCAGGGCAATGCGCCATCGCTATCATACTTGCCCTCGACAATATCCCGGCAGGCGCCGCCCCGCGCGGAAAAGCCCAGGTCTTCCATGGTAATGAGTTCGGTAATAGAAAAGCAGTCGTGCACTTCGAGCAAATCCAGTTCGGCGCCAGGGTCGCTGATTCCGGCCTCCTGGTAGGCTTTCTGCGATGCAATTTCGGCGGTCATTGCGCCAGTGCCATCCCAGGCGTCATAGAACATTTCCGCACCGTTGCTCAGTGCCAGCTGCATGGACTTGATACTGACCAGGTTATGCGCCTTGCCAAGCTCACGGGCTTTCTCCGGTGTGGTCACAATGGCGCAAGCGGCGCCATCACTCACCCCGCAGCAATCAAACATGCCAAGCGGATAGGAAATCATCGGCGCGTTCAGTATTTTCTCCTCGGTCACCCGGTTGCGCAGATGCGCTTTCGGGTTAAGAGCGCCGTTCTCGTGGCTCTTCCATGACACATGCGCCATGGCCTGCTTTAACTCGTCCATGGCAATACCGTATTTTTCGCAGTAGGCCACGCAAATCTGCGCGAACGAGCCCGGCGCGGTAATGGCGGGTAGCCACAGATCGTCAAAGGTACCCATAGAACGCCCCGGTAAACCACCAAAACCGGTATCCTTAAGCTTTTCTACGCCCATAGCCAGGGCGATATCACAGGCCCCGGCGGCGACCGCATAAGCGGCACCGCGCAGCGCCTCAGAGCCCGTGGCGCACAAATTCTCCACCCGAGTTACCGGCACATTGACTAGACGCAAGGCCTGTGGCAAAGACAGGGCAGACTTGCTCATACTCTGCTCGTCATAGCACAAGCCCAGCCAGGCCGCGTCGATCTGCGGTGTCTCGACCCCTGCGTCAGTAATGCATTCCGCGTAAGCCTCCAGCATCAGGTCTTCGGCATTACAATCCCAGCGCTCACCAAATCGCGAGCAACCCATGCCGATGATTGCCACTTTATCTTTAATACCACTGGCCATATCATTTACCTTCCCTTACTCAATTAGCCGGCCCCGGACAACACTGGCACTGCCTTCCAAAAATAGCGCTGATAATTACGCACGGCATCTCGATCCTTTATGCGAAAGCTCATGCTGACCGAATCCCCGATCTTGAGCTGACCGGGGTCAAAATCAGCGAGTTCCATCATCAAAGATGCCTTACCTTCAAAACGTATTGCGCCGTACATAAAGGGCGGGCTGACAGAGTGGCCCAGCCAATCTTCAGTGAATGACTTGATACTGCCAATTTTATCGCGAAACGGTTCGTCGACCTGAGTATCCGGTTTATTACAGTCAGGATTGACGCAAATACTGGTCCTGGGAAACTGTACCGTGTCACAGGCCGTGCACCTGCCACCGACGAACCCGGTAAAGGTGTGGCGGTTGCGATAAAAGGCCGACAGCGCTGTGCGCGTGTCCCGCTCCGCGCGTATGCCCCAATGCATGTCGATGGCGCCATTGTGCGACAGAAAACGCATGTAAGTATTCTCGGCTGAGCCTTTATCCAGCTCAGCCTGCACACTATGGAAATTCTCTGCCCGGGTAATCTCATCCGTGATTTCAAACAGCAATGCGTCACAGCCCTGACCGAAACCAACTACCAGGATTTTGTCCCCCGCCGCGGCCGACTGCAACGTATTGGCCAGCATAAGCAGCGCATGGGCCACCCCTGTATCGCCACATTTCCCCTGCAGATTATCGGCAATTGCGGTGGGCTCAATACCGCATGCTTTGGCCACGGCCCGAGCTGTGCGCAAGGCGACCACCGGTACCACGAGATGATCGATATCGGCGGCAACCACCCCGGTCTTTTCGAACAAGCGCTGCAGTGTGTCGGGGATGATCTTCAGGTAACCCTCGTCTCGAATCCAGCGCTCCTCGAGGGTGTAATCCACTCGGGATCCGGCGCTGCGGTAGTGATCTACCAGGTCGCGCGACACGGTGTGTGAACCGAGCAGGCGCGCCAGTACATTGTCACTGCCGAGCAAAAGGGCGGCCGCGCCGTCTCCCGAGATCAACTCCTGCACACTGCCTGGCTTGCTGAAGCGCTGCTCAGCCGCCAATACCAGGGACCGGGAACCGGCAGCGCCGCGCAAGCCTTGCAACAGGGCACTGGTACCAGCGCGCTGGGAACCGCACAAATCCGCCGTGTACAAATCCTCACCCAGGCCCACTGCCTCACCGACGAAAGTGGCATTCTGGCGATCGGCAAATGGCAAAGTGGTGGACGCCAACAGCAGGGAATCGACATCTACAGTGCCCAGGCCGGCCAGGCTGGCGCGGGCGGCGGCAACCGCCATGGTAATCACATCTTCATCGTGACCGCAGAACGATCGCTCACCTTTACCCAGGGCTTTTAATCCCGGCAGGGCCCAACTATGCGCCTCTGCTATGGCCTGTCGCTGCAGGCGACGGCGGGGGATGTAACTGCCAAAACCTGTAATGCCTGTTTCTGTCACAATCAACTCCTAAACCACGTCTATTACCGGGCTGTCGAAAAACTGCTAAAACCGGTTCCCGCCTACGATTCGCTGATACATCGCAGAGAATACCTGCACCCGGTGGCTCCCGCTGCAATCACAACAGCAGGACCAGGCGATCCTGCGATGGCGCAGAAAAGATTAATTTGAATATTATTCAATATTTTCATCCGGTGCTGCCATTGTCAAGAGTTCACTGCCGTCATGCAATCATAACTTGAATATTATTCAAATTCCCCACATACTTCGTTTATTAAATTATCATCCGGATTGATTTAGCGTCCACGCTTATCCGCGCAGCGGGCTAGCAGCGACAGGAGAGGGATAAATGACAGATATCGTAGTAGAGCAAAAAGGCGACGTCCGCTGGATTCGCCTTAATCGCCCGGATCGCATGAATTCCTACGATGCGGAGATGGCGCAGGAGTTGATCGCCGCCATCGAGGACGCCGCGGACAGTGGCGTTATTGTTATCAGCGGCACCGGTCGCGCCTTCTGCGCTGGTGGTTATCTTGCCAACCTGAGCAACCCCGACGCCGATGCCCTGCGCCGTATGTTCTACGGTTCGCTGCATGTATACGAGGCCATCAGGAACAGCCCCCGGCCCGTTATTGCCGCCGTTAACGGCGCAGCGGCCGGTGGCGGCAATGAACTGGTGGTCGCCTGTGATCTTGCCATTGCAGCAGACACTGCGACATTCGGCCAGACAGGTGTGCGCATAGGCAGTGCACCGGTTCTGGGCGGCACCAATTTTTTGACCATGAACATCGGTGAGAAACGCGCCAAGGAAGTGGCTTTCATGTGCCGAAAATATAAGGCCGAGGAAGCGCTTGAAATGGGCTGGATCAACGCGGTGGTAGGCGCGGATCAGCTGGAGGATGAGGTAACCAAGTGGGCCGATGAACTATTGGTGATGAGCCCACGCTATCTCGAAATAGCCAAGATCTCTTCTAATGTCTGGTGGAACCAAAGCCGCGACGCCTACCTCAGCGGCTTGGGCATGCTGGTACAGGCTATTGGATCCAATGACATGATCGAGGGCGCTACAGCATTCATGGAGAAACGGAAACCGCAATTTGAAGGTCGCAGTAAAAACAACGAATCCGGGCAGTAAGCCAAATTCAGGCCGGCCCAAGGTTCCCTAACAAAACGAAAAAAGACAATAACTATGAACTTCTCTCTCGACGAAAAATATTTGAAGATCCAGCATGACGCGCGCGAACTGTGCAAGTCGATTGCACATATTGCCGATGAAGCAGATGAGTCCAGTGTGGTACACCCAGACATTCATGCGGCCCTGAAATCCAGCGAGCTATCGAGAATGATGGTGCCGGCAGAATACGGCGGCAGTTTCGACAAAGTTGATCCACTGGCGATCTGCCTGACCCGAGAAGTGATGATGTCCACCTCCTGCCACCTGGATTCACTATATGCACTACAGGGCATTGGCAGTTACGGCATCACTGTTGCAGGCACTAACGAGCAGCGAGAACAGTGGTTGCCCAAGATCGCCAGCGCCGAGGCGCTGGCGGGACTGGCGCTCACGGAAGAAGATGCCGGCTCCGATCTAAAAGCTGTTTCTACCGAGATTGTCGCCACCACTGAGGGCCTGCGCCTGAAAGGATCCAAGGTGTTTATCTCCAACGCCGGCAGCGCCGCCTTTTATGAAGTTCTGGCCAAGGAGGGCGACAGCTTCTCCATGGTACTGGTACCGGCAGATGCTACAGGCGTCTCTATTACGGCGGCACCGGAACTGATCGCGCCCCATGTGCTGGGCGATCTGCATTTTGACAATGTATTACTACCCCACAGCGCCAGGTTGGGAGAAGCGGGCAGGGGCCTGGACCTGGTTATGGCCACGCTGGCGGTGTTTCGGGTATCGGTAGCCGGTGCGGCTATCGGCCTGGCACAAACGGCACTGGAAGAGGCCGTGCGCCACACCCGCACCCGAATACAGTTTGGTCGCCCACTGGCGCGCCTGGGCCCGGTGGCACAAATGCTCGCTGACAGCTGGACGGAAATCGAGATGGCCAGGTTACTGACTTATCGCGCCGCCTCCATGGCAAAAGACGATCCAGCCGCGACCTTGCAACATTCATCAATGGCGAAATTGGCCGCCAGCGAGACTGCCTCCAAAGTGGTGGATCGCTGTGTACAGATGATGGGCCGTTTTGGCTTGATCCGCGGGTCAAAAATCGAAAAACTCTACCGACAGGCGCGACCTATGCGGATTTACGAAGGCTCCTCAGAAGTATTGCGCCTGGGCATTGCCCGGGAACTCACCGAAATCGTCGACTAGAATACTTAACGGATTTGACCCAACATGATTGATCTGCAACTGGAAGGAAAAACTGCCATCGTCACCGGCGCCAGCCGCGGGCTGGGCCGGGCAACCGCCATTGCGCTGCACCAGCAGGGCGTCCGGGTACTTGCCGTGGCGCGCTCGCTTGACGATCTTAAAACCCTGGAAGAGCTGGATCCCCAGTCTATCAGCGCCTGCCAATGTGATATGCAGGATGCCAGCGCCGTTGCCACACTGGCGCAAGCTGCCCTGGATCAGTTTGGCGGCCTGGATATCGTGGTAAACAATGCGGGGATTGCACCCGCCGGGAACTTCCTGGAACAGGCACCGGAGATCTGGGACCAGGTTATGGCGGTAAACGTCAAGGCACCCGCAATCCTGGCACGGGCCGCGGGCCAGCATATGATCAAGCAAGGATCCGGGAAAATTATTAATATTGCCTCCACCTCGGGCATTCTCGGGAAAGCCAGCCTGGTGGCATACTCCTCATCCAAAGGTGCACTGCTGCAATTTACCAAGGCCCTGGCGGCGGAATGGGCGAAAACCGGTGTGCAGGTAAACGCTATCGCCCCTGGTGCATTCGAAACTGATGCGCAATCAGCGGTACTGGAATCCCCTGAAATTCTCAAACGCAGGCTGCGCAAGATACCTGTTGGTCGCATGGGTGACGCCGATGAAATGGCCACCCTGGCCTGCTACCTGGCGTCACCCAAATCGAACTTCGTCACCGGCAGTGTCTATGTCATTGACGGCGGTGAGTCGTCCAAGCTGTAAGTAGCGATGACCACAGAAACCCCCTGGCTGGATCGCACCCTGGAGCAGGCACTGGAGCCCGAGCTGCCCATTTGTGACCCCCACCACCACCTGTGGGAGTTTCCCACCAGCGTGTACCTGGTCGATGAACTGCTGCAGGATCTGCACGCCGGTCACAACGTGGTCAAAACGGTTTATGTCGAGTGTGATGAGAACTATCGCAAGGAAGGGCCAGCGCTACTGTTTCCAGTGGGCGAAACGGAATTTGTCGACCGGGTGACGAGCCAAAACCAGGAGAAACCCCAGGTGGCGGCTGGAATTGTGGGCTTTGCCGATCTGTGCCTGGGCGCTGCCGTACGGGAAATACTGGAGGCCCATATAGACGCCAGCTCGCGGTTTCGCGGCATTCGCCATGCCAGCGCCTGGCACCCCAGTGATAGCATTCGCAACTCCCACACCCGGCCCAAACGGGACCTGTTACAGAATCCGGATTTTCTTGCTGGATTTCAACAACTACAAGGTCTGGGCCTGCGTTTTGATGCCTGGATGTACTTCGAGCAAATTCCGCAACTGGTAGAACTGGCAAAAACTTTCCCGGATACACCCATCGTTCTCAATCACATTGGCGGCCCCATCGGCATTGGCCCCTATGCGGGGAAACGCGAAGAAGTCTTCAGGCAGTGGCGTGCCAATATCATTGAATTAGCCGCCTGCGACAACGTATATGTGAAACTGGGCGGTATGACCATGACCGTCAGTGGATTCGGTTGGCACAAACTGGATGCGCCACCGGGCTCTGAGTTACTCGCGCAGACAATGGCGCCTTACTTCAACGCCTGCATAGAGCACTTTGGCGTACAGCGCTGCATG
>PVMK01130734.1_pt1 | contig 25233 bp, 18 predicted proteins | sample 1853481 | NCBI WGS metagenome assembly PVMK01 (sample SAMN08533507, study PRJNA380276) | Marine sediment metagenome, whole genome shotgun sequencing project.
TTCGGTGTTACCACCCAAAAATCCTTGCCCAATATTTTGATGCTTATTGCCCTCACCTCTGGCGGCAGATATGATCAGGATTTTCTGGGCAACTATGCATTGATCAATATCAAAGACCAATTATCCAGGGTAAAGGGTATCGGAAGGGTGGACGTGATGGGCGCTTCCGACTACTCAATGCGAATTTGGGTAAAACCCGACCTCTTGTCCAAACTGGGTATTACCGTACCAGAAATATTAGGAGCAATCAATGAGCAGAATGTCATTGTGCCAGGGGGAAAATTCGGCGCTGAACCGGCTCCACCAGGAACGGAATTTACTTACACGGTACGCCTGCCGGAGCGATTTAATTCAGTTGAGGCATTTGAAGAAATAGTCATAAGAACGCATCCGGATGGATCTCAGGTGAAAATAGGAGACATTGCTACGGTAAACCTGGGGGTGGAGACCTATAGCATGATCCCCAGATTAAACAAAGAGACCTGTTCTATTATTGCCCTTTATCAAGCGCCGGGTTCTAATGCGGTAGAGTTGGCCCAGAACGTCATTGCTGAAATGGACGCACTGGCATTAAATTTTCCGGAAAGCATTCAATACCAGGTATCTTTGGATTCCACTTTGCCGATCACTGCGGGGATCAGGGACATTATCATTACGTTAATAATAGCATTGTTACTGGTAATATTGGTAGTTTTTATTTTTATCCAGGATTGGAGGGCTACCTTGATTCCTACGCTGGCTATCCCAGTTTCTTTAATTGGCGCTTTTATGTTTTTCCCCATGATGGGGTTTACCATCAATGTTCTTTCATTATTGGGTCTGGTTTTGGCCATTGGTATTGTGGTGGATGATGCCATTGTGGTGGTTGAGGCTGTTCAAGTGAATATCGCAAAGGGAATGGCTACCAAAGAGGCTACACTTGTTGCCATGAATAAAGTGACTGCCCCGGTTATTGCTACTACCCTGGTACTAATAGCTGTTTTCATTCCGGTGGCGGGGATGGCTGGGATCACCGGCTTATTATATCAGCAATTTGCCTTAACCATTGTGGTGTCAGTGATTGTGTCCTCCATCAATGCATTGACCCTAAGCCCGGCGCTTTGTTCCATTCTGTTGAAAAAACCCAAACCTTATGGAGGCCCCTTAGGGTGGTTCTTTGGTAAGTTCAATAAAGGAATGGACCGAACTACAGAATCCTATATGAGTTTTACCAATGTAGTAGCCCGCAAAACCAAGCGTGGGGCCATTTTTATTATCCTGATGACCATTGGTGCAGCGATTTTTGGGAAGCTGGTTCCTGGTGGATTTATTCCTGAAGAGGATATGGGGTATTTCTTTGTCAATGTGCAGTTGCCCAATGCGGCTTCTATTCAAAGAACTAACGCCGTAAGCAAAGAAATTGAAGATATCCTGTTGGAATATCCTGAAGTACAGTTCGTGACCAACGCTACGGGTTACAGTTTGCTGGCAGGATCTATGGTGCCAAATAACGGGTTTATGTTTGTCACTTTGGTGGATTGGGGTGATAGGGATTTAACTGCCACAGAGGTTGTCCAAAAACTTAACGTGGAGTTAGCCTACAAGATCAAGGGGGCCCAGGCATTTGCTTTTGGACCTCCGGCAATTCCAGGCCTGGGCAACGGTTCCGGATTCAGTATCATGATTCAGGACAGGGCGGGTAATTCTCCTCAATATCTGGCTGAAAATACCTTGAGGTTTATACAGGGTGCCAACCAGAGGGAAGAAATTGGTCGTGCTTTTACTACTTTTCAAGCAAATGTGCCACAACGATTTATGGATATCGACAAAACCAAGGCACTAAAGCTGGGTTTATCACTAAACGATGTTTATACCACTATTGGGGCTTTTATGGGAGGTGCCTATGTCAATGATTTTACGCGCTTCGGGCGATTGTATAAAACTTATGTGCAAGCTGAACCTGAGTATCGAGTTGATGAATCTCAAATAAACAACTTCTTTATAAAAAATAATAAGGGTGAGATGGTGCCTTTGGCAACTATTGCCACTGTTTCTCCCATCGCCGGTCCGGATTACACCAATAGGTTTAACTTGTATAGGTCAGTTGAAGTAACCGGTGGGCCTGCTCCCGGATATACCTCAACGCAGGCGATGGCTGCATTGGAAGAAGTTGCCGCCGAAACACTACCTCCCGATATGAGTTACAGTTGGAATGCCATGTCTTTTCAGGAAAAAAAGGCTTCCGGTTCATTGGGTATCATACTGACTTTTTCGTTGCTGTTTGTATTCCTGATCCTGTCTGCTCAATATGAAAGTTGGTCGCTGCCCTTTTCAATACTACTGGGCACACCTTTTGCTATTTTTGGAGCATTGTTCTTTTTATGGGTAGCCCGGCTGTTTAGCCCGGCTTTTGAAAATAATATCTTCGCTCAGGTTTCATTCGTGATGTTAATTGGTATGGCCGCAAAAAATGCTATTCTGATTGTTGAATTTGCCAACGACGAATTTCAAAAAGGTCTGAGTCTTTTTGATGCGGCTATTATTGCCGCCAAATCAAGGTTCAGGCCCATATTAATGACCGCTTTCTCCTTTATCCTGGGCGTTTTTCCCTTAGTAGTAGCCAGCGGTTCCGGGGCAGAAGCCAGAAAGGTTATGGGCATGGCGCTGCTGGGTGGTATGGGAATTGCCACACTATTGGGAGTTTTCATGTACCCCATGTTGTATGTTCTGATAGGTAAACTCGCTGGCTATGAGAAGAAAAGAGCACTTAGTTTGAAAGAAAAAGCCGTTGATTCATGAACAGGCTAGCTAAGGGACATCTTTTCCTCATTTTTCTGGGTATCATGGCATGGTTCCAGGCCTGTATGGTTGGACCTAACTTCAATGCTTCCAGGACTGAAATAGATTCCACAGCAGTTTACCGGTACGACAGCCTACAGTTGGCCATGACAGATTCCGTTTTGAATATCAAGTGGTGGGAGTTATTTCAGGATCCTATAATAGATACACTGATAAGCATTGGTCTCAGGGAAAATAAAGATGTATTAATAGCCTCCAGTAGAATAGAGCAAGCCAGGGCGGTTCTGAGTAAGTCAAAAGCGGAAGTTTGGCCTTCATTTGGTTATTCCGCAGGAGCGCTTAGAGGGAACGTGGCTCAGGGAGCTCCCATTGGAAGTACTACCAACCTTTTTACGGGATTTGGCACACTGAACTGGGAAATCGATTTTTGGGGGAAATTCAGGAGGGCCAATGAATCAGCCAGGGCGGAATTGCTGGCCAGTGAATATGGCAAACGATCGGTCCAGATTGGATTAATATCATTTATTACCGGTACCTATTACCAACTGTTGGACTTTAAATGGAGATTGGATATCTCCAGAAAAACGCTGGAATTGAGGCAGGAATCGCTGGATATCATACAAGCCCGATTCAATGAAGGAATTGTAGCTGAAATTGACCTGAACCAGGCGCAGATTCAAAGAGCCATTGCCGCTTCTGCAATCCCGGTTTTTCAAAGGCTGTTGGCTCAAACAGAAAATGCTATGAGTATTTTATTGGGAAGAAACCCTGGACCGATTCCTCAGGGACTGGATCTGGCAGAACAAACACTGGCACCGGATATTCCAGTGGGAATTCCCTCTATGTTAATGGAAAGAAGACCCGATATTCTTCAGGCCGAGAGCTTCTTGCATGCACAGAACGCCCGTATCGGGGTGGCAGTAGCACAAAGATTTCCGGCAATAAGCCTTACTGGTGTATTGGGTGTGGCCAGCAGTGAAATTTCTGAAATAACCGATGGTGATGCCATGTTTAATATTGGGTGGGTAGTCTTCTGGGTCCGCTCTTTGAGTTTGGCAAGAACAAAAGAAGAGTAGAAATAGAGCGAAGAATTACTGAACAGGCATTGTATGAATACGAGTTTACCGTGATCACCGCGTTCCAAGAGGTAGAGGATGCCTTGGTGGAGATTTCTACCCTTAAGGACGAATTACAAGCCAGACGTGATCATGTGGCTGCCGCCCAAAATGCCGAGTATTTATCGGGGGAACGGTATGATCAAGGCGTCACCAGCTATCTGGAAATTATTGAGAGTCAGAGGCAGTTCTTCGATGCACAATTAAGTTTGTCGGAAACCACTCAGATGTTGTTCAATGGGTATGTGAAACTATACAAGGCGCTTGGGGGAGGATGGCTTTCTGAGGAAGAGATGAATCAGCAGCAAAATAACAATTAACAATTAAAAATTAAGAATTAACAATTATTGAGTAGGCTATGCCAGGTGGTCAATTATTAATTGTTAATCATTAATTTAAAGCCTGCTATTCTCCTGCTTTGTCCATCAGCATGATCTCATGCTCGTTTAGCTGAACTCTAACGGCCCCAATACTTTCTTCAATTTGTTCCACTTTACTGCCGGCAATGATGGGGATGATTTTAGCTTTTTGGTGCATGATCCAAGATAGTACCAGCTGATTCAAAGTACATCTTTTAGCTTCTGCCAGGGACTTTAACAAAGCCATCCTCTGCATATTATCAGTGTGTACGATAATCTTCCGGCAAATCTTCTTCCGGCCTGGAATACAGCCCGGAGAGCAAGGAGGAATACCCTAGCAACGTAAGGTAATGGTCAGCTTCAGCATAGTGGATCATTTCATCATTGAGCAGTGTCTGTACCCACAGATCGGCTGATCTTTTGGGACGAAGATAGGAGAACTTTTGCTGCACACAGGAGTAAGTAATATAGTCATGTGTCTTGCTTAAATTTTGACTTTGTTCAACTCTCCATGACTCCGTATTACTAATACCGGCAAATCTTATTTTTCCTTGCTCTTTTAACTTGGTGAAAGCAATTAATCTTTCTTCAATAGGGTAATCCGTGAAATCGATATGGGCGTATAGGATGTCAATGTAGTCTGTTTTAAGTCGAACTAAACTGTTTTCAACCGATTCGATTATAGTATCATAAGAAAGCCCTTCCAACTGAACGGTGTCCAGGTCTCCAAAGTAATTGATCGGACGGCCCCCCGCATTTGGTAGCGATAACCAGGCTGTCCCTCTTTTTAGTTTTGAGCCACTGACCGATCACATTTTCGCTCTCATCGCCTACACCATTATCTCTCCAGAAAGCATAGCAATTGGCCGTATCAATAAAATCGCCTCCGGCCTGAATAAAGTGATCCAGAAGTTTATGAGATTCATTTTGAGGCACTTTGGTCCCGAAGTACATAGTTCCCAAGCATAGCTCGGATATCAATTGTCCAGTGTTTCCAAGGATTACCTTTTTCATTTGCTGTCATTTTATGAGCAAATTCTTTTTCAAAAGGAAGGTAGACTAATACCACTTGTTATGCTAATTTAATTGACTCGAAACACTGTTCATGTATAATACAAAAGCAAAAGAAAAGAGTATTTAAAATGGTATAATATATTCAAAACTATTTTTATCTGAACCTGATTCTTCCTAAATAGATTTACCCTAGTTGAAAGTGGGGCCTAACAGAATTCTATTCCGAACAATAATTTTGATACATAAATAGAATTACATTATGATGCAGATTAAGAAAGTTCTCTTCCACTTTGCGGATCTGATCTACAGGTAGTTCTTGATTATTGTGGATTGCATACTATTGTAATAGTGGTAATTTGTCACTTTATTAAGGTGCGATTTGTTGTTGATAATCTGATAGTTATATCAGCTATGGTCTCAACATAATCGATAAGTAAATAATTCTAGCTTAGTGTATCAAACGAAGACCAATTGTAACTTGATGATTCTTTATATGTACCTATGAAATTTAGACAATTAAGCATCTTGCTTTTGTCGGTATCTACTTTCTTTGCTCCTTTTATTTGGGCTCAAAAGGTCAGCGATCTGGCGACAAAACCATTCAAAATTCTAACAGATACTTTTATCGTAGAACCACCCACCCTGATTTGTGCAGGATTTGAGTGGATCATCCGAGGAGATGAAAACAGGGATGCATCAGTATCAGTTGAATACCGAAGCAAAGGAGAGAAGATATGGCAAGAGGCATTGCCCTTATTACGCATTGGCGGTGAAAAGGTATATGGTCACGAACAGCGATGGGTGTACACCGTCCCTCAGAAATTTGTCGGAAGCATATTTAACTTGGAGCCTGGTACTATATATGATTGCAGATTTAGGGTATCCGATCCGGATGGGGTGGTAGGAGCAACAGAGCACAACATTACTTTGCAAACCAGAAATGAACCTCGCCCTTATGCAAATGGTCAGATATTTCATGTTTACCCACCTGGTCATCAGGGACCAAAGGAAAGCCCATCGTTTACTGGTTTGAACGAGGCATACTACGGTATTGGTAACCTTGGAGATTGGTGGTTAGTGCCAGAACCTCGCGTTAAAGCCGGTGATATCATCTTAATTCATACCGGTCTGTATAAAGGGGATCGATTGAATTATGTAGATCCATTAGCACTCAATTTTCATGGAGCCTATGTTCTAACACAAAAAGGTACTCCGGATAAGCCGATTACCATAAAAGCGGCCGGTGACGGCGAAGTCATATTTGATGGTGATGGTGCCTATAGACTTTTTGATGTGATGGCAGCGGACTATCATTATTTTGAAGGATTAACCATCCGCAATACGGAAATTGCCTTTTATGCGGGTTTAAAAGGAGTAATGGGTAGTAGTGGCTTGACAGTAAAGGATTGCAGAATTGAAGATGTAGGCATTGGGATCATGACACATAGCGCTGATTCCAAAAATTTCTATATTGCCGATAATGTCATGATTGGCCGCCATGATCCAGACACTTTGTTAGGGTGGTATGGCTTGCAGGATCCTTCTCCACTCACCTCATATTATGCTGTTAAAGTCTACGGACAAGGACATGTTGTCTGCTATAATAAAATAGCCTTTTTTCATGACGGCGTTTGCGTTGATACCCACGGATTGCCTGAGCAGGGTAAAGAATGTGTTTCAATCGATATTTATGGGAATGATATTTTTAATATGTCGGACGACTTCATTGAAGCCGATGGCGGCGTTCATAACATTCGTATATTTGAGAATCGGGGATTCAATTCTTACCATGCTGGATTAAGTGCCCAGCCGATTTTTGGCGGCCCCGTATATTTTATTCGAAATATTATTTACAATGTGCCTGGTACGGCATTGAAATACATGATTCGGCCTGCAGGAATTTTCACTTATCAAAATACCTTTATCGCTGAAGCCAGCATAAGTAATTTTTCCAACGGCCATTTTAGAAACAACATATTTCTTGGCCCAAGCGAAAACAGGCCGTCTTTAAGTGCTACTACTTTTACCAATTATTCTACTATGGATTACAATGGTTACAGGGTAAAAACCAACAGCCAGCTAGCATTTAGATTGACCTATCCAACGCATGATTCTTTAAATCATGCGGATGAAAAAAAATTGGCGAGGGTTGAAGCCATTAGTCTCATAGAGTTTGCCAGTAAGACCGGATATGAGGTGCACGGGATTGAATTGAGAGATGATATTTTCAAAAACCTTGACTTGCCGGATCCTCAAAAAAGAGGTACAGTTTATCCGGTTAATAGAACAGACTTTCATTTAAATCCGGAAAGCAAGGCTATTGATGCTGGAGTCCACTTGCCAAATATTACGGATTCGTTTACTGGTAATGCCCCGGATCTGGGAGCTTGGGAATACGGGCGCCCAACTCCTCATTATGGGCCGAGAAGACAGCATTAATCTTCAATTAATCCTTATACGGATAGAATCAAATGGTATGATCACACTAGATCTGATTGTTATCATCATTTATATGATTGGTGTCATAGGTGTTGGTGTCTATTTCTATAGAAAAAACAGATCGGCAACTGCATTTACCCTGGGAAATCGAAACGTCCCTACTTGGGTAGTTTCCCTGTCCTTCTTCGCCACCTTTGTAAGCAGTATTAGTTATTTGGCACTGCCTGGCATTGCTTTTCAAGAGAATTGGAGTTCGCTGGTGTTTAGTTTGTCAATTCCGGTAGCTGCCTTGGTAGCCATTAAAGTTTTCATTCCACTGTACCGAAAAGTCAACAGCCCCTCAGCTTATGCTTACCTGGAACAGCGTTTTGGCGCATGGGCCAGGATTTATGCCTCCACTATGTACCTGCTTACACAATTAATGCGTGTGGGTACTATCTTGTATTTGATGGCGCTTACGGTAAATGCAGTGTTTAACTGGGACATCGCCACTATTATTATGGTGACAGGAGGTGCTGTAGCCATATATTCTATCTTGGGAGGCATTCAGGCAGTGGTCTGGACTGATGCCATACAGGCGATAGTATTGATTTGCGGCGCTATAGTTTGCCTGGTTTATATACTTTATGAGATGCCCGAAGGCCCCGAACAGGTATTTCAGCTGGCTATGGATCACAATAAGTTCAGTCTGGGTAGTTTTAGCGGGGACCTGTCCCAGCCAACTTTCTGGGTCATTTTAGTTTACGGGATCTTTATAAACTTGCAAAACTACGGGGTTGATCAAAATTATGTTCAACGCTATATGTTGGCCCGCACTGAAAAAGCCGCCAAAAGATCCGCTTTTTGGGGTGGTATGTTGTACCTGCCGGTTTCTGCGGTATTTTTATTTATCGGCACCTCCTTATTTGCCTATTACCAATCGGGTGCCGGCATATTACCGGTGGAGTTGCAGGACGCTGCCACAAGCGACCAGGTGTTTCCCCATTTCATAGTAAATCATCTGCCCGCAGGAATCACAGGGTTGATGATCTCTTCCATATTTGCAGCCGGCATGAGCACCATTTCAACCAGTTATAATAGTGCAGCAACCGTTATTTTAACTGATTATGTGGGAAAATATAAAAAAACTCAAATTACAGAAAAGCAGAAAATGATGGTGTTGTATCTGGCAACATTGACAGTCAGCATTCTAGGAATTTTAATCGGCATTGCCATGATTAATGTTAAAAGCGCTCTGGACACCTGGTGGAAACTCGCCTCGGTCTTTAGTGGAGGAATGCTGGGACTTTTTCTTTTAGGGGTTTTCTCTAAGGGAAAAAACCATACAGGTGCGGTAGTTGGTGTAGTGGTTGGACTATTGGTTATTCTCTGGTTGAGCCTTTCTGATTTTATTCTTGGCCCTGATACCATAGGGATTCGATTTCATTCCTATCTTACCATTGTGATTGGTACCATGACTATTTTTCTGACGGGCTTTTTAATTGGGTTGGTTACTAAAAGAAAAAATAACAAACACGCAAGATGAGACTACCTTGTCCATATAAATCCAGTAATATACTAATACAGTACACCATTGGATATCTAGTGCTTCTGGGAAGTTCATTAAATGCCCAGCATATTCCTGAGCTCGCCAGAGTCGGGCAGGGGGCTTACTTAAGAGGTGAATTAATTTATTCTTTAGACAATAGACCTACCCCGGAGTGTCATGCTTCCACTATAGAGGAGATTGATGGTGGGATAATTGCTGCCTGGTTCGGAGGGGTACATGAGAAAAACAAAGATGTTAGTATATGGATCTCCAGGAATATCAAAGGGACATGGTCTCGTCCCACAGAGGTGGCCAATGGCATTCAAAATGATATTTTGAGATACCCATGTTGGAACCCAGTACTGTTTCAGCCTGACGAAGGCCCATTGATGCTGTTCTATAAGGTAGGACCAAGCCCCTCCGAATGGTGGGGAATGTTGGTTACCTCTGAGGATGATGGTCAAACATGGTCCGGGCACCGGAAGCTGGGTAAGGGCAAATATGGAGACTTACTAGGTCCCATAAAAAACAAACCGGTACAGTTGCAGGATGGGAGCATCATAAGTCCAACCAGCATCGAGTATGAAAATGAAAATAATGAAGACTTTTGGCGGGTCTATTTTGAGATTTCAAAAGACCTTGGGCAAACCTGGGAAGTAACAGACTATGTAAATGATGGAATTGAGTTTGATGCCATTCAACCCAGCATTCTTTTCCACCCCAATAACCTGCCTCCTGGCCCACCTGCCGAAACCGAGCGGGCAGGTAGCCGAGGAAAAATGCAAATTCTTTGTCGCACCCAACAGCAGGTAATTTCTCAAAGCTGGTCAGAAGACGGTGGTAAAACCTGGAGTAAAATGACCGCCACCAGCCTTCCCAATCCTAACGCCGGTACCGATGCGGTAACGCTGGTGGATGGACGGCAACTACTGGTATACAATCATACCACCAGAGCAGGCAGTTTTCCTAAAGGAAGAAATATGCTGAACGTTGCTATTTCAAATGATGGTATTAACTGGCAGCCTGCACTGACCTTGGAGCGACAAGAAGGAGAATATTCGTATCCAGCGGTAATTCAGTCATCGGATGGACTGGTGCATATCACCTATACTTATCAAAGGCTATCGGTAAAGCATGTAGTTATTGATCCGGGTTTGTTGATTGACAATTAGTCATTTACGTAATTCGTAATTAATTACTCTACCTGAACCAGCCAACTACCGTCTTCGAACCATTTCTTTTGTAACATTTCCAGGGTGCCCAGCAACTGTAACGAATTCAAATAGTTTTGAACCATGTTTAAAAAAAGGCCGTCATCCGCTGGCAGGGCTATGCCAATCGGTTCAATGGTTAGTGGCTGTTTTAGTGAGGCGAAGTTTGCATCAGGGTGTCTCAGTTGTGTAATGGCACAGACGGGATAGTCGGCAACCAAAGCGTCCACTTCATCTTTCAAGAGAAGGTTTACAGCATCGTCATAGTCGTCTACTAATGTAAGAGAAGCATTACCTAGATACCCTTTCACAAAGGCTTCACTGGTTGTGCCTCTCAGTGTTACTAATTTAACATCACTTTGATTAATAGAACTGGCGTTTTGTGCTTCTGACAGCTTAGGAGACCTGGTTAAAATTGATTTACCTGATATGGTATAAGGACCCAGAAATGCAACCTCCAAATTCCGCTCCGGAGTGATGGTCATACCCGACATAACAGCATCGATTTTTCCTTGCTTTAAGGCCGGAAGAAGCTCAGCAAAAGGCATTTGCTCGATCTTTAGCTCTACATTCATGGCTTGGGCCAGCAGGGTGGCTATATCAACTTCATACCCGATGAGCGATCCGTCTTTGGATTTCACTGAAAATGGTGGTTGGTTGCCGCTCATTCCAATTCTTATTTCGCCGCTTTTAATAATTTTATTGAGGGTATTTTGGGCTTCGGCCTGGAGTGATAATAGAGCAGTAAGTATTAAAACCAGACAGGTTTTAAAAATAGTATTAAAAGTCATTTTCAATAGTTTAGTGGTTCATGGATAATTTTCCAGCCATACAGTATTGCTGAAAATCAGGCCAATTCCTAGTGTACAATTTAATTTCTCTATGCAGTTGTGGATTAAGCTTCTTTGCTTAGAAAAACTGCTGCAATAGCAAAGAAACCAAGTCCGGTAATGCCCGGAGGATAAACTCCAATTTTCACCGATAGGTAGATCATAATTATTCCCAGTACGATCAACAAAATGGCAGCAAACTTCTTCATGTGATTGGTTGTTTGATAAAATTCAATCTACTGATTATGAATAACTTAAACAACACAAGAACAATAAAGCATCGAACTTCTAAGTCAAATGCTCTACTGTTCAATTGCTCAAATGTTCTCATGCTCCCGTTGTTCCCTACTGGTATCCATCAAAATCCACCCCGGGACTGATATTCGGATATTCTTTCATGGAAGCCATTTTCTGTTTAAGCACCGTGCCCATAGCGCCATAAACCCATGAATAAGCGAACAAGGAGCCTTTCATAAGCTCATTGTTTTCACCTGGATCATTGGTTACGTCATACACCGGAGGGAATAGGTACTCTTGAACCGGCCCCCACAAGCTCTCAACCGTTTTCAAATGAATTTTAAAAGTACGCCATTTAACGGCAAACAAATCATTACCGATATACACTAACACATGCTCGCGGTTTGATTTTTCCTGGTCTCCCAGTAAAAAACCGGATTGGTTTATTCCATCAATAGGACGATCATTCGGGATTTTTCCTTCTTCTCCAATCAGATGAGCAATGGTAGGAAACCAATCCAATGATGCGAATATTTCATCAGACACCCGACCCGCTTCAATTTTATCAGGCCATCGGACCATACCAACAGTTCGTAATCCGCCTTCATATCCGGTAAAGCCACTGCGCCAGGGGCCGTTTGATCCACCGCCGATTCCTTCGGTGACCGCACCGTTGTCACCGGTTAAGATAACCAGGGTGTTGTTCTCTATCCCAGAATTATTGATTGCATCAAGAATTCGTCCTACATTGTAATCTACTTCCGTTATAATATCTCCATAAATACCGGTTTTAGTAATGTTATCAAAATCAGGATGATGCCCCAATGGAGGGTGAATTTGGGTTAGCGCCATATATACAAAAAATGGGTTACTACCTTTGGCATGGTCACGGATAAATGACTCGGTTCGTTCAACAATATCCCGATCGATGGTCTTGCGCGTTTCCAGATTGAATGGCTTGACCTTTTGGGATGGTTGACCCTTCCTACCTTCCCATATATAGGGTTGAGGGATAATTTCCGGATCAAATTGAGGAGTTGAGGAATAACCAGCTTCATCGGAGGTGTTTTTAACACCATACCATTGATCAAAACCTTGATCGGTGGGAAGCCGTCCCTCTACATCGCCTAAGTGCCATTTTCCAAATAAAGCAGTTTGGTATCCAGCTTCTGATAGCATTTCGGGTAACGTATACTCCCAGGGCGCCATTCCATAAGGTAAGCCGTATGTTACTCTATGTGTTCCTGATCGTATAGGAAGACGACCGGTCATAATAGCAGACCGGGTGGGCGTGCACTGGTTTTCAACATTAAAATTAGTCATGCGCAAGCCTTCATTGGCTAAGGCATCAATTCTTGGAGTTGGAATTGAGCCACCTTGAATTCTGATATCACCCCACCCCCAGTTATCTACCAGGATATACACGATGTTGGGCTTTTCTTGGGCGTAAATTATTGGAGTTGCCAATTGACAGCACAAAACTAATAGCAGTATTTTTAGATTCATAATGTTGCTTTTATGCTATTAATTAAACAAAAATGCGTAAGTGACCTCCGAAGGGGTTCTTTGGACCTTCGGAACACTTGCGCTATATTCTATTTGTTCAATTGTTCTATTATTCTATTGCTCACTTGTTCCCACCCTGCTCCTCAAGAATCTTTTGGTTCTTTTTCTTCAACCTCCACTGTTGACCCATACTATTTTTAAGGTTGTCTGGTAACTGTTCAAAAGGAACCACCAGGTCACCAGCTACCGGCCAATCTTCAAGCAATTGAGGATAATAGCCATCAGGATAGTAGAGCTTAGGATCTATTTGCTTATCCCGTACAAACGGCTCCTGGATCTCCTCACGACTGGTAGGAGGATGGGGAACCACTAGTTGACCATTGTCGAAATTAAACTGTGGTGCCCGGCTATTGGGAAAATCCGGAAGGATTCCTTCTCTTACCCATATGGCGTCTTTAGTCATATTCACCACAATACCATCTGGAGCACCAAAATGGTATGGGCCTTTCCAATGTTCACGAACTTCTGCAACCGTTTCCTCGTTTAAAAACGGATCAAAATTCATATGAGTTGTCATGAACATACGTGGTTGAATCAAATTAGCTAGGTAGCCCGAAGCATAAGCAGGAGTATGGTGTGTATCAACGGTGTATCTAGCCAAGAATGGCGGTACTCCCTGAACACCTGAATTGATTTCCATAAGTTCAGGCTGCAATTCTGTAATATATAAATCAGCACCTTTGGCATATTCTATGTCCAACTCACTAGGTCGTCCGTCACCTGTCCAAACAACAGACATTCCATTCCATGTCAATTTGTAGCCTGAAGCGCCATCTTTTGCATGGGACCGTTGCCAGTGGATCACTTTTACACCATTTTTTTCATATACGACCCCACCGTTATCACGGAAGTCAAATTCGTTAACCTGAATATCATGTCCTTTTCCCACTGGAAAAACGCTAAAGGCATCTCTGTGCCATCCAAGCATCATTTTCATGCCCTCCACCATGGTTTTGGTACCGTATTCCGGTGTACGTCCTGATGGGCCATGAATTGTCAATGGCTCATGCCATCCGCCGGCCCAGGTACCAAACATCCATAAATAAGGTAGTGACCCAAAGTGATCCACATGCAGGTGCGTGATAAAAACATGCTTTATTTGATTTAGCGAAACACGCGCGGCAACATAATTAGCAACGGCTCCTTCGCCCATGTCAAATACAAAATTATCACCATTGCCCAATTCTATGTATATCGATGTGTTCATTTGACCAGGCCGAATATTGGGTGCAGTGCCCATAAAAGTAACACGAATTTCATTAGGTTGTACTTCCTCTGTTCCTGGAAACCAGTTAGCAGCAGATTTTAACCAAGGCATTGGTCTTATACCTTCAAATAATAACCCTTCTTTCCATCTTCCCATGGGGACACCTCCCGTGAGCGCATTGGTGATATCTTCTTTAGATGAAGGTGTTTGTAGCTCCTGAGCTTGAGTAGTAATTGTACTTGCGATGATAAGCCCAGCGGCCCAAAGTAGTTTAAGTTGTTTTTTCATGTTAGTTTGATTAATGAATAGTAGATAGTACTAGAATTAAGGAGATAAATATATAGTGATTTATTAGAATAGGTAAAATTAAAATTATTCTTTTTGTATATGTTTTAAAAAATAAACCCCGCCACCACTAATGGCAACGGGGCTGAATTAATGGAGAACCTTTCAAATGTCGGGGATTCCCGGACATTTCCTTAATTAAGGATTCCCTTACCCATCCATACTTATCACCAACCCACACCATGTAAAGGGGTAACTGGCTTATCAGAAAAGATACGTATATTCATTTTGCAACTATGGATGAAGTACATAGCCTACTAAAAGATATAACTAATGTAACCTTGGAGATCGAAACTGATTTCCCTGAGTTGTATCGGTTCTTGGATGAAAACCCTATTACCATCCCTATAGATAGGCATCCACAAATTGACAAAAAGGTGTTGCAAGATTACTTACAAAGTTTGAAGCATCTGTTAAAGCACCATATTCAAACACATCAAAGCTTTACCTAATAATTACTTATCAAAAAAATACATATTATACTCATGGATGATGGGGGGGGGTACCCTGCAACTCGTTGAGTACGGATATTTAAGTTTCAGGCCATTTCCTTAATTAAGGACTGGAAATTTGCTTACATCCTTAATTGAAAATATAAAACTATCGATACAGCACCTATTAAGATGAGTATGATAGCGTAAACGAATGAGGCATTGGCATAGTAATATAAGCTCATTCATGTATGTCACTCTATTGTAAAAAGCTAAATTAGCAACTTTTTCCAATATCAACCCTTCCCTTACCCACGCGTACTTATCACCTGCTTTTTTTACTTTAAGACTTCCATTCTAGAGGAGGGCCTCTTCAGATTCTATTTTAGTCAATTGCTTTTCGAAAATTTTTGCTGTGGTCCCGGTTTCAAGCCATAGGCATTCATAAAATGGTTCAAGGGTTTGATTGAAGTCAATGATTACTAGAGTAGGTCCCACTGTCCTGCCGCCTGTTACTTGGATCCTTACTAACTCACCGTTTTGAAATTTCATGATTATAATTTTTGCTGATTGAAAAGCATTAATATAATGAAATATTCTAAACCACTTCTTCAATCAGCCCCTCCCGTACCCATCCATACTTATCTCCAACCCAAATCATATACAAAGGTTCCCGACCTTCCTTGATACCCTGAATTGCCGTAGTGAATTTTACGATGGACTTATGAGAATTTTAACGATACTGCTTTTCCGCACCCGGACCATCAGTATAATGCCCCAAAATGGCATTACATGAACTTGAGCTGAGGTTTCCTTATGAGGGAGAATTAATAGTATCCGATAATGATAATGTTTTAAAGGCCATTGAATTGAATTTAGAGGTATTTAAATCTGAATCTCCATCAAAACTAGAAAAAGCACTTGCCTTATGTTGGTTGATCCATTTGGTGGGTGATATTCATCAGCCGTTGCATACTTCCAATTTGTTCAGTGATCAGTTTCTAAATGGAGATAGAGGTGGAAATTCATTTTGGATAAAACCTAAAGGCACTGTAAAGGCTACACACGTACTGGGATGGACTAATGGGTAGGTCTACCAAAGTTCAAAATGTTATGAATGAAGCTACATTGATTAAGGCCACCCATAAGAATGGTAATTTAACTACCGACATTGACCCTGTTTTTTGGAGTAAAGAGAGTTTCAAACTGGCTATTGAAAAGGTGTATTTGAATGGAGAACTGAAGGGAAGTGTTGACAAGGAGAATGCGCTACCAGTGCCAGAGAATTATGGGAAGGAATCAAAGAAGGTTGGTGAACATCAAGTTGCTTTGGTTGGAAATAGCGGTCATTCATGCCCAACGGTTGGCGGTATAGGGCGTGGCTTGTTGCGGGCGTATCAACTTTCAAACCGTGGATGAAAACCAAGCCATGACCTATAATACCGCATGTTGTGATCCGTTATTTCTGTCAACTTCATTCTAAAGCCTTGTTAAAATATTAATTATCAAGCAGACTTTGGGAAGCTTGTTCGTAGGCAATTATTAGATGCGTGGGGTTGGTAGGGTCATAATTGGTAAGGGTGTCTTTGGTAGCTTGACCGATAAGCACGGAAAAACTTAATGAGACGAATATTGTTAATAGATATGGTTTAAATCGGTTCACTTTGGTTGGTAGTTTTAGTACCAATTTCTTAATCTTCCTTTACTCCTTTTTTTAAGCCAAAAGCTATAACATAAAATACAGGCAGTACAATTATGGTTAATAATGTAGCAATAAATAACCCTCCCATAATGGTAACGGCCATTCCTCCAAACATAGGATCCGGCAACAATGGCATCATTCCAAGTATTGTAGTGCCAGCAGCCATTGAAACAGGAATTGCTCTGGAACGAGCCGCAGATATAATCGCACGGTATTTAGACAATTCATTTTCTTTAATTTCTAAATCAGCCTGATCGAGAAGCACTATAGCATTTTTAATTACCATACCTACTAAACCTAAGAGACCCAATATTGCAAAGAAACCGAAAAATAAACCTGAAGCCAGGAAGGCGAAACTTACTCCTATCATAACTAAAGGCACCATAAGAAGGACAATCGCTGTTTTTCTAAAATCACCAAACAGCAGCATGAGTATAGATACAATTAGAATAATAGCTATAGGCATTTGAGACATAATTGCTTCTTGAGACAACATTTGATCTTCGTAAATTCCATCCCACCACAGTGTGTATCCGGGGGGCAATGGTATGGCTTCTACCTGAGGCATTAGAATTGCTTCAATTTCTTTATTTCCAACTCCTGGAATGGGATCACATTGAGCGGCAATACTCTTCTCTCTATTGTATTTAGTTATAACTCTTTCTTCCCAATCTAACGTTATCTCATCGGATACCTGATCTAATAATACAACATCCCCAGTAGAAGATAGTATGGGCAGACTACCAATATTACTGTAGTTATAATAATCCTTGTTGACATCTTTGACTAAGATGGGCATTACATACTCTTTCTCGCGAAATGTTCCAACCTGTTGTCCATCAGTAACCCTTTGAATGGCTGTGGCCATATCTGCCCGGGTTACATTGGCAATTCTACCTTTATTTTGGGAGTAAATTGGTTCAAACTTTAAAGTTCGCTCACCCCAGCTATCTCTTACATTTTCAACCAGCGATTCGGCACGCATAATTTCTTTTGCCTGATTGGCTAAATCTCTCAGTACTTCTTCATCAGGACCTTGAAAAGTAGCTTCCAATACTGCATCCGGTGCGGGTGACACTTTAAATTTGTAAAATATAGAAAGTCCATCAGGGTAATTATTTTCCAAATAATCTTTGAATACAATCATTACTGAATCGGCTGCTTTATAGTCATTGGCTTCAACTAATAAGTTTGCATAATGAGGACGAGGGCTCCATGCAACGGTAGCCAAATAATAACGTAGAGGGGGTGCGCCAATACTTATGGAAACATTTTTAACATCGGATCTATCAAGCAAAAACGACTCTATTTCCTTAATCTCAGACTCAAGTTCCTTGATGTCTGTTCCTTGAGGTAAGAAATAGTCTACTTTAAATTGAGCTTTATTTATTGGCGGGAAGAAATCTTCTTTAACATATTTAAACAGGTACATACTCAATGCAAATAAACCAATAACGGTGGCTACGGTTACCCACTTCCAATCTATGACTCCTTCAATAAAGGAGGTTAATTTAGCGTAAAAAGGAGTGTCATAGGGGTCCTTTCCCGAACCGCCTGTTGTTTCTTTCAATATAAAGTCACCGTATACCGTAGTTTGAATTAGAGCGAACAGCCAGCTGAGCATTAATGATATAGCCAGCACCACAAACAAAGGTTTGATAATCTCAGCGGTATTGTTTGGGGCCAGATAAAGCGGGAGAAACGACAGAACGGCGATTATAGTGGCGCCAAATAAACCCCATTGTGGAATGGTGGCCCCATCTACCAGCGCTTGTCTTCGTTTTATCCCTCGTTTGATTCTGATTTGTGCATTGTCGGTTATAACTATGGCATTGTCTACCAACATTCCCATAGCAATTATGATGGCGGCAAGGGATGTTCTATGTAATTCGATATTCGCGGGCATCATAAATAGCAATGTTCCCAAAATGGTAAATATCAAGCTGGAGCCAATTAAAATTCCAGCGCGAACCCCCATGGCAAGTAGTATGACAAATACTACGATACTAACTGATATAATAAGATTTTTAATGAAATCATTATTGGCTTTTACCGCTACTTCATCTTCAAAATAAATTCCGTTTAATTCAATGCCAACGGGAAGTCTTGATTCTAATTCATCCAACCGTTCCCTTACTTTTTCGCCCATTTTAACAGAGTTGCCACCAACTCGAGTGGCGATACCTAATCCGATAGCTGGCATGCCATTCATGCGCATCAGCGTGCCCGGAGGGTCCAGATAGTCTCTTTCTACGCTGGCGATATCTTGTAGGCGAATTTGATTGCCATCTTTACCGGTAATAATTAAGTTCTCGATTTCTTCAAGCGACTGAAAGGTACCAACCGCATCAACCCTAATTTGTATTTTGCCGGCTTCCAAATTACCGGTTTTTACTAATTGGTTTTGAGAATTTATGGCTTGTTGAATATTGGCTGGGGTTATTCCGGAATTGCTAAGTTTTTGTTCAGATATATAAATATTTACCACTCTGTCTTGCACGCCAAAGAGTTCCACCTTGGCAGCATCTTTAACAGTAGCAAGATTTTGTTTAATATATTGAGCATAATCTTCCAGTTCCTCATATGAAAAGCCTTCATCAGCAGTTAATGTATAATATATACCAAAAACGTCTCCAAAATCATCATTCACCGATATAGTGCTGGCTTCTTTAGGCAGCTGGGGTTGTACATTCAATACTTTTCTCCTCAACTCATCCCAAATTTGCTGGAAATTCTCTTTGGGTATGTACTGGTACATACTTACTTTCACATAGCTGAACCCAGGTCTTGACTCTGATTTAATCCAGTCAACAAGCGGGTGAGATTGAAGTTCGCGTTCAATAATTTCTGTTACTTGTTCTTCAACTTGATTTCGACTTGCTCCTGGGTAGTATGTAGTGAAAATTGCTTCCTTAATTACAAAGGGAGCATCCTCTCTTTTTCCAAGCATATCAAACGCAACTACTCCACCTAAAAATGTTATGATCAGAAAGAAGTGTATTATCTGTTTATTATTGACAGCGTATTCTGCGATGTTCATATCATCAACTAATTAAAATGTTATTAATGCGTTTCAAGGATATTGACTTGGTCGCCTTCAGTAAGCCGATGTACTCCTGCACTAACAATCTGTTGCCCTGTTATCAGTCCTTCAATTATCTGTATATCATTATTCCCTACAATGTTGCCGATGGTTACATATTGTTTTTTAACAGTATTTGTTTCCTGCTCAATTATCCAAACTGCAGGTTTTTCATCAAGGTCATTTTCAAAAACCGCCGCTATAGGAACTATTATTACCTCACCTTCGTCTTCAGGTTTAACCAAAGAAACAATAACGCGACAACTCAATCCAGCAGCAACTTTTAATTGCGTATTATCATTTAAATCGTTCACGTGATCGAGAAATAAGTGAAGTGGGTAACCTTCAGAGGTCGACTTTTTTTCTAACTCTTTGAACCTTGCTGTAAAAACCACGTCTGGGTAAATTTCAATATGAATTTCGAATTTATCAAAATTTGTAACTTGCACTGCTAGTTGTTCTGGAATGGTGGTGGATATCTCCACCACAGACAAGTCTATTAAGCTGGTAATTGGTTGTTTGGGTCTAACTTCTTCTCCCAGATCTGCAAGTTTAGGACCTAGGAAACCATCATAAGTGGCATAAATCTTTGTATCACTCAGTGCGTTTTTAGCATCCTTCCAAGCGGCTTCGGCTTCAAGATGGTTTGCATATCTTCTTTCATAATCATTTTTAGCTACTGAACCCTTTTGCCATAAGCGATAAAATCTTTCTGACTCAGCTTTGGTTTGATTGTAGCGGGCTTCGGTTGATTGTACGGCAACTCTATAATCTCTTGGATCAATTTCAGCAATTAGGGCACCTTTTTTCACACGTGCTCCTTCCACTATGTCAATTTTAATTATTGGTCCACCAACCCTAAAAGATAATTCAGACTCTTGTGTTTCTTTTGTAACTCCTGGAAACCCTTTCCCAGAAAGATCACCGATATCTCCTATAATGTATGATTTAACGGGTCTTACTTTTTGCTTCTTTTGTATTTGGTCAGACCCACAACTGAAAAGAAAAAAAGAACCAGCAATGCTTAGGATTAATATGGCTAATTTGTTCATGTTTTTAACTTTAAATTTACTGCGATACCGATAACCCACCGATGGCTTTTTGATAGGTCGAGTATGCCATGTTTAGTTCAAATTTGGATTGAATATAGTTAAGATAACTTTTTTCCCAGGACAACTGAGCGTCTAAAACTTCTAAAACAGAAGATAGTCCTTCCTGGTATCGATCGAGCATAACATCTACGTTTTTCTCCGCATTATCCAAGGCACTGAAAGCAAATTCGACCTGCTCTTTGCTTTTTTGAAATTCATAATAACCACTGATTACCTGTAATTTTATATTGTCCTTGGTTTTTTCGATCTCTAATTCAGTTTGTTCGGTTATTTTTTGCTGTGCAAATACCTTGTCATTTTTCTGGCCCCAATAAAACACAGGAATTGCCAAACGCGCATTAACTAAGAAATTACCACCAGGCTCGGTTAATAGTCCAGGGCTTGGAGCTCCGAATGTGGCACCTGCACCTACATTTAATTGAGGGTTGTAGAAGGAAGCCGTAACTTTTTCGTCAAATTGATTTGTAAGTAATTCATTTTTCAAGAGGCCCATTTCAGGTCGATTGATCAGGGCATTTTCTACCTGGCTATCAACTGCATCATCAAGACTAATTACCAACAAGGAATCCATGTGCTGGGATTCAGTTTCTAATGGTACCCCAATAAGTCGGTTTAGTACCATCATACTAACCCGATGTTCCTTCTCTGTCCGGATTAATTGGTATTGCGCATCGTTAGAACGAACTTTTGCTTGATAAAGCTCATTCATACCCGAAACTTCTTCATCAACACGATCTTGAATTACTTTTTGAAATTGCAAAATTGATTCCAAATACTTTTCCGAAAGTAGCCTGATTTCTTTTTTAGTAACTACCGTTAAATAATAGACATCCGCTTCCAGCATGGTATTTTGCTGACTCAGGCCAAGGTAATCTTCAGCAACTGCAGATTGTGCAAGCGCCAGGTTTTTGGTATTTTTCAAATATCCTCCTGTAACCACAGGTTGAGAAACCCATAGCCCAAGTTCATACATATGTTCCAACTCTTGACCGGCAGGAGATTCAACAGTAGATCCCAGCTGCATAGGGTTGGCAAAAAAGTTATAACTACCATCAATATCAAGCTTAGGCATAAAACCTGCCCTTGCTGCATCGACAAGCGCATTCGCTCCTTCCAAATTCTGTTGCGCCATTTTTATTGCTTGTTGGTATCCGACAGCGAGACGTCTATACTTAAACACTAAGGTATCTTGTTGCCCGTATACAGCACTAACTGAGAAAAAAACAAGTAGTATTATAATTGACCCTTTCATAAGCTATAATTAGATAGTTGTAATCTGTAAAATCAGAAAATGATGTGCAAATTAAAACTAATTTACTTTCGTGAGGTAAAAGTCTGTTCAATTACATCCTCATCGCTGAATAAAGTTGTTTGTGCGGACCATATCAGGTGACGTACCACTAGAAACATACAGATAATTATAATTACTGACCATAATATTTTTAGCTTCTGTTTCATTTTAAGACACTTTTTGTACAATTAATTTAGCATATTTTCTTGTTCGATCAAAAAGTCCTTCTAAGGTGTTTTTGTGTAATGGACATAGGTAATTGCACCACGGCCGGTAGACAAAAAGAGAGAGAAGAAGTATAAGTGCCAATAAAGCAAATTGGTAATTGCTTCCATTCAAATTGAAAAAAGTGCCAAAGATCTCAAAACTCGAAAACCCCGGATTTCTAAACAGCAAAGCCATACATACTGCTGATATCGCTAACACTCTTTGTGACCATAGTAAATATTTTGACCATTTCAATTGTCCTTTTTTTGCTCCTCCTATTTGCCCCAGCACCTCTTGACATGCTCCGAATGGACAGAAATCATAACAGTAAGTATTCCAATTCTTTTTGGCTTTGAAGAGAAACAGTCCTATGATTAAGATATACCAATACAAATGGATATGCCAATCGGGAAGGTATCCCAACAAAACCATATTAACATGCGTCAACACAAATGATCGGTTATAAACAAACCCAAGAAAAATAAATCCAATAATAAGGGTTAACCAACGCAGTCTTTTTCCGTTTTTCCCTTTTACAAACTTCCTGCGCAATACCGCAACCAAAAACAGCGCTATTAAAATTATCTCTGGTAACCCAAAAAGAATGTTACGGTCTTTTGCAACTTTTTTTACACCGAACTGCTGAACAGCAATTTCATGTATGGCTTCTTCTACTGCGTAAGAAATAGCATTGGAGGTTAAGGTAGCCCCACTTATTGCATCAACTTTTACTGTAATTGGAATGGAGTCATAAACAGATCCTCGTATTAGTTTTTTTAACAATCCTCTATTTAATACTTTCTGAAAGAAAGAGGGGGTTTCTCTGTATTCTAAAACAGCCAATGATTGAATATTACCGCTGGTATCGATTGCCAAGCCCATTAGTAAAGGACCTCCATATCCATCACCAAGACCTTTCGCGATGTAGCCAATTACTAATCCATCTTCGTTAAGTACTTCTGCATAACTTTCCGTGCTATTTTCATATGATTCAGCTTCTGGCCACGCTTTTTCGAAAAACGGATCTAAATGAACTTTAAAGTACTGCTTACCAACGAACCAGCAGGTAATAAAAAGAATAACCACACCGATAACGATACTGTCCTTTATTTGCCATCGAAATGGCACTTTAGAATGCTTTTTGTGGCTATTTCCCACAGGTTAGTGGGTTAACTTTGAGACTTCCAGAATTTATGAATTTTAATGGGGTCATTGACCTTTCCATATCCAAATACTTTATCTAATTCTTTCATAATAGAATGCGCTTGACCAGGCATCACCACATTAGAGGTATCTACCAAATCATGGTGCCAAAAGTCAGGTTTGTTATAAGGACAGACAGCAATACAAGAGCTACATGAACCTCCGTTTTCTACCCAATATTCATAACACTTTTTGGAGTCGTTGTGCCATTTCAAAACACCAGAATGACTGCTCCAATTGTAATCAGGGTCTTCAGCATTCTCATAAGCAGGGTCAAATGTAGGTTTATCATCAAATGTAATTGACTCAGGGGGGCAAGCATCGGCGCATCGCTTGCAGTGCACACAAAAGTTTGTTATACTAAAGTCTTTCGGTTTATCGTATTCTACAAAATCAAAATCAGTATATATTTTGCAAATTCTAACTTTAGGACCTAGGTCTGGTGTGATTAACCAACCTGCACGAGACACTTCTCCCAATCCCGCTGAAACAGCATAAGCAACACTAAGCCCTAAATCATTCCCGGAAGCAACAGCATGGTATCCCAAATGACGAATAAAGGCAGCTAAATGACTTGCAGTAACTACCATATCAGAATATCCCTGACCAGAAGTGCCGTCACTAACAACCGACGGCGCAGTCGATAAAGCTAAATAATCCATTTCCAGCAAGCATACAATCACCGTTTTTGGTTTAAACGGAAAATCATCCCAACTAACTACTTTCTCATCAATAGGATCGTATAGGGGGTCGTAGTCCCACCGTACATCATGAACTGCAATTCCAGTTTTCGCTGCGCCATAAAGTTTCGCAGCGCTCTTAATGGCCTGCGCTGCCTCTTCTTTTGAATCAAACTTGTATTGTGTTTTGTTAACCTCCGACTGATCCCAAGTTTGGAAACCATGATTCGGTGCTACGGTTATCGGTATTCTTTTTAAACTAGTCTCCCAACCCCCACGTGCCAATGCGTAATCTAATTGACGGTACCCTATCTCATCCCGAGGTTCGGGTTGGGCATATTTTTTATAGCTATCACGAACTTGAAAATCCTGTCCTCTTTTTTTTGCTGCTCCCTCCCAACTTTCAACCCAGTTTTTATGCTCGTCTTGCAGTTTCGGACTGTGAACAAATCCCTGAATAACACCTCGTTGATCCATCCGTTTATAGTCATCTCTAATTTCATTCGGAACATCGTCCAACACCTTTCCTTTAACTTTTTTAATAGCAACAATACCAGTAGCCAACGCACCTGCCCCTGCTACACTTCCTATTAAATACCGGACATTTAACGAACTAAAAATTGACATTCCTAAGAATTTTCTTCGAGAAGTTTCAGGTGCACTATTAGCTTTTTTTTCAGGAACTGAAACGCTACTTTTTTCAATTTCTACACCTTGCTTTTTGTTATGCTGAAGATTAAAACGCCATGTTAACACAAGGATTATCAATCCGCTTCCGTCAAATAAGATTGCTCCCATACTTCCGGACCGGGGAACACCTTCTAAAACGGAAGATACAGACCATGCTATACCGAATAATACCAGAAATATCCCTGTCAATAATCCTGACCAGGCTT
>PVMK01120712.1_pt1 | contig 25223 bp, 19 predicted proteins | sample 1853481 | NCBI WGS metagenome assembly PVMK01 (sample SAMN08533507, study PRJNA380276) | Marine sediment metagenome, whole genome shotgun sequencing project.
GGTAAAAGACTCTTGAGACGCCTTAACATTACCGGACGCTACTTGAACCAACCCCAAAGCAAAATAATGAAATGACAGATAATAGGGTATCCCGGCATCTTTTTGAATTTTCATACCTTTATTTATATATTTCAGGGCAGCTTCTCTATCCTTGATAAAAAAATGGCCTATGCCAAGCCCGGTCCATGCCAGGCCCAACCAAATCAATGCTCCGCCATCTTCGCAATATTTTATACATTCTTGAAAATGGGTTTTGACATTTTCGCCGTCTCCTTGGTGCATATACAGATAGCCATAAAGAAATTCCGCTAACGCCAATCCAGTCAAGCTATCAATTTTTTTGCCAAATTCCAGACCCTTTTTACAAAAAAGCTCCCCTTTTTCAAAGTCTCCCAGCCACCCTAAACTATGGCCATAATAAAGGCTGAGAGCGGTGTATACATTATTTCCCAGGCCAAAGAAATCGTTTTGTCTTTTTTGGCTTTCAATCATCTTAATTGCCTTAAGTGCCAAAAGGGATGTTTTGTGGGGTTCTCCGGCTATGATATAAAAGGCACACAACCGGCTGGCAACGGGTGCCATGATATCGATGTCCTCAATTTTTGCGGCCTCTTGAAAGGATTTTTCCGAATATTTTATTCCCAATAAAGGATCTTCTCCTCTCACTGAATGATAGCTTCCAATATTTCCAAGAAATAATGAAAGGTTTTTTTTGTCCCCCAGTTCTTCCGAAAGCTTTTCACCCAATTTAAAAAAATGAAGAGAGTTATCCGGGTAGCCTAAAAGCAGCATGGGGATTGCCATCAAATGCAAAATTTCGAGCTTTCTCTTTTTGGTCTCCGGATCATCTTTCATTTTATCGAGTATATTGTAGGCTTTTTTGTAAAATTGAAAAGCCTCCCAGTTGGAAAATTTCTTCGTCGCTTTTTCGCCGGATAACTTCAGATATTGATAAGCCTTAACCAATTCACCGCTTTTTGAATAGTGATAGGCGATAATCTCGACGAATGCCTCCAATCTATCCGCAAAAAGCGCTTCCATCGCGATGGCTATTTTTCTATGAATCTCCTTTCGTCTTTTTTGAAGCAGACTGTTGTAGGCCACCTCCTGGGTGAGAGCGTGTTTGAACATGTATTCCAAATCCGGGAAAAGGATTTTCTCGTATATGAGCTCAACCCCCTGAAGATGATGCAGACAGGATTTTATTTCCTCGCGCCTACCGGTGATGGCCTCTAAAATGCGGAAGGTAAATTCTCGTCCGATAACCGATGCCACCTGCATGGTATATTTTAATCTGTCCTCCAACCTATCCAACCGTGCGGCAATGATCCCCTGGATGGTATCCGGTAAATGAATATCAGATGCCTTGGTAGTCAGGACAAATTGCCGGCCTTGTTTCTGAATAGAGCCGCTTTCAAGCAGACTGCAGGTGAACTCTTCCAAAAAAAGCGGATTTCCGGAGGATCGATTGAGGATCAACTGTTTGAGCTCCGTGGTAACCTGCCCTTTTTCCAACAAGGCCGTCACCATCTGATTGCTTGAGGCTGTGCGCAGTTGAGTCAGTCCGATCTTGGTGTAATACGATTTGCTGTCCCATGGATGGGTATATTCCGATCGATAGAGGATGACGAGCATTATATGACTGTTGGCAATCGCTCCGATCAGATAGTCTAAAAACTCTTCCGAGGTTTTATCGATCCAGTGCACATCTTCGAACACGAGCATCAACGGCTTATTTTGGCTTTCTGTGATAAAAAGTTTGCGCAGGCTTTCAAAGGTTTTTTCTCTTTTTTGCCTGGGGTCCAGCGCTAAATATGATTCGTCTTCGGTTCTTTGAGTTAAAAGTTCTTGAATGGGCGCAATACAACTCGCCAGCTTCTCATCCAGTGCATTTATCTTTTCATTAATTTTACGATTGATGATATCGTCTCTATCGCCCTCTTTGATGTCGAAATAGGACCTTGAGATCTCCAGAATCGGCATATACAGGATGGATTCACCATAGCGAAGACAGCGACCTTCAAGGCAGATGAATTTTGCTTTTGGCAGTTGATGGATTAACTCCAGAAGGAGTCTGGATTTTCCCACTCCGGCCTCCCCCGTAATTCCGACAATCTGTCCTGATCCGGTCAGCACCCTTTCAAAGGGATCTTTGAGGGCTGTCATGGAGTTTTTGCGACCGACAAATTTCGTCAGCCCTCTGGTCGCCAATATTTTTAATCTGGTTTTTTCTTCACCGACCCTGATCAATTCATACACTTCCTGGGGCTTTTTTTTGCCTTTGATTTCCATTTTGCCCAATGGCAGAAATTCAAAATAATCCTTAGCAATCAAATGCGTGTTTTTGGATACAAAAATACTGCCCGGCCGGGCTTCCCGTTCCATTCTGGCCGCCAGATTGGTGGTGTCGCCGACAGCGGTATAATCCATTCGCAGATCATCTCCGATGGCGCCCACAACGACCGGCCCGGAGTTGAGCCCGATCCGCATTTTGAATTCAATATCATATTCCTTCTTAAGTCTCCCGGCATAGTCGCCCAGCGCTTTTTGTATAGCCAGTGAGGCATAACAGGCCCTCTGGGCGTGATCTTCATGGGCGACCGGAGCACCAAAAATAGCCATGATGCCATCACCGGTGAACTGGTTGATGGTTCCTTCATACCGGTGGATTTCATTCATCAGGATTTTGAAACAACCGTCTATGATTTCATGGACGTCTTCCGGGTCAAGCATTTCTGCGATAGCCGTATAATTGGCCACATCGGCAAACAAAACGGTTACCAGTTTTCGCTCACCTTCAATGGAACTGCGTGTGGTGAGAATCTTTTCAGCAAGGAACTTGGGTGTATAGGAAGGGGCTTCCCGATTGTGAATGGCGGGGACATCTTCTGGCCGTCTTAGATCATAGCCGCATTCATCACAAAATTTGCTGCTGATTTTGTTGGAAGTACGGCACTTTGGGCAGGTGAGATCAAATTTATGGCCACACTCGTTACAAAATTTGGCCCCTTTGCGGTTCTCAAACCGGCACTGTGGACATTTCATTTTTATGCCCTTCATCTATTAAGGTGGACACCGATGCGCCCATGGTTGTGCGGTTTCAAGCTGAGATGCCAGGCGAAATAACATGGCTTCGTCACCGAACCGACCCATGAATAGCACGCTTATTGGCAAATCATCTTCATTCCCAAACAACGGTACCGACAATAATACTTGTTTCACATCCAAATACGAAACTCAAAGGAAATCAAAAATCAGCAACCACATACAGTGCCATGCCATTTTCCTTGCATCAATATGGATGCAGTGGGCTAATTATGATAAAGCATTAGGAGGTTTCTGACCAAGAACGTGATCTAAGTGCACTTTTAACTCAGTATGTTCATTTCGAATATTTGGGTGCAAACTTCCTGTGCGTTTACCAAAATAGGCTATCATTCTATAAAAAAAACATGGATGTGTGATATGGAAGGTTTTTGCAAAAGTCCCTTGATCTACGACTCCGTCTTTTTTGACTCAAAATAGCTTTTGGTTTCTTTAACAATTACCGGCGTAAGCGCCAATAACCCGATTAAATTCGGAATTGCCATCAATCCGTTAAACGTATCGGACAGCGCCCACACAAGATCGAGTTTGGCCACGGCGCCGACGCCCACAAAAAGCACAAATACGATTCGATACGGTTTGACCGCTTTTTCACCAAAAAGATATTCGATGGATTTTTCGCCATAATAACTCCAGCCCAAAATGGTGGAATAGGCAAATAACACCAGTCCGATGGTTACAACAAAATGACCTCCGGTCATCCCGTTTTGAAAAGCGAATGATGTCAATTCCGCCCCTGTTTTTCCGCTGTCCCAGGCGCCGGTAAGGATCAGCACCAAACCGGTCATGGTGCACACTACGATGGTATCGATAAACGTCTGGGTCATCGAAACCAGGGCCTGGCTCACCGGATGTTTTGTTTGCGCGGCGGCCGCGGCAATGGGGGCGCTTCCTAAACCGGATTCGTTGGAAAACACCCCGCGTGCCACTCCCATCCGAATCGCCAGCATAACACCGGCGCCCAGAAATCCGCCGGAAGCAGCCGTAGGCGTAAACGCCTGCTTGATGATTAAACCCAGTGCGGCGGGAATGCCGGCAATGTTGATAACCAGGATAATCAGGGCACCGCACATATAAAAAACTATCATGATGGGCACCAGAATGCCGGTGACCTTGCCGATGTTTTTAATTCCGCCGAGGATAACCAGGGCGGTGGCAATCATGAGAATGATGCCGGTGATATAAAAAGGCACATGGAAAGTGGCTTCCACGGCATCGGCCACGGAGTTGGATTGTACCATATTGCCGATACCGAAGGCGGCCACCGCGGCAAAAATTGCAAAAAGGGTCCCCAGCCATTTCCAGCCGAGTCCCCTGGAGATATAATACATGGGACCGCCGCTCATGGTTCCATCTTCATCCACCTTACGGTACTTTACGGCCAAAACAGCTTCGGAATACTTGGTGGCCATGCCCACCAGGCCGGTGATCCACATCCAGAACAAAGCCCCCGGGCCGCCGGCGGCAATGGCTGTGGCAACGCCGGCAATATTGCCGGTGCCCACCGTGGCGGAAAGCGCCGTCATCAAGGCTTGAAAATTGGTAATGTCACCGGGTTCATCTGTTTCTTCCTTCCTTTTTACCAACGCCAGGTAAAGTGAATACCATAATTTTCTGAATTGCAGTCCGCGCAGCACCATGGTCAGCCAAAACCCGGTGCCTACCAAAAAAATCAGCATCGGCGGACCCCAGGCAAATGCTCCAACTTGGCCTACCCACCCTTCAAAAGTTTTTAGTAAATTTTCCATCCTATCCTCCTTTATCGCTATGTTGCTGAAATCACGGTTGTTAGGGCCTTTGCAACTGACAACTCTTCCTAATAAACTTCAATTTACTATTCTTTTGGGATCTGGTATTCCATCCGATAAGTTGCAATCTTGCCAAGGGAAAATCGCCAGATTTCAATGGGGGCCACCACATCGCCATTATCATCAAAATCCACCGATCCGGATGCGCCTTCATAGTTTATGTCCTTGCCCTGCTTGAGCAACTCAAATGCCAGCTTGAATTCGCCGGGCCCTATAAAGGTTCCGGGTGGATTTGCCACCTGCCTGAGGTGATCTCTGATGTTTTTTGATGTCAAAGCAAGACCTTTTACCTTGGCGGCGTAAGCGGCAAGGCCGATGACAGCCGTGGCATCATAGGTATTTGAAATGAAAGGAGCAGCAGGAATGCTTCCAAACTCCGTCTTAAAATCGGCCGTGAAGTTCACATATGCCTCACCTCCCGCAACTCCAGGGGCGGTTCCCATCATTCCCTCGAGATTTTCAGCCCCGACAGCTTTGGCGATCTCCTCGGACTTGCTCCCGTCGCAGAACAGAAATGCTTTGGCGTTAAAGACCTCGATGGCCTCTTTTAAGTAAACCTTGGCATGTTCCGGGTAACTGAAAACACAAAGCACATCGGACTTCCCTGAGCGAAAAGGTTTCGTTAAGTAAACCCTTGCATAGGCGTGCCTGAGATCAGCTACATAGGAGTCAGCCACCTCCTCTTCATGGGGTATCATGGTGTAGACGGTGCCGCCCCGCTTGTGAAAGGATCTTCTGAATTGCTCCGCCAGGCCTTGCCCGTAGGGGTTGTTCACATACATCACCGACGCGCTTTTATAGAGGCTGGCAGCCACTTTCCCCAGTACGACGCCCTGGAGGGCATCAGACGGACAGGTCCGAAACAGAAAATCCTTCTTTTTATCCGCCGGCAGCACGGTGATGAAAGGGGATGTGGATCCGGGAGAGATCATCAGCATATCGTTTGGGGAGGTAACATCTTCAGCCACGGGCACGGTCACACCGCTTGACCCCGATCCCACAATGACCGCAACCTTGTCCACCTCCATCAGCTTTTTGGCGGCTTTTTTGGCCGGGATGGCGGCGGTTTGGGAGTCCTCGTGGATAAACTCGATACTGAATCCGGCGGAAGCCAGGTGTTTGGCCGCCAATTGTGCTGCATTCTGAAAATTGGGTCCCCATTCTTGGAGGGCGCCGGTGTGATCAAAAAGGGTACCGACTTTAAGGTCCTGACCCAGGGCGCCCGAAAAAACGGATGCACAAAACATGAGTGTTAAAAAAAACACAAATAGTTTTTTCATAACTCCTCCTTTCCAATAATCTGTTTAAAAATCGGGTTGGGAAAGGAGATAAATGGTGCTTTTACATAGATCGTTTTCCCAACCCGGATAAACCGGAATTGAATATTTAATGACCAAAACATTCAACACGGTTGTACCGTATCGCTGCCCAAATTTTTGTCCGCCGGTAATTATGCCATTTGGCACAAATGCCGGCGGATCATCTGTTTGGAATTTTGAATTTCGGTCATTGTGATTTGTTTGTTATTTGTTATTTGGAATTTTTTAATTGCCGACACCTGACACCTTCAGTTTCTGACAACATGTTGTCAGAAAAATCGGCCTAAGGGCCTAAAGAAGCTCCTCGATCGGTGTGTATTCGAGATCGAAGGCGTCAGCTACCCCATGATAGGTCACTTTACCCTTGATCACGTTGGCGCCCAGCTTGATTTCCGGATTCTCCTTCATGGCTTTTTCCCAGCCTTTGTTGGCAATTTCCACCGCATAAGGCAGGGTGGCGTTGGTCAGGGCCATGGTGGATGTTTTCGGCACCGCCCCCGGCATGTTGGCCACGCAGTAATGCACCACACCGTCCACGGTATAGATGGGATCTGAATGGGTGGTTGCTTTCGAGGTTTCAAAGCAGCCGCCCTGATCGATGGCGACATCCACCAGCACCGCCCCCGGTTTCATGGTTTTCAGCATTTCCCTCGTAACCAGCCGGGGGGCCTTCGCGCCCGTAACGAGAACGGCGCCCACGACCACGTCGGCCTCTTTTACGAGTTTGCGAACGGCCGCCGGACTTGACATGAGCACAAAACAGTTGCTGGGCATAATATCGCTCAGATAGCGCAGCCGCTCCAGGCTCATGTCGAGGATATACACCTTGGCGCCCAGACCGCAGGCCATCTTGGCGGCATGAGTGCCCACCACGCCGCCGCCGATCACCACAACCGTGCCCGGATCCACCCCCGGCACACCGCCCAATAGAACGCCATGGCCGCCCTGGGCCATTTCCAGGTATTTGGCGCCCTGTTGAATCGCCATGCGTCCCGCCACCTCGCTCATGGGCGTGAGCAGCGGTAAAGACCCGTCCGTCTTTTGAATGGTTTCATAAGCAATATTAATGGACCCGCTTTTGATCAGCGCATGGGTCAGTTCTTCCGCCGCGGCCAGATGAAGATAGGTGAAAACAATCTGGTTTTCCCGGATGAGCTCATACTCGGCAGGCAGGGGTTCTTTCACATGCATGACCATGTCGGCCCGATCAAAAATCTCCTTGGGGGCGCCGACAATCTCAGCACCGGCTTCGACGTAAGCGGCGTCATCGAAGCCGCTGCCGATGCCGGCATCCTTTTCCACCAAAAGGGTGTGTCCGTTTTGTTTCATGATCTCCACCCCCGCGGGTGTCATGCAAACACGATTTTCCTCGGTCTTAATCTCTTTTAAAATTCCTATAATCATTTTAGTCCTCCTTTGCCATTTTGATTACTTTGTACTGCAGACATGAGCTGTTACAAGACAAAAGGTCAAAAAACATCTTCTCGATTTATCCAGTTCGAAAAACCGATAGATACCGCGGATTGACATTCACCTCCTTTCCGGGCTTCAGCCCCGAAAATTCCAAGGCAAAAGCCATCGTTTGTAACATTTGGGGGAACATGAAATAGTGCTCTTTCGCGATTGAGTTGTGGAGGTGGAGCACACCTTCCGTCGGAGAAATCTTTTCGAATAGAACCAGAGCAGGTAGAGCAGGTCACCGCGAAATGTGCACTGCCGAACAAAGAGCAAAATTTTAAACTTATGGATAAGTTTCAAACGAAGTTCATCATAGGGTTCCTGACCAAAAACTCATCCGTGCAAAGATCTGTCCAGAGATTTGAGAGACACTTCCAGCATAATCTCGGCCAGGGTGGGGTGGGCATGGATGGTTTCGGCCAGATCCTTGACATTGCCTCCCATTTGCATGGCCAGGGTCCCTTCGGCAATCAGATCGGTGGCATGGGGGCCGATAATATGAACCCCCAATATTTTTCCGCCGGCGGCATCCGACACTATCTTGGCTTCTCCCGCGATTTCACCGATTACCTGGGCTTTTCCAAGGGTGCGGAAAAGGACGCTGTCGGTACGAACGCGGTAGCCCTGTTCTTTGGCCTGGGCTTCGGACAGCCCCACGTTGGCCACCTCCGGCGTGGTAAAGATGGCCCCGGGTACCACATGATAATCCATTGTCCGGCTTCCCCCCGTGGCATTTTCAACGGCAACCAGGCCTTCGGTTGAGGCCACATGGGCGAGCATAATTTTTGCAGGTCCCAGAATATCCCCGATGGCATACACATTGGGGGCCGCGGTTTGCATCCGCTCGTCGGTCGTAATCCATCCCTTTTCGTCCGGCTTTACTCCGACGGTTTTCAGACCGATGGCGGTGGTGTTGGGTTTTCGCCCGATGCATATCAGCATTTTATCCACCTTCGCCGTTAGCGGTGTTTTATCTTTCTCGGAAGGATTCTCTAAAAATGGAGAAGGTCCGATGGTCACCCGCAGTTTTTTGCCGTCATCCTCAAACGAGTCCACCGTCCGGTTTACCATAAACTTAATTTTACGCTTTTTCATCTCCCGCTGTAAGATCCTGGAACAGGCCTCATCCACCGATGGAAGCGGAAGCATGCGGGATAAGGCCTCCACAACCGTCACATCGGAGCCGAGGGCTGCAAGCAGGAAGGCAAACTCACAGCCAATGACCCCGCCGCCGACAATTATTATGGATTCGGGTATTTTCTCAAGACTTAGCGCGTGGTCGCTGGAAAGAATTCGTTTGCCATCGAAGGGAATTCCGGGGATGCTAAAAGGTTTCGTCCCCGTAGCCAGGATCAATTTATCCCAGGGCACTTCAATTTCTTCTGCCTGCGGCTGCCTTACTGCCACCAGGCCGGGCTTTTTAATGTAACCGGTTCCTTTTATATATTGGATCTTATGGTGTTTAAAAAGATCGAGAATCCCCTTGGTCTGGCTCTGGATCACCGAGTTTTTCCGGGCCATCAGCCGCTGCATGTCAAGTCGCACGTTTCCATCTATCTCTATACCGTACTGACGGGACTGATGAAGTTTTTCAAGAATTTCGGCGGTTGTAATCATGATTTTGGAAGGTATACACCCATAATTGAGACAGGTCCCGCCAACGTTGTCCTCTTCGATAACGGTGACCTCGGCGCCTAACTGGGCGGCACGTATGGCGGCAACATAACCGCCGGGGCCAGCCCCAATGACAGTAATTTTAGTCGTCATATCGATTACCCCCCCCCATGGTCTTCATTTTATTAAAGCCGTTACGGTTTTCCGGCCTTGGCCGCCTGTCTCTCGTTTTTACTTTCCACTCATATTGCTTATGGATATAATTAAATGTTTCGTTTATCAATAAAAAAATGTTGACAGGATCGTTTTTTCATGAGACCGAAATATATTCTCATTATTCCAACTATTAACCACCCACCTACTTAACGATATCTACAATAAGGAGAAAACCATGCAAAAGGAGAGAAAAATAACCCCTCTTCACGGCCAGCATGCGGCTCATGGGGCCAACATGGCCGATTTCGGCGGATACGAAATGCCGTTGTGGTATTCGACGGCTAAAAAGGAGCATTTATCGGTTCTTACAAATGCAGGCATCTTTGACACGAGCCATATGGCGGTGGTTATGGTTGCAGGACCGGAGGCTTATGAGCTCCTGCAGTTATGCTTCACCAATGACCTTGCGGCTTGCATCGGTAAAAGCAAAAAATCCCTTTCTCCCGGCCGATGCGTCTACGGCGCCTACCTGAATGAAAAGGGTGAAGTCATCGATGACACCATTATTTACCAGCTTGAAGAAAACAGTTATATGGTAGTGGTCAATGCCGGGATGGGAGATGGTGTTGCCAGGCACTTCACGGCTAACAAAGGAGACCGAAGGATAGAGGTCACTGATTTGACGGACAAAGTCGGAAAAATTGATGTTCAGGGCCCCATGGCGGCTAAAATACTATCAAAAGTTCTGGCAGATCCTGAAAGCGTTTTTAAAAAAATACCCTATTTTTCATTCAAAGGGCATTTTAATGCAACATCTCCTCTATCAGATACGGTGCGTCTTACGGACGGCGCCCCCATCCTGCTTTCCCGCACCGGTTATACCGGAGAGTTCGGCTTCGAAATTTTTGTCAGCCCGGATCATACCGTCAAGCTTTGGGAAATGATTCTGGATGCAGGCAGCGATTTCGAACTCGTCCCCTGCGGCTTGGCGGCCAGGGATTCTCTGAGGGGCGGAGCAGTACTGCCGCTGTCTCACCAGGATATTGGTCCCTGGCCTTTCATCAATCACCCGTGGCTTTTTGCCCTGCCGTTTAATGACGATCAAACCGCCTTTACCAAAACGTTTATCGGTGACCAGGCCCTATTGAATATCGAAGCGTCCGAATATACTTACCCGTTTGCCGGCAGCGACTTTCGCAAGGTTTCGGTGGAGGATCCGGCTGTTGTGCTGGACTCCGAGGGCCATGAAATCGGCCGGGTCCTTACCTGCGTCACCGACATGGGAATCGGACGTCATGGGGACCGGATTTACAGTATTGCCAGCCCCGACAAGCCGGAAGAGTTTAAACCCAAGGGTCTCTGCTGCGGCTTTGTAAAGGTAAAGTCCAAGATGGCCCCCGGACAGATCGTGGAGATCAAGGATAACCGTCGGAAACTAAAGGTCACGATCGTGGATGACATTCGTCCTGATCGCACCGCGCGTCGTCCAATTGCAGAATTGCTATAACTAAAAAGGAGGAAAAATCATGAAAGAGATCCATGAACTAAATTTACCTGATGACGTGCGTTATACCGATGATCATGATTGGGTCAAAGCTGAAGATGAGAAGGTAAGGATCGGTATCACGGACTATGCCCAGGATCAGCTCGGGGAAATGATTTTCGTGGAGGTGCCCGAAGTGGGGGACACGTTGGACAAGGGGGAAACCTTTGGAAGCCTGGAATCGGTCAAAGCGGTTTCCGATATGTACATGCCTGTGGGCGGGGAAATTCTGGCGGTAAACACGGCGCTGGAAGACGCGCCCGAGATGGTCAATCAGGATCCTTATAGTGGTGGATGGATTATTGAGATCAAACCCAGCGATCCGTCTGAATTGGACCAGCTCATGGACAAAAACGCTTACCTTGAAATGCTGAAAGGATTGGAAGAATGAGATACCTACCGCATACTCCTGAAGATATCGCGGCCATGCTCCAGGTAGTGGGGGTGGACAACCTCGATGATCTTTTCAAGGCGATTCCTGATGATTGCCACCGGAAGGACGGTCTCCATCTGCCGGAGCCGTTAACCGAATGGGAGCTCAACAACCACATGAGCACCCTGGCGGCCACCGTTGCCGTTTCTCCGGAATACAAGGTGTTTATGGGGGCCGGCAGTTATGACCATTATATCCCCGCGTCGATAAATTACCTGCTCGGCCGCAGCGAGTTTTCAACCGCTTATACACCTTACCAGCCGGAAATCAGCCAGGGAACGCTCCAGGCCGTTTATGAATATCAAACCCTGGTGACCCGACTTCTGGGGATGGAGGTGGCCAACGCATCCATGTATGACGGCGCATCGGCCTTGGCCGAAGCAATGCTTATGGCGATTCGCATTACGCGCCGCAAAAAAGTCGCTGTTTCAAGTGTGATTCATCCACTGTATCGTCGCGTGGTCCAAACTTACCTGGGCCCCGCGGAATATGAACTTGTGGAGATTCCGTATCTTGCCAACGGCCGAACGGATCTTTCCCAGCTTACCAACCTGGAGGATCTGGCAGCCGTTGCCGTTCAGTCGCCCAATTTTTTGGGGTGCATTGAGGACTTAAAGGCGATTGGTGAAAAAGTTCATTCCGACAAGAAAACCCTTTTGGTCACGTGTTTTAGCGAACCCCTGGCCTTCGGGCTTTTGAAAAACCCCGGAAGCTTGGGCGCCGACATTGCCTGCGGCGAGGGTCAAAGCCTTGGAATACCCCGCTCATTCGGAGGACCGGGCTTGGGAATGTTCGCCGCCCGCAAGCAGTACGTGCGCAACATGCCGGGGCGTCTGATCGGCCAAACGGTCGACAAAGATGGTAAGAGGGGCTTTGTGCTGACCCTTGCCACCCGTGAACAGCATATCCGCCGTGAAAAAGCAACCTCCAATATCTGTTCCAACCAGGGCCTTTGTGCCACTACGGCGGCCATGTACATGGCCGCTTTGGGGGGCACCGGTATCCGGGAACTTGCCCGCCAGAACCATGACAAGGCCGAATACTTGAAAAGCGAACTTAAAAAGGCCGGATTTACCATCAGTTTTGACTGCCCGACCTTTAATGAATTCGTAGTAGAGTTTCCGGCTGATTTTAAGACGACTCACAAGCGCTTGCTGGAGAAAAAAATTGTCGCGGGCCTTTGTTTGGCGCCGTACTATCCGGAACTTGCCAATCATTACCTATTGTGTGCAACCGAAACCAGCAGCAAAGAAGATATGGATACCTTGGTCAAGGAGGTTACATTATGAAAAAATCTTTTGGCACCACCGGCCTGATACTCGATGAACCGCTCCTTTGGGAAAAGGGCGCCAAGGGAAGGACCGGATTTTCTCTGCCCCGGCAAGAGGTTGACGCCTCTCCTCTGGATGATGAGCTTGTCGGCGACGGTCCGGACTTTCCCGATTTGAGCGAGGTAGATGTGATACGCCACTACACCAGACTTTCCCAGTGGAATTTTGGTCTGGACACCGGTATGTACCCGTTGGGTTCCTGCACCATGAAGTACAATCCTAAAACCAATGAAAGACAGGTTTCTCTTCCGGGATTCGCCGGTGCGCATCCCCTGCTTCCCGCCGAATTGTCCCAGGGAGTGCTCAAGATTCTGTTCGAGCTTGAGCGTTATCTGGCGGAAATTACCGGACTGCCGGCGGTCACCCTCCAGCCGTCCGCCGGCTCCCAAGGGGAGCTTACCGGAATGCTGATTTTTCGCGCCTACCACCAAAGCAAGGACGCACCCCGTTCCAAAATCATCATTCCGGATAGTGCCCATGGTACGAATCCGGCCAGCGCGGCGCTGTGCGGATTTAAAGCCATTCCCGTAAAATCCAATGAAAACGGAGTCCTTTCTCCCGAAGCCGTCGCCGCGATCATGGATGAGAACACCGCCGGAATCATGGTCACCAATCCCAACACCCTGGGACTTTTTGAAGAAAACATCATAAAAGTCGTTGAAATTGTCCATACCAAAGGCGGTCTGGTTTACGGGGATGGGGCCAACATGAATGCCATCATGGGGATTGTCAACCTAAAGGACATCGGGGTCGATGTGCTCCATCTGAACCTGCACAAGACTTTTTCAACCCCCCATGGCGGCGGCGGCCCCGGCAGCGGTCCGGTCTGTGTGACCCAGGAGCTGGAGCGCTTTTTACCGGTCCCCCGGGTGATCGAAAAAGACGGCCGATTCGTACTTTCGGAAGATTTTCCCGAATCGGTCGGAAAACTGCATGCGTTTTATGGCAATTTCGGGGTCCTGATAAAGGCCTACAGTTATATCCGCAGCCTGGGAGGGGAAAACCTCAAAAGGGCCACCCAGCTTGCTGTGTTAAATGCCAATTATATCAAGGAAAAGCTGAAAGGGACCTTTCATCTTCCCTACGACAGGCCCTGCATGCACGAATGCGTCTTTTCCGATAAAAATCAAAAACCCAATAAAGTTACGACCCTGGACATCGCCAAGCGTCTGATGGAATACGGGTTTCATCCACCCACCATCTATTTTCCGCTGATTGTCAAGGGCGCCATCATGATTGAACCCACCGAGACCGAGTGCAAGGAGGATATCGACCATTTTATCGACGCTATGAAAGCCATCGCCGAGGAGGCTAAGAACAGCCCGGAACTTCTTTTTGAGGCGCCCAGAACCCCCAAGGTCAGACGGCTGGATGAAATTGCCGCCGCGCGTAATCCTTGTCTTGCGGGCTAGTTTACCGGTACCTAAAGTGATCGGTTCCAGGTTCAGGGTTCAAGCCCGCCCTGGCGCGACGGGATGTGGATATGAAGTTATTTTCGCTTTCTATGAACTTGGCTTTCCAACAGCACATCTTGACAGGCAGGTCTGGGCCAGGGGTTCAAAGGTTATAAAATGCTGATTTCCGTAACTTTATACTCCATTGTTTGGATTGGCCTCTTTCACCCATTGGGGGAAACATGGAATTCGACACGATTGACGCGTAATACTATTGTTAGAGACCAGCTAGGGCACTTTAACTGGGAACCCCTGGCCCAGACCTGATTTCAAGAAGTTGTATCCACGGCATATGTTTTTAATAGCAGAGGGTTGATCTCCTTGATAACGACTGTCGCACCAGGGCGGGCGTGAACGTTGAACCGCTCAACCTAGGTGGTAACAAGTCAGGGTCATTGAAGATACCGAAATTATCCCGATAAAACTATTTCGCCCCAAAATACACAAAAATTACAACTACGCACCTAATGGCGGAGGTATATTATGGAAAAAGAATTTATCATGACTGCCTTTGGAAAAGATAGGCCTGGATTTGTTGCGGATATTTCCCAGGTGATCTATGAAAATGGATGTAATCTTAAAGACTCAACCATGACAGGCGTATCGGATGAGTTTGCTCTAATTCTTCTATTTTCCGGTCGGGAAGAAGGCGGCTTAGAAGAGCAACTTGCAAAAGACTGTCGAAGACTTGAAAGAGAAAAAGGTATATCCGCTTTTATCAGACCCGTGAGCAGCGAGACGGCAGAACCAAAAGAAGCCTTTTCCAGCCACACCCTTCACGTTGAAGGCCTCGATCAAGCCGGCATTGTTTATAACGTCAGCAGATACCTTGCTGACAATAATATTAATATTGCAAATCTAAACTCTAAAATAGACTATTCCCCGGAAAGCGGTGCTGCTTTTTATACAATGGAAATTCAAATTGAGATTTCGGAGGGTGCGTCTCTGGATAATTTAGAGCAGGGACTTGCTCAAATTGCAGATGAATTGAATGTGGACATTACATTTGACTAGTAAAGAATCCCGGTCCAAAGGGCTTGGCTTTGGTTGAAGCCCCAAAAGGACATAGTTTTCCAAAATGCAATTAAAAAGAGCAATATAGCATCCCGCGTAGCCAGATTGGAAAAACATTACATTACCGGGCAGGTTTTGCATCTGACACATAAGTGTCACAAAAAGGAGTCTTTGCTCAGATTTGTTAAAGATCGGCGCCGATTGTTGCAGTGGCGCTTATTTTGACCACAAAAAGGGCGATATAGGCCTCGAAAACACGCATAATTGAACCTTTTTTCCTTAGAAACCTTTGACGGTAGGGCGGCCCGACCCCGGACCTTTTCTCGATTTTCTTTTTGCTTCGACCGGGCTTGACAGGATACCTAAAGCAGCGGAAATGAATCATAGGATCTGGCTGAGGAACAACTGGGTACGGTCCCATCGCGGGTTATTGAAAAATTCGTTGGGTTCGTTTTCTTCGACAATCTCACCGCCATCCATAAAGATAACTCGGTTGGCCACGGTTTTAGCAAAACCCATCTCGTGTGAGACACAAATCATAGTAATACCTTCATTTGCCAATTCGATCATCACATCCAGCACTTCTTTAATCATTTCCGGGTCAAGAGCCGAGGTCGGCTCATCAAAAAGCATGATTTTAGGATTCATACAAAGCGCACGGGCAATAGCAACTCGCTGTTGTTGACCACCGGAAAGTTGCCCGGGAAATTTATCCGCCTGTTCCGGAATCCGCACCCGTTCAAGATGCTTTGTGGCTATTTTTTCGGCCTCTGCCCGGGGCATCCTGCGTGCCCAGATCGGAGCAAACGTCAAGTTCTGGAGTATGGTCAAGTGAGGAAACAGGTTGAAACTCTGAAAAACCATTCCGACTTCACTCCGAATTTTTTCTATGTTTTTGAGGTTTTTAGTCAGCTCAATTCCATCAACAATAATCCGGCCTTCCTGGTGCTCCTCCAGGCGGTTTATGCAACGTATCAGGGTCGATTTACCCGATCCGGAAGGTCCGCAGATGACGATACGCTCTCCTCTGTGCACGGTCAGGTTGATTTCTTTGAGCACATGAAAATTGCCGTACCACTTGTTTACATCGATCATTTGGATCATGATGTCTTGAGAAACCATTGCTTCCTTCTTCGTAGCAATTTAGTTCTTGGAAAACATACTTTTTTGACAGGAATATGATAGATTAATACATATAGATCTTGTCTGGCGTAGTGAAAATGCTCATCACGCGGCCCTTAACTTTTATCCTATTTTTATTCCTCTTTTTGAGGTTAAGGTTTCAGGTGTCAGTGTTCAGGATATGCTATAATGCCTGCCTTTCCTGACACCTGAAACCTGACACCTGAAACCAAATTCGCGGAACAAAAACGGTGTAAAAAGTTAAGTCTATGTAGATCAAGTTACAGGTGAATTTTCATTCCCCCAGATCTTGTCTACCCAGTTATCCCGTCAGAATCCTTTTGACGTTCGAGGGAGCGGCCGTAACGGCTCATGCTAAAACAGATGATCCAAAAAGCAAGAGCACAAAAAATATAGGCTTCGGTATCGTGCCCGAGCCACTCAGGATCCTGTGCGGACGCCTTCACCATACCCAAAAAATCCAGCAAACCAACAATGATTACCAGCGATGTATCTTTGAACAAGGCTATGCAACGGCCAATAAGCGAGGGAATAACATGACGCAGTGCCTGGGGTAAAACGATCAAACCCGTTGTCTTCCAATAATTAAGTCCAATGGACTTAGCAGCATCATATTGACCTAAAGGTATTGCCTGTAGGCCTCCACGGACAACCTCAGCCATATAAGCGGCCGAGAAAAGGATAATTCCTATCTGAACACGCAAGAGGTTATTTATATTAAGACCGACTGGAAGGAAAAGAGGCATCATGACCGAGGCCATGAACAGAATGGTAATCAGTGGCACACCGCGAACCGGTTCGATGATCCCCACGCATATAGACTTGACAATGGTAACATTAGACCGGCGTCCAAGCGCAAGCAGGATTCCTAATGGAAGTGAAATCAGAACACCGATAGTGGCCAGCCCCAGACTCAGCATAAGGCCTCCCCAGAGAGACTGGTCCACCGCTGTAAGGCCAAGACCGCCTGCGATCAGCCAGTAACCGGGAAGAGGCAGCAAAAACCACAAAGCGATCAATTTAGCGGGATTCATTAACCGCAAGAAAGTTACGGCGGCTAATGTCACAAATACTCCCCCGGCCAGCATCGGTCTCCAGAGAAGATCGCCGGGATATAGGCCCACCATAAGCACGCGGAACTTATTAAAGATAAAAGCCCAGCACGCGCCGTCATAGCCCGGGGGACAGGCATCTGAACCACCGGCCCAAACTGCATCAAATATAGCCCAGGACAAAAGCGGAGGCACTGTCTGCCACAACAAACCCAGAGCGATGACTGTAAGAAAAGAATTAAACCAGCCATTAAAAAGATTCGTCCTTAACCACCCTATCATCCCGACAGTCTGACGCGGCGCCGGCCGGTGAGGCAACGGCTTAAAAACCATCAAACTGGAACTCGGCCATGAGGGAGGAGAATTCATACCTTAACGCTCTACTAGTTGGGCCTTGGAATTTACCCAGTTCATTATTGTGGAAATGACTAAGTTGATGGCCAAATAGACGGCCATCCATAATCCGATTATTTCGATTGCCTGGTCGTTCTGGCCTATGATAGTGCCACCGACCGAAACCATATCAGGATAACCGATGGCAACCGCAAGGGAACTGTTTTTAACCAGGCTGGTATAATCATTTGTGGTCGCAGGGATGATTACTCGAAAGGCCTGAGGGAGAACAATACGGCGCATAATTGTTCCTTTGCCGACCCCGAAAGACTTGGCGGCATCAAGTTGTCCCACATCCACTGACTGTATGCCGCTACGCACATTTTCTCCAATAAAAGCGGCTGTATATAGTACTAACCCAATCATCAATGCCGAGAATTCAGGGCGAAATACAATACCGCCTTGGAAGTTAAATCCTTTAAAAACCGCAATCTCCCACGAAAGCGGACTGCCCATAACAAAATATGTGATAACAGGCAGGCCAATGATTACTGCCGAACCCATCCAGCCTGATGGAAGTACAATGCCTGTCCTGTCCCGGTAGATACCGGACCAGCGCGACACTATGTAGGCGATTATGGCTCCAAGAACAAGGGCCAAAAGGACAAACCCGAAGCCATTCTGAAAGAGAGGTTTGGGTAAATACAGGCCGCGGTTGTTTATGAAACATCCGAAAAAGGGATTAAGACTTGAGCGCGGACCCGGAAAGCCTGCGAGTACTACGCCGTAAGTGAAGAACAGAATCAGGAGCAAAGGGATATTGCGCAGGGTTTCAACATAAACCTCAGCAAGCTTCGCAACCAGCCAGTTACTTGAAACCCGTGCAACACCAATGAATATGCCGATAAATGTCGTTGCGATAATCCCGAAAAAGGCAACGTAAAGTGTATTAATGATACCGATGAAAAAGGCATAGCCGTATGTGTCAGCAGGTGAGTAAGGCAGCAAGGTATTACCGATAGGAAACCCTGCCTCAACAGAAAAGAAACCAAATCCGGATGCAATGTTTCGAGCCGCCAGATTTGCCTGGGTATTACGAAACAATAAATAACCGAGATATATAATTCCCGCTACGACCGCAAACTGCATAAAAAGGCCGACAAGCCGGCTGCCCTTTAGCCTACCTAATGGAATGTTCATTTGTTATCGAATCGGCAGTGCGTAAAGCAGGCCACCTTCTTTCCACTGCTTGTTCAGACCCCGGGGAATATTTAATTTAGCTTTGGGGCCGAAATGGCGATCATATATCTCACCGTAATTCCCGACAAGCTTAATGGCACGCACCAGCCAATCATTGTCAAGGCCGATAAAACTGCCGACATCGCCTGTTGCTCCCAGCATACGCTGAACCACAGGATTTTTTGAATTCTTCTTCATAGACATTACGTTTTCGGATGTTATGCCATTTTCCTCGGCTTCAATAAGGCCGATAATCACCCAGGTAACAATGTCTTTCCATTGATTGTCGCCATGTCGGACCAGAGGCGCAAGAGGCTCTTTGGAAATGACTTCGGGAAGAATAATATGGCTACCCGGATCGGCTACAGTTGTCCGCCAAGAAGCGAGTTGACTTAGATCCGTGGTGAAGCAATCGCAGCGTCCTGAAATATAAGCGCCAAAAGCTTCTTTCTTGCCATCAAATACCACGGCCTCCATCTTAAGGTTGTTTGCCCGCGAATAATCAGCCAGGTTCAACTCGGTGGTCGTGCCGGCAGTCACGCAAACCGTTGCGCCATTTAGTTGCCTGGCAGATGTTACACCTGATTCCTTGGGCACCATAAAACCCTGGCCATCGTAGAATACAATGGTCGTAAAATCCACACCCTGCTTGGCATCACGTTTCATTGTCCAGGTGGTTGTACGGGATGTAAGATCCACCTGGCCGGAGGAAACAGCCACGATTTTTTGCTTAGAGGAGAGAGGGACAAATTTCATCTTATTACCATCACCCAGCACGGCAGCGGCAACCGCACGGGCGATATCAACATCAAATCCCACCCAGCGACCCGAAGAGTCAGGGAATTGAAAAACCGGGGACCCCCTCGCTCACACCACAGGTCAAGAATCCCTTGGCTTTAACATCTTCAAGCGTACCCGCAATAGATTGAGTTCCAACAAGTGCCAGTCCGAGAACCAGAGCAATGATAATTCCTTTTAATTTCATGATGATACCTCCTTTGTTTTGAAACGTGAAGTGTCCAATTATTTTGCAAATATGGGATATATCCATATTTACAACCACTTAACCAATCAACTAATCAACCAATCAACGATATCTGTGACCTTGAAACTGTGAACGATTACTAAGCTGATTTCAGCAGCTGCATCGAAGCCCTTACTTCTTTTTCGCTGCGGCACCCGCCTTTTTTATTTCAGCCAGATGTAATTTAACAATCGGTGAAATTTCCGGCGGATGCCACTTGGTGAGTTTCGGTTCTTCCGGCCAGGTGAAGGGCAGGTGGCAGACCTCTGCAGGATTATCCGCCTTTTCCATAAAAGAAAGTGTCGCCCGCAGTACCATGCGCTGTCCCTGAACATCATTGACCTGTCCGACCGGCCGCCCATAGGGATATTCAATGGCCGCCACCCTTGGGATACCGATCTCCCGGTGAAACTCAGGGGTCATCGTTAAGACAACCGTTGAAAAACCTTTATCTTCCAGGAAACGCGCGACCAGTCCAACGGACCGGCAACACAGCGGTCAGGCCGGCGTGAGCAGGACCGCCTCAACATTTTCCGCCTGCATTTGGTCGGCTACTTCGGGCATGGTTTTTTCAAGCAGTTCAGCTGGATCCATCTGATAACCATAGTATGAATAGCAGGTCGGGGCCAGCCGGCCGATGATGCCTTCTTTTTCGAATTCCAGAAATCTTTTCAAGGGAAGCATCACATTGATATCCTGCTTGATATAGTCGGTGTTGATATGGAGATGATTTACATCAATATCTTTTTCACCGGCTGATGCAGGGATTTGCCGGCTGGAAGGATCACCCCATGCCGGTTCGCGCTTTTCCCTTGCAACGTTAAAAGGAGGGTCGCTCTTCATGCTGATCCCGGCCGAGGTCATCAGCGTAAACGTCGTCTCATTGACTGGTTTTTTAAGCGGTGTCCAGGGGATGTCGCCGTTAAACGGTTGGTCAGGAATATCTTTGGCGAACCATGCCCCCAGTGAGGGCGGCAGGAAGCGAAAGCCGTTGACCACCTTCTCAGTATTGTCCATCTGGATAATCTCCTTTCGAAATTGGCCTTAAACGCCTTTTGATTGTGTTCTCTTAGCATAATAGTGCAGATAATAGCAATACCTGCCAATACCGCGGCTACAATAAAAGGCCCATGGTAGCTGCCGGTATGGTCAAATGAAAGCCCTCCTATATAAGCCCGGAATCCGCATTCAATAAGCCGAACAGGCCAGCATATGGATTATAGATATATATTCTCAAAATGTTTATTTACCAATAAGTTTTAAAAAAAACACTTAAATTATCAAAATATTAATATTGACAATAAAGTCCGCTTTCGTTATCCGGATGAATATTGTTTCCGTTTAATTGACGCCTCAATATGTTGGGCTGCAGCTGAAGCCGATACACCATTCGCAATTTTCCCTTGATACGCACCGAAAAAGCAATGTCCTATCTTTTGGAGCATATTATGCAACCGACACAATCTAAATTTGGCAAACGATATTACGTCCTGGCTGTGATGGTTTTATTGTGTCTGGTTCTATTGCTCGCACTGGCTGGTGTATCCTATAAAGCGTGGTGTTATCGCTCACAGCGTAATGATAGCCGCGAGGAATTTCGGAAGTTTCTTGAAGGTACCCCCAGCCTCACCACGCCTGCGCCGTGGGGTCAGTATCCCTTTTTCATCTTCAAAAAAAGGGATATCGACTGGCACGCACTCGCTCCCCTGCTGGTTGAAAATTACGGTATCGAAAGTGATCAAAATAAAAAAATACTCGACAGCTTCCCCATCGCCGGTGATTATAAGCCGATGGATATTTACGATATTCAATATGACCAGAAGACGATCCACTTCCCCAAACCCGGCGAATATTATCTGCATACGACGGTTGGGTATTTCAAAATTTTAATCCTCGATCCACAGGCCAAAAAAGACGATCAAATCATTTCGCTTTTTCGTTTTATCTCACGTAATATCGTCCATTCGCTCGCCGATGCGCCACTGATTAATCCGATATTCAACAAGGAACACAAATTCGGTAAAAATTGTTACCAGCCCTTCTTCGCCAGTGACCAACCTCTAAAACTTCATTGCGGCTACGCCAGCGAATTTTCCGAAACCATCCTCAGACAGTTAGGTTATCAAGTGCAGCGCGTTCACCTGCAAACCCACGATAATCAGGGCCATCTTGTCGTGCAGGTTTTCTTTCCCGACCAGAACAGCTACGGCATGATCGATCCCGACTACGGCGCTATGGTCCGAGATGAAACAGGAAAAATTTTATCTGTTCCTGAGATCGCAAAACGAATCCAAACCGACGGCGACAAGTTGAAAATGATTGACGTAGCCAATAAATGCTGGCTGAAACAAAAATATAATAACACCCCCCAACCGACACCCAATTTCGCGTGGAGTGTCGATAAAATGTCAACTAGCTCAACGATGAAAAATTACCGCGATATCCTTTCACGATACAGCGATCATTATGCTCTTTACACCTACGACAAAAAAGGTAATCTCAATCGTGAACCTTATCGCCGCCGCGATGGCACTTTGATTGAATAATATTTCAGCGCTCCTACCGGTCTTATTATTATAGGCGCAGACTAGAAGAAGAAATTATAACCAAAGAGGATACGATCTTCCTTCCTTCGGCATTCGATATTCAATATTCGATATTCTGCGGTTCGCTGTTCCGGCCGGCTGCCAAAGCGGCCAGTTTAATACTCGAAAAACCGTACCATTTTGGCGTAGTTTCATACAAGCGCCGCCTCTGGCCAAAAAAACGGCCAGTTTAATCGAGAAAGAAACTTTGGTCTTTGCTATTTTCATATGACGGGCTAACTAAAAAAAATGAACGTCGAACATCGAACATTGAACGTCCAACATCGAATGATGTATTCTGTCAATTTAAAAAAAACAGAACACAGCGATTCAATTCTTCGAAATTCTGCGGTTCAGTATTCTTCGGTTCGCTTGTTTTAAAATCGATAAAGCGTAGCGTCATCAATATTCGATGTTCGACGTTGGACGTTCGATGTTCGACGTTCCATCTATTCATTGTTCCGGCCAGGCGAAGTTTCATACGAACCCGGTCGCCGGCGGCTAAAGCAACCAGTTTAATCAGAAAAATTACATTTTTGTAATAAATGATGTAGATTCATACGAGGATATGCTATTGCGTCTACCTTTCCTGACACCTGACACCTGACACCAAATTCGCGGGAAAAAACCGGTTTAAAAAGTTAAGTCTAAGTGCATCAAGTTACAGGTGAATTTTTATCAGCCCAGGCTGAACCTGTGAACGGTTATCTCCATGGATCCCTCAAAAACTGTATTTAATACCGCCGCATACGTAGTTTGAACCGCCGGCTCCGATTAAACCTAACACGGACGAGCGATGGTGGATGCGCAGCACCAGATCCCACCGGGGATACTGAGGCAGTCCCAGCGCCAGTTCGAAAAGGAGGTAATTGAGGTACCTGGTCGCGTTTTTGTCATCTTCTTCTTTTTCCACTTTAGAAACTTCGGTGTAATAGGACAAACCATCACCTACCGCAATGCTGGTGTTCACGTATTTGTTCCAGGGAAACGCATGCCAGCGTCCGATAATCAGGCCGTTGAATTCCCACAGGGTGTCTCTGTTAAAGTGTTTGCCGATCTGGCCTTCGACTTCGAAGCTGATATATTTTTCATAGTGCCAGAATTCCCGCGCCAGGGCCGCCACGGCTACATAGGCGTTGTCATTAAAACTCGCCTGGAATGTGAACACGTCGTTGATATCGTCCTGGGCGGAGACTCCGCCGTAGACGGTCAAAAACCATTTGTACCGGTTTGTGTCATCTTTGTTTTTGCCATCTTCCGCCAGGGCGCCCGGTGCTGAACAGAGCGTCAGTGCCGATAAAATCAGGATGAACCAATGAAATCGCGCAATTTCCAACTTTTTACCTCCCAAACTTTTAAAAGCTTCTCTATGTCAGATTTGGCAACTGACGTCAATAAATTGTAGAAATTCCGATACTTTTAAATACATTGATTTTATGGGCATTATGACGTATTTTGCGGTTCAATCAATTGGTGGCGGGATTTCATAGGCTTTCTCCGGGCGTTGGGATGAAATGGAACTAAGCGAAGCAATGGTGCGAAATACTCTCGGCACATGGAAGCGGTGGCCGATCCGAAAAGGCTCAGCCGCGATGGGAGCAGATCTGGCAGTGTTTTACTTTCTCCTATGGAGAAACGCTTCCCTGGTCGTATCGCACGTCTGTGGCTTTATGGCCGCTGCGGTCGTTCTTTATGCCTTTGAAGCGGTCAGGCAGCGGCGGAATGCGTCCTTCCGACCCAGAGTCCGCGAAACCCTTTCGTTCCTGTTCATTGCGTTATCGGCGCTTTTTTTCAGTGGCGGCGTCCTGGCATTGTTAACGGATGTCTTCGGACTGGTGCCGGCGGTCGCGGCACCCGGTACCGCGGCCGCAGCGGTGCTCGTTATGCTCGGCGGTATCGTCCTTTTCGTTTCGTGCCAGTCCGGCGCCGGAGAAGATCAGGTGCTGGAAGAAACGCGTCTGATCGCCATCATCGTCTACGCCGTGCTGCTTCGTCTTGTCTACATGGGATCGGTGGAACTTCTCCACGAAGAAGGGTACTACTGGAACTACGGGCAACACCTGGCTCTGGCCTACTTTGATCACCCGCCCATGGTCGGGTGGCTCATCAGAGGGTTCAGTTCTATTTTGGGAGACGGGGAGATTGCCGTTCGAGCAGGTCCATTCGTGGGTTGGATCGTTGCCGCGTACTACACCTACCGGCTTGCAGGGACCGTGCTGGACAAGTCTGTGGCGAGGTGCGCCGTCATGCTGATGGCGGTGCTGCCGGTGTACTTCAGTCTCGGTTTGGTCATGATTCCCGACGCCCCCCTGATTGCCTGCTGGGCCGGGGCGGTGTATTACCTGCACCGTGCGCTGATCCGGGAGCGGCGGGGGGCATGGATCGGAGTCGGTATCTTCATGGGCCTGGCGATGCTCTCAAAATATACAGCGGTACTCCTGGGGCCGGCTGGATTGCTCTTCATCCTCTTTGATCAACGCGCCCGAAAGTGGCTGCTGAGGCCTGAGCCGTATCTTGCGGCGGTTATTGCCCTTCTCATATTTTCACCCGTTATTCTGTGGAACGGGTCCCATGAATGGGCGTCTTTCAAATTCCAGGGGGTCGGACGTCTG
>PVMK01119005.1_pt1 | contig 25209 bp, 26 predicted proteins | sample 1853481 | NCBI WGS metagenome assembly PVMK01 (sample SAMN08533507, study PRJNA380276) | Marine sediment metagenome, whole genome shotgun sequencing project.
ACTATACGGGCCGAAGCGAAAATTCGGAAGTTTGAGACCAGATTTTAGCTCGTTTGAGAGTAATAGCCGTAGCTATTGGTCGAAAAGAAGCTGAAATATGGGCCAAACAGCCGGATTTGCAGCCGGGTCATGGATAGTCCGACAGCCTCCTAGGAAAGGAAATATCCCGATATGCCGATCGAGGTCATCCAAACAAGTCTGCCCGAAGTTCTCTTGATCAAACCGCGTGTATTTGAAGACTCTCGTGGTTTTTTTTACGAGTCCTTCAATAAATGTGATTGGCTCGAAGCCACAGGCATCGATTGCGACTTCGTGCAGGATAATCATTCTCGCTCACTCAAGGGAGTCTTGCGGGGATTGCATTACCAACTGCCGCCGGCGGCCCAAGGAAAGTTGGTGCGGGTTCTTGTCGGTGAAGTTTTTGATGTTGCCGTTGATATCAGAAAGAATTCTCGGAGTTTCGGTCAATGGGTTGGGCATAAGTTGTCAGCTGAGAACAGAACACAGATGTGGATGCCGGAAGGCTTTGCTCATGGTTTTCTGGTTCTGAGTGATGTTGCTGAAGTTCATTACAAAACGACAGATTATTATAACCACGAAAGAGAGGGCAGTGTCTGTTGGAATGACACTTCATTATCTATCAACTGGCCTGTAACAGGGGAACCCTCTCTTTCTGCCAAGGACAAAATAGCCCCGTTGCTGTCAGATGCTCAATTGTTCTAAACTAGCAGCCTGTCGGACAATCAATGAGCTGGCTACCAGGAAACAATCTCTAATATATGGAGGATAAATGTCGCTGAAAAGTATGACAGGTTACGGCAAGGGCGAAGCCCGGCTAGAAGATGTAACTGTTACCGTAGAAATAAAAACGGTGAACCATCGCTATGCAGATATCTCAGTAAGACTGCCGCGCAGTTTCCTGGCGCTGGAGAATGTTTTGCGCAAGCGCGTCGCGAAGTCGTTGAAGCGCGGCAAAATTGATATCTATGTCAATTACGAATTGACGGCAGGCACCCAGGCCACCCCCCAACTCAACTTCGAACTTGCTGCAGCCTATCAGAAACTCTTGATCGGAATGCAGAAGGATCTTGGATTGACGGGCGGGGTCTCCGCTGAGTATATCGCCGGTCAGAAGGATGTGATTCAGCTCAAGGATGCTGAGCTCGACGAGCAACTGTTGCAGGAGTGTTTATTTGCGGCTATGGAGAAGGGCTTGGCGCAACTTCTGGAAATGCGTGGGGCCGAGGGAGAAGAGACCCGACTGGATCTGGAGTCGCGTTTGCGGACGGCAGAGCGGTTGCTGGCAGAGATTGTGACAAGAGCACCACAGGTTCCTCTGGAATGGCAGGAAAAGCTGACGGAGCGCCTGACACGGCTGCAGCAGGGAATTGAATTTGATCCGCAACGGGTTGCCCAGGAGATCGCAGTTTTCACCGATCGCTGTGACATCAGCGAGGAGATTTCCCGGTTTAAAAGCCATCTGGTCCAGTTCCGCAGCTTGTTTGGTGATAAAGAACCGGTCGGTCGACGTATGGATTTTCTCGTCCAGGAGCGAACCGTGAGGTTAATACCATGGGTTCCAAATCCAATGATGCCGAGTTGACCAATTCAGTCGTTGCTCTGAAGTCGGAATTTGAAAAGGTTCGCGAACAGGTTCAGAATATTGAGTAGCGAGAGGCGCGCAGCGCGTGGCGAGGAAATGATGAAAAGAAAAGGCCTCCTGTACGTTGTCTCTGCTCCTTCAGGCGCCGGCAAGACCTCGATTTGCCGGATGATTCTGACCTTGTTCCCGCATCTTCGTCAGTCAGTCTCTTATACGACACGTGGCATGCGCTCCGGCGAACAGGACGGCAAAGACTATCATTTTGTAACCCGCGAGACATTTGACAAGATGGTTGCCGATGATGCCTTTGCCGAGTGGGCAGAAGTCCACGGCAACAGCTACGGCACGGCACGTGCGACTTTGCAACAGGCCGGCGAAGAAGGTGCCGATGTCCTGCTCGAGATTGATTTCCAGGGTGCAGAGCAGTTACGCAGTAGTGAGCCTAACGGAGTCTTTATCTTTATTTTGCCCCCCGATATGAGCGAACTGCGCAAACGCCTGGAATCGCGCGACACCGATGACAAAAAGGTCATTGCCCACCGTATAGACAATGCTGCCGGCGAAATTGCCGCGTCGATCAACTTCGATTATCTTGTAGTCAACGATGTTCTGGACAAGGCCGTTGAAAAGGTCAGGGCGATCATGATTGCAGAAACAGCACGAACTAATCGCATTATCAACACTCTGCCCGAAGAATTCGGCTTGAAATAGATCGCATAGCCGTATATCTTGTAGCGATACCAAATTGTCAGACTGGTCTTAACCGTCTGATCCAAAGTGAGGAAAAATGGCACGTATAACTGTTGAAGATTGTCTGAAAGCTGTTCCTAATCGTTTCCTGTTGGCCATGGTGGCAACGAAGCGAGTCAAGCAGCTCTATAAGGGAGCACAACCGCTTATTGAAAACAAGTCGAACAATCGTAAGATTGTTCTGGCTCTGAGGGAAATTGCCGCCGGTAAGGTCGGTTTTGAAATCCCGTCTCGACGGTAAAATTGAACTCTGTTTCCGTTTTTCTGAACGGAGTTCTCTGCAAAGCTTACCTATGCCGGCCACGATGGCCGGCATCACTTTTGTCCAATAGTCTGCCACCAGGCAGACCTCTTTCACCTGGACGTCGATTATGATCAGTATCGACGACATCCTGGCCGAAATCCGCTCTTATCACGCCGAAGCCGATCTTGACTCTGTGCGTAAGGCTTACGTGTATTCTGCAAAGGTACATGAGGGCCAGAAGCGCTCTTCCGGCGATCCGTTCATAACCCACCCGTTGGAAGTCGCTTTTATCCTGGCACGCCTGCGTATGGATGTGCCGACCATCATCACCGGCCTGTTGCACGAGACCCTTGTGGAAACCCATGCCACGGAGGAAGAGCTGCGTCGGCAGTTTGGTGACGAAGTGGCCGAGATGGTTGACGGTGTCAGCAAGATCAGCAAGATCACCTTCAAAACCAGCGAGGAGCGCCAGGCAGAGAATTTTCGCAAGATGCTGCTGGCTATGGCCAGAGACATTCGCGTCATCCTGGTCAAGCTTGCTGATCGGTCTGCACAACATGCGCACTCTTGGTTCCCAACCTCCGGAACATCGTCTGAAAACAGCCCGGGAAACTGCGGATATCTATGCTCCCTCTGGCCAATCGCCTTGGTATCAGTTGGGTCAAAAGCGAGCTCGAAGACCTCTCTCTCCGTTACCTTGAGCCGGCGATTTTCAAAGATCTGGCAAAGAAAGTCGATCGGCATCAACGTAAAACCCAATACCTATGTGACGGATGTCAAACAGCGTCTGGAAGAGACCCTCAAGAAACATGAGATCGAAGGCCAGGTTCAGGGGCGTTTCAAACACATCAGTTCAATCTATAACAAGATCATCAAGCAGGAGATTGAATTCGATCAGATTCACGATCTGATCGCCTTCCGCATTATTGTGCCAACCGTCCGTGACTGCTATGCCATGCTTGGCGTCATACACTCTTCCTGGAAACCGGTACCGGGGCGTTTCAAGGATTTTATTGCCATGCCCAAGGCAAATATGTACCAGTCTCTGCACACCACGGTTTTCGGGCCGGTCGGGCAGCGCATGGAGGTGCAGATCCGCACTTCCGAAATGCATAGAGTCGCCGAAGGAGGCATTGCGGCGCACTGGAGATACAAAGAGGGCAAGGCTGCTGATCGCGAGGATGAAGGCCGTTTCGGTTGGCTGCGGCAGATGCTGGAATGGCAGAAGGAGCTCAAGGATTCCAATGAATTCATGTCTTCGGTCAAAGTCGATCTCTTTCCTGAAGAGGTTTATGTTTTTACCCCGAATGGCGATGTCAAAGAACTGCCCCGTCAGAGCACGCCGATCGATTTTGCCTACAGTGTGCATTCTGATGTCGGCCACCGTTGTACAGGTGCCAAGGTCAATGGTCGACTGGTGCCTTTAAGGACAGAACTCAAAAACGGTGATATCGTTGAAATCGTCACTTCTGCGAAGCAGACACCGAGTAAGGACTGGCTGAAGTTTGTCAAAACATCCAAGGCAAAAAACCGGATCCGTTACTGGGTCAAGGAACTGGAACGTCAGCAGAGCCTGGAACTCGGTCGCGATCTCCTTGAAAAAGGTTTGCGTAAGTATGGCTTCAGCTTCAATCGTGCGATCAAGCTGGATACCATGAAAGAGACCTTGTCAGAGCTTGGCTATCGGAGCGTTGATGATCTGCAAGCGGCTGTCGGTTATGGCAAAGTGACCTGCAACCAGGTCCTCTCACGTCTTATCCCCGAACAATTCAAGGCAGAAATACCCCAGCCCAGTCGCATCAGTCAGGTCTTGGGCAAGATTCGTAAGAAGCCGGTTGATGCCATCAATGTCCAGGGGTTAGAAGGTGTCCTGGTACGTTTTGCCAAGTGTTGCAACCCTTTGCCCGGAGATAAAGTTATCGGTTTTATCTCACAAGGGGCGGGGAGTGACGGTCCATGCTGTCGAATGCCCCCGCGTTCTTGAGACCGACCCTGAACGCCGTATTGAAGTCTCATGGAACCGACAGAAAGGTGCTACCCAGGCCGGTTAAGATCAGGGTCTACAGTTCGAACCAGAAAGGGATTCTCGCAGCGATCACCAGAGTCATTACCAAGCATGAATCAAACATCTTGCGTGCCAGTGTCTATACGACCAGCGAGGGGCAAGGCATTAACAGCTTCGAAGTGGCTGTTCAGGACATCAACCATCTGAACCGGGTTATGGCGGCCATCAGGAAGATCAAAGGGGTCCTGCAGGTCGAACGGGTCAGGTTTGGGCGGAAGAAGTCGGGTTAAGGAGTGAGGGGTGAGGGGTGAGGGGCTGGAGGCTGGAGGCTGGGGGGATGAAACTTGCAATTTAAATCAAAATAGAGGGTCATATTCCCCGAAGCTTGCTGCGGGGTAGTTCATTCATGAGGAGAATATTGAGATGAAAAAACAAATACAGAGCGACGCCGCACCAGCTGCAATCGGACCCTATTCGCAGGCCATTCAGGCCGGTGGTTTTATCTTTTACTCCGGGCAGATTCCCCTGGACCCGGAAAGTGGCACCATGGTTGAGGGTGGTATCGTGGAGCAGACCCGTCAGGTGATGTCGAACATGAAGGCAATTCTATCTGCTTCGAGACGAGATTTCTCTGATATTGTTAAAACCACCATTTACCTGACGAACCTGGCTGATTTTGCAACGGTCAACGAAATCTACGGTGAGTTTTTTACTGATGTTCCGCCAGCACGTGCTTGTGTCCAGGTTGCGGCGCTGCCGAAAGGGGCGCAAGTGGAAATAGAGTGGATTGCTGTTGCAGCCCCTCTCTCTTAAATTGTTTCGATTTGGTTTGCGAGCATATAGCCCGTAGCTGCAACAGCCCTGCTGAAAATCGGGAGAATCACAACCGCTCAGCAGTAAATACAAAACCAGGACGCAATCGACTCACTAAAAACGTCAACTTGTCAACACACCGACCCTCATGATCAAGAAGTGCCAAGCGCAGCGCAAAGCCTTCTTTGGTTACTTTCTTTGGCTTTGGAAAGAAAGTCACCCGGCTGTCGGCCGGGACCGACGGTTTTGATCTTAAAAACAGCAGAGAGAAACGCGGGACGAGAAGCGAGAAACGAGAAACGAGAAGCGCGGAACACGAAACAAAAAAGGGGGAAACCTGAAACAGGTCGCCCCCCTTTTTTATAGAGTTCTTTCGCAATAATCAGATCAGCTGGCTTTCTGAATAGCCCCTGACCGGATGCAGCGTGTACAGACTTTCATGCTACGCACAGAACCATTCTGGACGGCACGGACCTTCTGCAGGTTCGGCTTGAAGACTTTCTTGGTTCTATTGTGTGCATGGCTGACATTACAGCCAGTCATCGGTTTCTTCCCACAGACATCACATACGTTGGCCATTTGTTGCTCCTCCTGAATACGTTCTGAACGGGAATTTCTAGCATAGATAAAAGCTCTTTGCAAGGTTTTCCTTCAGTGTTTACCTTCCAGCCCCCAACCTCCAGCCCCCAGTCTCACTCAGTCACCCAGATTATCAACAAGTGTCCAGGCCAGTAGTGCGGCGCCGGTTGCACCCATTCCCGGGAACAGGGCTGTTCCGTCTGCACAGTAGAGGTTTGTCCCGATCTGCAAAGGCAGGTTTGCAAGCTGTATGGACTGTGTATCCTTTGCTGCCGCCGGTTGCATAGCGACCCCTGTTGGTTGTGTGGCATCCCCTGCAGGCTGAGCAATGTCAGATACTGAGAGGTTTACCTCTGTCAGTTTATACTCAGCAAAAGGCAGCACCGGTTCGAGTTGCCGGCGAATCTCTGTATCCGTTGCTTCCGGTGAGCTTAAGACCAGGCCATGTAACTCATGGTCGTGTTCTTCAATCGCCAGTCTCAGCGGCAGCTCTCCTCCACATAAGATTCGTGTCCCCAGTAAAGAAGACAACTGTCCGCTCAGATCGCTGGTCCTTCGTGCAATCGGAGATTTTGGAAGATGGGCCAGGGTTGTTTTCCCTGCACCGAAAAGATCAATCCAGCGCTTGTCGCCGAGCAAGAAGGTCTTTGCTGTGAAACGCCCTCCAGACTTGAAATCACCGCCGGTCCAGCGAGATCCGTCGAAGGCAAGAGCCTGGAGATCCTCCAGTTGTGCCTTGGCGCCATGAAACTGTTCGAAACGTTTGCTGAGCATCAGGCTGAAGTCCGGCTCCTTAAGATTCTCGGGTCGAAGCACCTGTGCCCACAACATGGCCGCTCGAGCGTATGACAATTCCGTGATTTTAAACAGAGAGAGCCCTTGCAGCAGGTCTGTTATGAAAAGCCTTGCAGCGGCCGGAAGCTGCTCCAGCTTTTTTGTAACCGGCTGTTCCAGTTCTGATAGATTTATTCGACGGCGCATGCAAAGCAGTTTGAAACGGGCTGCAGCCTTAAACGCAGGCCAGGGCAGGCCACCGTTCTCCCAGAACAGTTCCTCCAGTTGCATGCCATGAACGTGCAATTCTGACAGCCATTGACTGACGGCTGACCCTGAAGCTCCTAATTCTCTCGCGAGTTCATCATCAATCGGAATGTCACCGCAAATTGTCAGCCTGGTTTTTTCAGAAAGGACCTGAACAGGTCGCTGTGCAACGAAACAGGAACGGCCTCCGAGTACGCCGAGTATCTTTTCGAGAAAAATCGACGAATGGAACCATGCCGGCGCCTGTACCTCACGATTGCGCAAAAAAAAGCACCTTGCTGCCTTGCTTGACGAGCAGGGCTGCCGTAATGCCGGCGGCAAGGGAGCCACCAATAATCGCAAAGTCGTAGTGTTTACTGTTCATGAATTCAATAACTTAAAGATCTTCTTCTGAGATGACGTCTAAACCGGCATTGGTCAGCAGTGCAGTCGTGACTCCCACACCCTGGACTCGCTCGTCTTCGCGGTAAATTTCATGAACTCCACACGACGGACTGCGCTCTTTGAACAGAGCCTGGCGGCAACCGCTCAAGCGAGCAATCTGCAAGACCAGTTTTGCACCGCGGCAGAAGACAGCGTTCATTGATTGACCCTCTGCAGAAATAACTGTGCCGTTATTTGCAAGGACGTCATGTCCGTCACCGGAAACGAAAAAAGTTTTCTCGCGGGGCGTCGTCATGCCGGCGAGTTGTTCAGGACATACCGGGATAGGTAAGAGCTTCTCGCTCTGTAGATAATCGATGACTGTCTGTGAACGCTTGGCTTTGCCATCATAGCGTGTCGGCAGGCCCAGCAGGCAGGCGCTGACCAGAATTGGTTTAAGTTTAACCGATGAAGGAGGTGTTTTTCCCATTGAGTACTTCAGTCCCCAGCCCCCAGTCCCCAGCTACAAACCCCCATCCCGGATAGTCACCTGTCGACCGTCAACGTGAACCCGGTCTTCGGCAATTAGCTGAATTGCCCGGGGATAAATAAGATGCTCCTGCTCAAGGATGCGGGCAGACAGGGTGTCGGCAGTATCGTCAGGCAGGATCGGCACAACCGCCTGAATGATGATCGGACCGGTATCGACTCCACCGTCTACAAAGTGCACGGTACAGCCGGAAAAACGAGCGCCATAATCAATTGCCTGTTGCTGTACATGCATACCTGGAAAGGCCGGTAGCAGAGCTGGATGGATATTGATCACCCGCTCAGGGAATGCATCGATAAAAGTCTGGGTGATGATGCGCATGAAACCGGCCAGGACCACAAGGTCGACCTCGGCATCCTGCAAGGTTTTGACCACGGCGTTGTCGAAATCTTCGCGTCGGGGGAAATCCCGGTGATTGATACAGAGGGTTGATATGTCGGCCTTAGCGGCACGATCCAGAGCCCCGGCACCAGGATTGTTGGTGATAACCACAGCAATTTCTGCCGCAAGACTACCATCCTGACAGCGATCAATGATCGCCTGCAGGTTGGTGCCGCCGCCCGAGGCCAGCACGCCGATGCGTAGCAATTTAGCCATAAAAGCTCTCCAGTTCCCAGCCTCGAGCCCCCAGCCCCGAGTTCTCCAGCCTAAACAAGCTCTACCTGCTCACTGTTCTCATCACAGGCAGCAATCTCACCAATTACATAGGCCTGCTCATTTAAACCTCTCAGACGGGACAGGATGTCATCAGTAGAATCCTGCGGCACCACAAGGACCATGCCGATGCCGTAGTTGAAGGTGCGATACAGCTCTTTTTCTTCGAGATTCCCCGCTTCGCGCAGAATCTCGAAAAGTGGCAGTTTGGGCCAGGCATCCTTGTGGATCACCGCTTTGCAGTGGCGGGGCAGAATGCGAGGGACATTCTCCAGCAGGCCGCCGCCTGTGATATGAGCCATACCCTGGATTTTAAAGTCGCGCAGCAGATTGAGAATGGATTTGACATAAATCCTGGTGGGACGCAACAGCGCCTCGCCAAGAGGCTCACCAAGCTCCGGAAGGACAGCATCAAGATCTCCCTGCAGGCGTTCATCAACGATGCGTCGGGCCAGAGAATAGCCGTTGGAGTGCAGGCCGTTCGAGGCGAGCCCGATCATCACTTCGCCAACTTGGATGGAAGAACCATCGATAATCTCGTTACGATCAACCACGCCGACCGTAATCCGGCAAGGTCATATTCCCCGTCACTATAGAAGCCGGGCATTTCCGCTGTTTCGCCACCGATCAGGGCACAACCGGCCTGACGACAGCCTTCGGCGATCCCTGCGACAATCTCTGCCGCTTTTTCCGGGGCCAGCATGCCGGTGCCCAGGTAATCCAGGAAAAAGAGCGGCTCGGCCCCCTGTACAATGATGTCGTTGACGCACATTGCAACCAGGTCTATGCCCACCGTGTTGTGGCAATCGAGCTGGAACGCCAGTTTCAATTTGGTGCCGACACCATCTGTCGAGGAGACCAGGACCGGTGATTTGTATTTTTCTTTATTCAGGGAGAAAAGGCCGCCGAAACCGCCGATACCGGCGAGAACTTCCGGACGGCTGGTTGCTTTGACCAATGGCTTGATCATATCGACAAAACGGTTGCCGGCTTCGATATCAACGCCGGCGTCTTTATAGGTCATGCTGGAACGATCAGACAAGAGGGTTCTCCTTGAATTGTGATGGCAGTAAATCTGTAACGCTATTAAATAAAGCACCCTCCTGTGGGTTGTCAATCGCAAACCACAAAAACAGCTAACAACCTCTCTCTTTACAGGTCGACATGGGTGGCTTATTATGGCTCGTTGGGTTAAGGGTGAGGAGTGAGGAGTGAGGAGTGAGAAATTTGCTGGTGATAGAATCGTGCCGATGCAGCAGGCCGATCTCGACGTAGTGCATCAGCTTGAATGTCGCAGCCAACAGGATCCCTGGAGTTTGCAGCACTTCGAAAGTGAATTTGACAACCCGGTTTCGACTGTTGATCTCTATTGGTGCCAGGATCAACTGGCCGGGTTCCTCTGCTCCTGGCTGATTGCCGGTGAGTTGCAGATTCAGAACCTGGCGACCCTGCCGTCCATGCGCCGCCGCGGGATTGCTGTACGGCTTCTTGAGCATGTCATTGCACGCAGCAAAGCCGCAGGTTTGAATTCAATCTGGCTTGAAGTTCGCATCAGCAACACAGCGGCTATTTCTCTGTATAAACGGTTCGGGTTTTCTGCCGGCGGCAAACGGTCTGCGTATTATCCGGATGGTGAAGATGCCCTGGTTATGAAATTCTTGGGGTCATGACATACATAGAGCCGTAAAAAGGTAACCCTTTTCCGAACGCAGATGAAAACAAAACAAATTTGCCGCGATGAAAATCTATCAAGGTCTATAGGTTTAACCAAAACCAAAAGCTTATTGTTTTTGCTCTTATAGATTTTCATAGATTCTGATCGCGGCTAAATAAAAGTTTTGAATGGTTTCATCTACGTACATCAGGTGCTATCTGTGTTCAATGATGAATAATAATCGAAATCCCAGTGTCTCAATCAGGAGAATCATAAATACATGAAGAATTACCGCACCAAAATAATTTCCAATCAGGAAATCTCACCCGGATATTTCCGGATGAGGATTCTGACCCCCGGTTTTGGCGAAAAGGCCCACTCAGGTCAGTTTGTCATGTTTCGCGTACAGCGTTCGTTGCCACCCTTGCTGCGGCGTCCCTTCGGCATCTTCAGGACCGGTCTTCTGCCTGCGGATTGTGATGATTTGCCGCCGAAAGAATTCGTCGAGATTGTCTACAAAGTTATCGGTAGCGGTACGAGTATCATGGCGGAACTTCATGAAGGCGACAAGGTTGAACTCCTGGGGCCTTTGGGTAACGGTTTCGACTGTACCTCAAAGAAGGGTGAAAAGATCCTTGTCGGCGGCGGTATCGGTCTGGTTCCCCTCTACATGCTGGCCGGTGAACTGATCGAACAGGGGTGCAGCGTGCGGCCTCTGATGGGAGGCCGAACCCGTGACGACATTCTGGCCGTCACTGAATTCGAGCGGCTCGGTGTTGAAACTTATGTCTCCACAGACGACGGCAGCCTCGGCGAAGAGGGTCTGGTAACCCAGGTACTCGAACGTAAACTGCAAGAGTATCCCGATGCCGAAGTTTTTTCCTGTGGCCCGATGCCGATGCTCAGTGCGGTTCATGCGATCTGTGTAAATAACAAAACGCCGCTGCAGGTTTCGCTGGAGGAATCAATGGCCTGTGGTGTCGGTGCCTGTCTCGGCTGTGTGGTCAAGGGGGCAGGACATACGGAAGAGAAGCCGAGTTACCTCTGTACCTGCACGGTTGGGCCGGTGTTTAAATCACAATATCTGAACTGGGAAGCCCTGGGACAGAATGATAGCAATTGCGAGGGGTGTGCATGATGAACAAATTGATTGAGAAAGAAGTGAAACGCCCTGATTTGTCGGTGGAGATAGCCGGTATAAAACTGCGCAATCCGGTGATGCCGGCTTCCGGGACCTTCGGCTACGGTGAAGAATATACCCCTTTCCTCGACCTGGAAAAGATCGGTGCGATCGTCACCAAGGGGCTATCTCTCAAGCCCAAGGCCGGCAATCCTACGCCGCGGATAGCCGAGACGACCAGCGGCATGCTTAATGCCATTGGTTTGCAGAATGTCGGCATCGATGCTTTTATCGAGCATAAGATGCCTTTTTTACGTACCGTCAACACCCCGGTTATTGCCAATTTTTTCGGTAATACTCTTGAGGAATACGGCGAAGTCGCCAAGCGTCTCAATGATATTCCGGAGCTTGCTGCGGCAGAACTGAACATCTCCTGTCCGAACGTCAAGCAGGGCGGCATCGTTTTCGGCACCGACCCAAGGGCCGCCGGCGAAGTCGTCGCTCTGGTCCGCAAAAATCTGCAAAAGCCGCTGATTGTTAAACTGACACCCAATGTTACCGATATCACGATCGTCGCCCGGGCTGTGGAAGAAGCCGGTGCAGATGCCATTGCCTGTATCAATACGCTTACCGGCATGTCGGTGGATATTTATACGCGCAAGCCGAGGATCGCCAATCGTACCGGCGGTCTTTCCGGCCCAGCCATTCGACCGGTTGCCGTGCGCATGGTCCACCAGGTCGTGCAGGCTGTTTCCGTGCCGGTCATCGGCATCGGTGGTATCATGAAAGCAATGGATGCCCTCGAATTCCTGATTGTCGGCGCCAGCGCGGTTCAGGTCGGTACCGCCAATTTCGTTGACCCGGCAGTAATGCTGGAGATTATCGATGGGATTGAGGCGTTTTGTGTTGAAGAGGGAATTGAGGAGATTGGGGAGTTGATCGGCAGTCTCAGGCTGTGAGGAGTGAGGGGGGAGGAGACCGAGGTTAACTTAAAATCTTATCGCACCTTACTCCTCACCCCTCACCCCTCACGCCCTATACCCCTCCAGGGTCCTATGGACGCGTCTCGAGGTGCTATGGACATAATAACAACCCACATAAACGCTGATTTCGACTGTCTTGGTCCGATGATTGCTGCCAAGCGTCTTTATCCTGATGCGGTCATGGTGTTCCCCGGCGGGCAGGAGCGCAGTCTGCGTGAGTTTTTCCTGAAGAGTGCGCAATATGCTTTCGGTTTCAAACGTGTTCGCGATATTGATCTCAAGAAGATTTCCCGCCTGATCCTGGTCGATGTTGGTCAAGCGTCCCGTATCGGTCCTTTTGCCGCTGTTGCCAAACGGCCTGAGGTCGATATTCATATCTACGATCACCATCTTGGCAAGTCCAATCGTCTGCAGGGCTCGGTTGAGCACATTGAACCGGTCGGATCAACCTCCACGGTCTTCTGCCATCTCTTTATGGAGAGACAGATCGAGCTGACCGAGGATGAAGCGACCATGATGATGCTCGGCCTTTATGAAGACACCGGCTGCCTGACCTTTCATACGACAACGGTTGAGGACTTCCAGGCCGCAGCCTATCTCCTCTCTCAGGGTGCCAATCTCAATATTGTCTCCGATCTGATTGTGCAGGAGTTGGACCCCGATCAGGTCCGTTTGCTTAATGATCTGATCGCCAGTAAGGCCGTCCTGAATATTCACGGCATCAATGTCACGCTCGCTCATGCGTCAATCGATCATTTTGTCGGTGATATCGCAACGCTGGCGCACAAACTCAAAGACATGGAGAACCTTGATGTCCTTTTTGTGATCGTGCGCATGGAGAGCCGGGTTTTCATCGTTGCCCGTTCTCGCTTGAAGGAGATTCACGTCGGCGACATCATGAGCGAATTCGGTGGTGGCGGTCACGCTGCAGCAGCCTCCTGCGCGGTCCGTGATCTGACCTTGTTGCAGGTGCTTGACCGCTTGCCGAAGATCTTGTTGCAACATGTGCAGCCGCAGTGGCAGGCCCGGCATCTGATGTCGACACCAGTCAAGAGTGTGGCCGTCGATGATTCTATTGCGACTGCTCACCAGATGCTGTCCCGTTACAACATCAACTCCGTTCCGGTACTCAGGAAGAATACAATTGTCGGTATTATCTCGCGCCAACTCGTCGATAAAGCGGTCTATCATGAACTCCAGGAGCAATCTGTCAGCGAGATCATGACCCGCGATTTTCATCAGGTCAGCACGCAAACGACCGTCGCCAAGCTGAAGTCACTGATTGTCGAGAGCAACCAGCGTTTTGTCCCGGTCGTCGAAGACGGCAGACTGGCGGGAGCTGTCACGCGTACCGACCTGCTCCGCCATCTGGTCAGCAGCACCGGTACGCCGCCGCGTTCAGGAGAGCACAACCTGATCAGTCGCGGCGGTAGAAGATATCGGCCGGGCCAGATCCAGCGCCTGATCCGTAATCGCCTGCCAGGGCGTATTCAGGAGCTTTTGGTGCAACTGGGTCAGGTTGCTGATGAGCTTGATCTCCCCATTTTTGTGGTCGGTGGTTTTGTCCGTGATCTGTTGCTGAACAAGGAGAATCTGGACCTGGACATCGTGGTCGAGGGCGATGGAGTCACCTTTGCTGAAGCTTTCGCTCGCAGCAATGGTTGCCGGGTTCGTTGTCATCACAAGTTCGGTACGGCGGTTATCATCTATCCGGACGGCTTCAAAATGGATATCGCTTCAGCCAGGATGGAGTATTATCTGCAGCCGGGTGCCTTACCGGAGGTCGAGCACGCTTCAGTGAAGATGGACCTCAGCCGCCGTGATTTTACCATCAATACCATGGCGATCAGTCTGAATCATCGCGTTTACGGCGAGCTGCTTGACTATTACGGCGGTCAACTCGATATCGACGGCAAGGCTGTTCGGGTGCTGCACAATTTGAGTTTTGTCGAAGATCCGACCAGGATCTTTCGCGCGGTACGCTTCGAACAGCGCCTTGGTTTCAAGATTGGTACACAAACGCAATATCTGTTGCAGAGCGCTGTTCGACTCGGGTTGCTGGAAAAGGTCAGTGGCCATAGGATCTTCAATGAACTCGTTTTGATTATGAGTGAACATCGGCCATTGCCGGCAGTTACGCGACTGGCCGGCCTGGATGTGCTTAAATATCTTCATCCGGCACTCACAAGCAAAGTTGATTATGCAACGTTCTTTGATGAATCAAGACGAACCATGAACTGGTATGACCTTCTTTATACCGGGCCTCCGTACGAACGCTGGCTCTGCTACTTCCTGGCTTTTACTGCCGGTCTGAATCACACGGGGATCAAGAGTCTCTGCGATCGTCTGAAGATCGCACCGCATTATTATGAAATATTGAACCGGCAGCGAACTGTTGCCATGGTGATATTAAAGCGACTGGAACGACGCCACGCTGATATGCGTCCGCCCCGCTCCAGCAGTCTGTATCGCTGGTTTCAACCGCTCTCGATAGAGATTCTGCTTTTTATGATGGCCAGGACCTCCCGGGAGGAGGTGCGTCAATGGGTTTCGCGCTATATAACTCACCTGCGTGACGTCCAGCCGGCACTCACCGGTCATGACCTCGAAAAGCTCGGCATTGTCCCTGGACCGGTTTACAAAACCATCCTTAATGACCTGCTCTTCGCACGGCTTGACGAACGCGTAGAGACAGCGGAGGAGGAGATGGCTCTGGTGCAACGTAAATATTTGAAAGCAGAAAATTCGGGACGCGGGACGCGGAACGCGGGACGCGAAAAACCGCATCATACGTAGGTTTATGTGGTCTTTGGCTCGTTGACTTGCGCAGAAGCATCTGCTAGAAATACACATCCTTTTTATAGATTACAGAGCTCTTCTTTATGGAACATATCTTTCTTAAAATTTCCATCATGCTGGTTCCGGCGTTACTGGCGGTTACCCTGCATGAAGTTGCTCATGGTTTTATCGCTGAAAAGTTTGGGGATCCGACGGCCAGATTGCTGGGACGGTTGACGTTAAACCCGATCAAGCACCTAGACCCGATCGGTACCATTGCCCTGCTGGTGTTCGGTTTCGGCTGGGCACGCCCGGTGCCGGTCAATGCAAACAATCTGCGCGATGCGAAAAAAGATATGATCTGGGTTGCTCTGGCCGGGCCTGCCGCGAACCTCCTGCTGGCCATCTTTTCCGCTCTGCTGCTGCGAGTTGTCGTCTATATCGCTGCCTTACTTCCGGAAGGAGGGCAGCTGTTGCACCTGATTAACCCGATTAAGCTGATGGCAGCATTCGGTCTCTATATTAATGTCATCCTTTGTCTCTTTAATTTAATGCCGATTCCGCCGCTCGATGGCGGCCGGGTCCTCATGGGGGTTTTACCGGAGCGACAGGCGCAGATGTTGCGTCGAATCGAGCCGTTCGGCATGTTGTTGATTCTCTTTCTCATCTTTGGGACATCGATCTGGAGAACGACCTTCGGTCCGGCTGTTCAGCATGTTGTCGGCATGATGGCCGGGCCACATATGGACGTGGTTGCACAGACGATGCGCCTGCTTTTTTATCGATAGCCTGATTCAGGGTTAGAGCTCAATATGAACAATTATGCCATCCAGTTGGACAATTTCGAAGGCCCTCTTGATCTGCTGTTACATCTCATCAAGAAGCATGAGATGGATATTTACGATATCCCCATGACAGCGATTACCGAGCAGTACCTGGTCATCCTGGATGCTATGAAAACCATCAATCTTGATGTGGCCGGTGAGTTCCTGCTGATGGCGGCAACCCTGCTGCATATCAAGTCAAAGCAACTGCTGCCCAAGATTGTTGAGGAAGTCCAGGAAGAGGAAGAAGACGATCCGCGTGCTGAACTGGTCCGGCGTTTGCTCGAGTACCAGAAATACAAGGAGGTCTCCCAGACCCTTGACAGCCGTCCCCAGTTGAATCGTGAGATTTTTGCCCGTGTTGCCCCGGAACCTGAGGTTATCGAGGACGCCGAAGCGGGTTTTGTTGCCGTCGGTCTTTTTGACCTTCTGGAAGCCTTGCAGGAAGTATTCAAGGAGAGCCAGGAGCCGCATGTTCATGAAATCAACATGGAACAACTCTCGATTACGGATCGGATCAATGCTATTCTCGTTGCTCTTCAAGGCAAAGAAAGTATGGCTTTTGTTGATCTGTTCAGTGGCAGCCTCAAACGCGATGAAATGATTGTAACCTTTCTGGCGCTGCTGGAACTGGTAAAGTTGCGTACGGTGCGCATTATGCAAAATACCCACCATGGGGCCATCTGGCTTTTCCCCTCGGTGGCATTTGATGAAACCGATGATCAGGTTGTTGGAGATGACACTTTTGGATATTCTTGGACTCACACCGCTGGTTGAAGCCCTGATCTTTGCTGCCGATGGTCCGATCAAAGCAGAGCGCATGGCAGAGGCCCTGGAGACGGATCAGGACGATATCATGTCGGCCATCAAAGCATTGGAAGAGGATTATGCCGAGCAGCCACGCGGGTTTTTCCTGCAGGAAGTTGCCGGCGGGTATCAACTGAGAACGCGTCCTGAATACGCCGACTTTTTAAGAAAACTCGGTCATAGCCGACCCTTCAAATTCTCCCGTCCTGCTTTGGAAACCCTGGCAATTATCGCTTACCGCCAACCTGTCACCCGAGCAGAAATCGAGTATCTGCGCGGTGTAGATTCCGGCAGCGTCCTGAAAACCCTGCTTGAGAAGCACCTGGTAAGAATCCTGGGCAAAAAAGATGTCCCCGGTAAACCGATGATTTACGGCACGACCCGCGAGTTTCTGGAACTCTTCGGTTTGCCGGATCTCTCGTCGTTGCCGACCTTGCAAGAATTTAGTGAACTGCTTCCAGCAGAGGAGGATGCAGCTGTTACAGACGGCTAATAACTTTTGGTTTTGGTCCTGGGATCAAAAGCAATATTAGCCGCGGTGAAAATCTGTCAAAGGCTTAATGGGACGCTGATTAACGCTGAAAAGGCATGATTTAGCATAAACCCAATGCTTTGGTCTTAAGTTCAATCAGCGTTCATCAGATTTAATCAGCGTCCAATAGCTTTTAGCTTGTGCAGATTTTCATAGATTTTGATCGCGGCTAAATGGTTTTGATCTTGAATTTAAACAACAAGGATTTTCGAACAAAAAAAGGCCGGCAACCAGAAAGGTTGTCGGCCTGAATAATGTAACGTGTTGCAGAAGGTGTTCTGTGTTGTTAGCGACCAGCGCGCTTCGAAGCTTTGAGCGGGTTGACCTTGACTTCGTCAATCTTGACTTCGACTTTACGATGGGTCGCGAAGTTACACAGGCCCGTCTTCCATTTTTGTGCGGGTGAGGGGGCATTGCTGCATACCGGGCCGATGGTGCCGTCAACGATATGATTGCAACCTTCGCACATCTCGATAACGTTCTGGCAGCTGTTGCCTTCATAAACGCAACCGCTTTTACTCCAGAAAGTACATTCTGTACCGGGAAGAACTGTTTGACACTGCATGGGGTACTCCTTATATTTCACACTTGTTCTGGGAGATCGTCGCCTGATTACACGGGCAGTTAATCTCCTGATTTCCGAAAGAGAATTTTTACCCCCTTTTGCTGATGTCTGTCAACCCTAAAAGCAGAGACTTTTGATCGTTGACCTGATTTCCCCTGTTCGGTAGTGTTTGTGCGCAAGAATCAAATCAAGATATTTAAGGCAATTTCACGGCGGTGAAGGGGATGAAACCCCAAACCCCAAAGGCATAATGGGACGCTGATTAACGCTGAAAAGGCATGATTTAGAATCTAAACCCAAAATTCTTGGTTTAAGCCCAATCAGCGTTCATCATGTAGATCAGCGTCCAAGTGGTTTAAATCTTGTTTTGCTCTATTCTCTCCATTCTTGATAATCCAACAGGCTATCAGAACAAAATGAATAACCAGGACACCAAAAAAAACAAAAAAGATTGGGACATCATCTGTAGCAGATGTGCTCGCTGCTGCTACGAAAAAATAGACCTCGAAGGCGAGATTTACTACACAGATATCCCCTGTGAATTCCTCGATCTGGAAACAAACCTCTGCCGTGTCTACGCCGAGCGCGACAGCAAACGCCCCGGATGCGTTCATCTGAGTCGGGAAAATATCAAAAAAGGTTTTCTCCCGGCTGATTGTCCTTATGTTGCTGATATCGAGGGTTACCCGGCACCGAGGATGGAGGATGAGAGCGACACGGATGATTTGTGATAGAGTTAAGGGCGGGTGAGGAGTGAGGAGCGAACAACATGAACCAAATCAAGTTTGGAACCTCCGGGTGGCGCGGCATCCTTGCCGAAGACTTCACACTGGAAAATGTCCGTATAGTCACCCAGGCGATTGCCGATTTTTTGCGGGCGGAAAAATGTGGCGAGCAAGGTCTGGTGATTGGTCACGACAGCCGTTTTATGGGTGAGCTTTTCGCCCGGGAAACAGCACGCGTTCTTGCCGGATCAGGGGTGCCGTCTTTTATCTGTAAACATGACACCCCGACTCCGGTCATCGCCTGTGAAATCATGCGTCGTGGTACCGCAGGCGCCATCAATTTTACCGCCAGTCATAATCCTTACGAATATAATGGCATCAAATTTTCGACGGCCTGGGGCGGCCCGGCTCTTCCGGAAGTGACCGCAGAGATCGAACGCCTGGCTAATGCTATGCTCGGAGAAGTCTGCTATCGCGACATGCCTCTTGATCAGGCGGTGCGTGCCGGTCTGGTTGAAGAAATCGATCCCATGCCTGATTATCTGGAAGTCTTGCGTCACAAGGTTGATCTCGATGCCATTGGCAAGTCGGGGATGACTGTGGTCTTTGATCCGATGTACGGGGCTGGTCGCGGTTATGTTGATAGTCTGCTGGTTGAATCCGGGTTGCTTGTGCAGACCATCAACGGCGGACGCGACCCATACTTCGGTGGCATGCCACCCGATCCGTCACCAGCGCACCTGAATAGTCTTATTACCAGGGTCAAGGGTGACAACCAGATCGTTCTCGGGCTGGCGACCGACGGAGATGCCGATCGTTACGGCATTATCGATGCCGACGGTTCTTTCATTGAGCCGAATTACATCCTCGCGCTACTCTACGATTACCTGATCAGGAAAAAAGGTGAAACCGGCGACGCCGCACGATCCGTTGCCACTTCACACTTCATTGATGCTGTGGCCAACCATCACGGTTATGCTGTGCGCGAGACACCCGTCGGCTTCAAATATATCGGTGAATTCATCCGTGACAACGAGATTGTCATCGGCGGCGAAGAGAGCGCCGGGTTGAGCCTGCGTGGCCATGTACCGGATAAAGATGGCGTGCTTGCCTGTCTGCTGGTCGCTGAAATGGTGGCGGTTGAGGGCAAGACGATCAATCAGTTACTGACTGACCTCTACAGTCGTGTCGGTGAGTTCCATACGGCGCGTAAAAACCTGCGACTCTCCATGGATCTCTCTGAAAAAATCGACGATAAACTGACCTCGCCACCTGATCAACTGGCCGGGAAACAAGTGAGTGAACTGATCACAACTGATGGCGTCAAGATGATTCTGGACGATGGCTCCTGGGTTCTGTTTCGCAAGTCGGGGACGGAACCGGTGGTGAGGGTTTATGCTGAAGCGGGGAGTGCAGAGGAACTTGAACTTTTGACTGCAGCGGCAGTCGAGTTTGTTGAAAATTAACCCAGCACAGAGGCATACTCGTTTACGATTTTTTTTGGGAGGCCATTTCTGTCTGCCAACTTGCCCCATTTATCTACTGAAGTCCTTACCTTGTCTACACATTCAGCTATCGTCGCCTTGGAGATTCCGGCAGAGCGCCCAACTTTCTGAATGTCTTTGAGGCCTGGATTTTTCCCTTCCCCGGCAATATCCAGTGTGTGTTCGCCGCCAGGCCCCTCAGAAAACGTGACGTCATAGGCTGGAGATAACCTCCACTCTCCAGTGCTATCCATAAGAAAGCTATGGTTTTTTGTATGGTCATCTCTGTTGTGAGCGTAGACATTGAAAACCATCCTCAAGAACATCTGCTCAACATCAGGTTGCTGCCTGGTAAGAGTTTGTGTTGCCCTTAGCAGCTCTTCATAGCCTATGCTGGGCAACCTGTAATCAGCATGAAGCAAACCACAAACGGTATGCATGTGGATGCGCCGGTTGCCGTCACGATCAAACCTTTTAACCCCAAAATAACCAGGTCCATTATTGGAAGGGAGGACTTTTGTGGCAGACATCACAATTCCTGCCTCTCGTGCCATGTCAGCGTATGCCTGTTCTATTAGCCCGGATTCAGGAAGGTCATGCTGAGAACCAAATTTGACCAGCCAGTGCTCATATCCTTCTGGCAACTTTTCTTCACCGTGGATAATGGATGAGCCATCCAGCGCGAGCCCAACAAGCGCCTTGGGTCTTGCTCCTTGGGGCGAACCGCCTACCTGCAATAGATAATCAAACACGGCCTCAGGACTGTCTTTAAGAACGATTTGTGAAGCCTCGGCTATTTCATCCAGGTCAAGCCCTGTTTGAATCTCTTTATTGGCTAATTCAGGATGCTCCGGGTGATAAGTTAATGCGCCCATCCCTTTTGTGCCAATCCATGCCAGCCTGTCCAGAGGGGTTAGTTGCTTTGGGCGTATACCTATATCACGGAGCTTACGATCCGTCAGAAGACGCCCCCATCCATCAGGAAGGCTGTCATTGAACACACCATGCAGTCCTTCAAAGTCTCGAATTGGACCTTTTATAATGCTGGAACCAGGGGAGGTTTTTAGCTGAAAAGGAGAGATATTCAAAGTCTCAACAGGGAACCCTGGGTCGAACTCGAAGTTAATCTCTCGATTAATATATGCCAGCCTCCCCACACGAAGCGGTTCACTCAGGTCCAGGCAAACAGTTAATAGATTGATGGGCTTGAATTGACTGCTCATGATCTACGCCCTCGTTGTCTCCGCGAAACTTTTGACTGCTCAAGCAAAGTGTCCAGAGAGGCACTTTGTTTCGGTTGGAACAATGCGCCGAATTCATCTTCCCTGCGCAATGCAAAGGCGAGCCGAACAAGGCTCTTTAAAGAGATTTCCCCATCACGCTCAAATCTTTTAAGGCTGCCCAGGCTGACTCCTGCACGCGAGGCGAGACCTTGCTGGGTTAAGTTGGCAGATAGACGCGCATTTCTTAGCCCTTGCGCTACCTTTTCTTGGATATCATTAACAGATAACATGTTAGCGAATAACTCCATTATTGATAATAATAGTTAACATAATAGCTTTAATATGTCAATATAAGGTTATGTGCTCAAGGAATTTGAATTGTTTTGGCTTGCAACAAATTATCGAACGCAAAGATGCGAAGACGCAGAGAGTAATGAAGGTGATAGAATCGAAAATTAATTCCAATAAAAAAATTCTTCTTGACAAACGCCGTTTGGCAGTTTAGTTTTCCCTCATTGTTTTGGATTAATTTGTTATTTAATACTTGTAAAAAGCCAAACCTTTCGTGAGGAAGGGGCGGAAAGCCACGGGTCTTTAGCACACTTAAAGACAGCCGGGTTGTCAAGGACCACCTTTGACGGCTCGGCTTTTTTGCGTCTCAGGCTGGTATTGGCTTACATTTTTTTGTTATTGCTGCAGGAGGGGGTCTTGCTTCAATTCCGTTGTGTCACCACTACCATAGTTCTATTCGTTTGTCTGGTTTCCGTCGCCCATGCCGGTCAGGAGAAAACCGTCGAGGATTTCTCTGCAGCTGTCGGCAAAATACTTCAGGTTGTTCAGCGTATGCAGTCTGCCTTGCAGGAAGATTCTTCACTCGTGGAATCGCGCATACGATTGATTCCGGAAGTTGAAAAACTGCAAGTGTGTCGGTTGATGCTTGATGAGCGCATGCGCAATCGTGAAGCCAGGGTCAAGCACGGCAATTCCACCGCCAGGGATCGTCACCGGAAATTTTCGGCACTCCTCAATGAACGCCTGCAGAGCATCGATGTCCTTTTGCAGCGCATTGTCAATCAGCCGGTGCCCGCCCGGGATGATCTTGATACCCTGTCAAAGTTACTCAAACAGCTCACAGTAACAAAACCGGCACCGCTGCATGGCTCTTTACCCTATCGGCAGTTGCAGCTGCAGACAGTTGCGCCACGTTTATCTCCTCTGATCACACCTGCCTATCAGACCTCAACGATTGTCTCCGTCACAGCAGACCTTCAGGGGGCTCCGGAAGCACCCATCTCGCAAGCAATCTATCAGCAGGCACTTGCTATTGCGGAATCCGCCGGCAAGCAGAATTGGGATCCGGTCGATCTCTACGAATGGGTCAAAAATAATATCCGTATGGAATGGTATTGGGGCAGCATGAAGGGGGCAGAAGAGACCTTGCGGCAGCGCAGCGGCAACGATGCCGACCAGGCGGCTTTGCTGATTGCCCTGTTGCGTGCCGCAGGATATCCGGCTCGCTATGTGAGAGGGGTTGTCGAGTTTTTCCCTGATCTCGAAATGGCCAGGCGTCTGCTCGGCATTGAGAATGCGGGGCGCATCGGTGACTTCTTTCGTAAGGCCGGGATCCCTCATCAAGCGGTGATGTCCGGGAGTGAAGTCGTCAATTACCAGATAGAGCATATCTGGGTTGAGACCCTGATCCCTTATGCGAATTACCGTGGCTCTCTGGCAGATATGCAAGGCAAGCTCTGGCTGCCGTTGGACACCAGCTTCAAGGTGGCGGAGTTTGTGGAGAAAGGGGTCCTTGATCTTTACGCGCAACCCAACCAGCCCCTGTCGACACTGCGTGACGACTATCTCGGTTCATCGCAGGTAAAGACGCCAATTGAAGTCATCCGCGAACAGGTCGGCACCTTCCTGGCCGCGGACTTCCCGGACGTTCAGTATAATACCCTTCTGCATCAACGCATCCAGCAACCGGAGAATTTGCATATCCTGTCAACGGTTCCCCAGTTCAACGAAGTTGCTGTGACTGGTGAATATCACTCCCTGCCGGAAGAGCTGATTCATACCGTCCGATTGACTGCAACAGATGCCGAGACAGGCACTTTACCGGTCTTCGACATAACTCTGCCGCTAAGAGATCTTTCAAATCGACGGGTGCAGCTTTCTTTTGAGCCGGAGACCGTCGCAGACCAGGAAACCATCAATCTCTGGGGTGGCCTCGACAATACGCCTGCCTATCTCGTCCATCTCCGTCCTGTGTTGATTGTCGATGGGGTCAGGGTTGTTGTCGGTCAACAGGGCTTTGCTGTTGGCGAAGAGTTCTCCATGAAGGTCGCCATAAAGTCACCGACCGCTACTGCCGAAGTTGAAAACAGGCTGGTTGTCGGTTACCCGCATCTGCTGGGGATCGTTGCACAAGAGGTTGTCTTTGCTGATGTCTCGGGTGATGTCAATCCAGGCGGTGAGACCGATGGCGCAATTGAGCTTTTTCACCGGGTGGCATTGGATTACATTGATCGATGGAATCAGGACGAAGAGGAACTTGCTGATCTGTTGAATCTCAAGATTGCCAGACCCCTGGCGACACTCGTCACACTCAGTGGCATGATGTCTGTGACCGAGCTGCTTGGTCAGCCGCAAGAGGTCGTCTGGACCGGGCTTTTTCTGGATGCTGATATCCGCGCCGTCGAGATCATCTCGCGTGGCACGACAACTGACAATCGCCTGTTGTCATTCATGCAGTTGTCAGCGTTACAGGGTTCGGTCCTGGAACATCTGATTCTCGAAGAACATTTCCAGGTTGAAAGCATCTCAACGGCCAAATTGCTCAGCCTGGCACAAGCTGCGAACATTGCGATGCTAAACATCAATGCAGAAAATATCGCCACAATTCTTCCCGGTCTGGCGTTGAGCCAGGTTGTCCGTGACGATATTTCGACTGCTGTTGCCGCAGGTATGCTCGTGCAGATACCGGCACAGCCGTTGAACTATCATGCCTGGAGTGGCACCGGTTATCTCAAGGGATCTCCCGTGACGGGCGCATCAGGTTATATGCTTTCCGGCGTGATTGCCGGTGGCAACACGGTTCTGGGTAAAGAATTCTGGCCGGAAGAGGTGGTCAGAAAAATGGAGGCCCCTTATCAGGGAGAACCCAACAGTGATGTCCTGGCTGCGCACAGCCTCACCTCAATAACACCCTGGCAGGTCAGGTTGGCAACTGCCGGTGAAGAACTGGCCGGAACGTTGATGACGCAAGTCAGAGATGAGTCAGGCGTGCCTGTCGTCGGAGCAACGGTTACCTTCGCCATCAGCAAGGGTGGCGGTACGTTGATTGATGACTCAGGTGGGGTGACTGGTGATACGGGTGAGCCGGTTTTACTGACGCAGTCACTCACGGTTATCAGCGGTTACGATGGCATCGCCCGGGCAAGGTTTATCCCCGGCGCGAGTGTTTACAATAATCCGATTATCATAAACCGTCCCGGTGATGAACAAGCCAACCTCGTTGGAGAAAACCTTATCGTGGCCCAACTTGCCGTCGGTTCTCTTGCTGCCCTCGCTGACCCGATCATTGTGCTCGGTTTTGCCGGTCAGCCCGACCCTCAGCAGATTCAGGTTGCAGGTGATGGCAAAATCGGAGATGTTTTGAGTTATGCCGGTAATGCCGGAGTCATCCTTCAGGATCGTTTCGGCAACCCTGTCGCTAATCATCCAGTCCAGTTTGTTGTGCAGGATGCAAAGACAAATCCATCCTCCGCTTGTGCCAACTCTTCCTCAGGATCAGACCCTCAGTCTGCAGAAATCATTGCTGTCGACGATCCCTGCATGAAACAGCTGCCGGTGAGTGGTGAATGCAGTCGCGCCGCAGGAACTATCGTGCTGAAAAGCCGTTCGGACGGCAGCGCC
>PVMK01130644.1_pt1 | contig 25205 bp, 27 predicted proteins | sample 1853481 | NCBI WGS metagenome assembly PVMK01 (sample SAMN08533507, study PRJNA380276) | Marine sediment metagenome, whole genome shotgun sequencing project.
TGCAAGCCAAACGAATGTACCCGCACACTAACAGATACATATTAAATAAAACCGTACCCTATAGGATAGTATTTTATTCAATGACTTGCACGTACTAATTAAATTACTTCCTATACTTCCTGTTAACTACTACCTCTCAAAATAATGGTTTCGCCAACACAAAACCCTCAAACAGTGGGGATTTTGCCAACACAAAATCCACACGTTGCGAATTAAAACAGGTGCCCACACTCCATGTGGGCACCAGTCGCAGAGCGAAAAGGATATACCTCTTCACATTTCTGGACAGTCCTTGTCCATTAAATCTGAACCTCTCAGTTCAACCACGGGTTTAACCGTGCTCCTGTAGGTAGGCTAATCCTTGCTTACCTTTTCAGTACTTCCCTGTCATGTTGCCGGTGCTCCATGCTCCAGCGTCTTCCCTGGTCTTTAATCCTGTGTGACCTTCAATGGTCAGCTATTTAATCCGCCTTATATATGTTGACCAGTGTCGCGCATTACATGAGAAACAGTACTTCAAAGCGGGCTATTTCAGTTCCTCATGGCTAAACTAACAAACATAGCCACCAATGTCTATAGACAATATTGTATTTAGCCAAAAAAGAATTTAGACATATTTGTAAATAGACACTTGTGCTTTTAGCCAAAGTTGGCTATAGTGTAATCATCAAGGGACGAAACAGGCAAGGAAGACTGAATTTTCGTTAGCAGAAGGATCTGCGAAAGCATAAGGAAGTGCTGGACTTTGAGAGGCAAGGAAGCAATTGGCGGGTGGCGACACGTCCGCAAGAGCGGCCAGGGATACCAAGGAAGGTTATCCCGGCCGCTTTTTTTTATGCACAGGATGTGCGGTACTTCGCGATAGAGCACATGGAGAAGGTGAGACCGGGAACCGGTCGAGAGACTGGCCTGGGCCATGTGCGACGCGAAGCCTTTCAGGCTGGCACGGCATATAAAGAATTTACTCTGTAACAGCACACAAGAAAAAAGAGGTGACCGGCCTGTGCCATGCGCAGGAGCGGCGTGTGTCAGTTTTGCACGGCATACAAAAAACGCTACGTAATATATCGCTACTCAATATTATAGAAAACAAAGAAGAAGGTGGGACTGGTAAGCATTCGGGAGACTAGCTTGGGTCATGTGCCATGTGTGATGCGCTTGTTCAAATGCCGCACGGCATGAAACTGAGGGCTTCCCTTAGACCAGTGCCCACCGATCCGCCGCGACACGGGTACCTTTCCCCTGAGACACGCTACAAGCCCATGGCCCAGGCCAGCTTCTCGACCGGTTCCCGGTCTCACCTCCTCCATGGGATCGCTCGGGCGCCGACGTCCTGTCGGCTCACGGTCTCAGGGGAAAGGTACCCGTATCCCGGCTCTGGTGTGTGGATTCAAATAATGGTGATTGGATGCTCGTCCAGGTCACGAAAGGTATTCTGCAAACACCGCAACACAATTCAGATCTCAATGAATTTATATTCAATAAACTTATTAAGAAATGTCTCTTAAAAATCCGCCCGACCAGGAACACGAGGGTAGGGAATAACATCGCGGATATTGGACATCCCGGTAATATAAGTAATCAATCGTTCAAAACCCAGCCCGAAACCGGCATGTGGCACGGTCCCATAACGTCTTAAATCAACGTACCAGCTATAGGTTTCTGCATCCATTCCCTGTTCTGCCATTCTTTCTTGCAGCACATCCAGCCGCTCCTCGCGCTGGGCGCCGCCGATGATTTCGCCGATACCGGGTGCCAGTACATCCAGGGCAGCCACGGTTTTGCCATCATCACTCAAACGCATGTAAAACGCCTTGATCTCGGTCGGGTAGTTTTTTACCACGACCGGTGCATTAAAATGCTGTTCAGTTAAATAACGCTCATGTTCAGTCTGCAGATCCAGGCCCCACTCCGGCTTATATTCAAATTTCTGACCGGAGGCTTTGAGAATTTCAATGGCCTCAACATAGTCCACCCTTACAAAAGGTGCGTTGATCAGTGTTTTTAAACGCTCAATGGCCGTTGGTTCAATCCGTTTCTCAAAAAATGCCATATCTTCCGGGCACTCTTCCAGCACCGCTTTGAAGATGTATTTTAGAAAGTCCTCTGCCAGATCGGCTAAATCGTCAAGGTCCGCGAAAGCGATTTCCGGCTCAATCATCCAGAATTCGGCCAGGTGCCGGGAGGTGTTGGAATTTTCTGCACGGAAGGTCGGGCCAAAAGTATACACATTAGATAGCGCCAGGCAGTAACCTTCGACATTAAGTTGTCCGGATACCGTCAGAAAGGTCTCGCGGCCAAAAAAATCCTGCTCATAATCAATGCCGCCTTGCTCATTGTGCGGCAGATTGGTCATATCGAGCGTACTTACACGGAACATGTCCCCGGCGCCTTCCGCATCTGAAGCGGTAATAATCGGCGTGTTGATCCAGAAAAACCCGTTCTCGTGGAAATATCTGTGGATCGCCTGTGCAGCCACGTGGCGAACCCGTGTAATTGCACCAAAGGTATTGGTGCGCGGGCGCAGGTGGGCAACTTCACGTAGAAATTCAAAACTGTGGCGCTTCGGTTGTATCGGGTAGGTGTCCGGGTCCTCGACCCAGCCGCTGACTTCTACATCTGTAGCCTGGATCTCGTATTTCTGGCCGCGGCCTTGTGATTCAACCAGTTCTCCCGTGCATATAACCGAGCAGCCGGCAGTCAGCTTCTGAACTTCTCCGCTGTAATTAGGGAGGTCTGAAGGTGCGACAACCTGGATGGGATCAAAACAAGAACCATCATGGACGGAAATAAACGAGAATCCAGCCTTGGAATCTCTACGGGTACGAACCCAGCCCTTCACAGTGACCCTGGATCCAGTTGCAATTTCTCCGCTAAGTGCCTTCTTTATACTGACCGCTGACATGATGTTATGGTTGATCTCTTATTTAAGTGGCCCAAGATAATAAATCACCCGGCGCGGTGCGCACAGTCTTTTAAGGCGCATAGCTGAACTTTTTACCAATGGTACAAGTGATATGAGCATCGAATTAACTGATAATGCGGCACAACGTGTGAAACTTTTCCTTGAAAAAGAAAATGGCCTGGCATTACGCCTGGGCGTCAGGAAGACCGGTTGCTCCGGTTGGGCGTACGAGGTCAGCATTGCTTCAGAGCTGGATAATGATGACCAGATCTTCGAGGACAAGGGTGTCAAGATAGTTATTGATAAGGATAGCTTACCGTTCTTGAAGGGCTCCAGGATTGATTTCACAACCAGCGGTTTAAACAGAACTTTTCAGTTTGATAACCCCAATGCCACGGATGAGTGTGGCTGTGGAGAAAGTTTTACGATTTCCTGATTATTCAAATACTCCGCTTGTAAGCGTTACAGGCCTTGCCAGCCGGAATACCTCACTGATATAATCCGCCGGCTCTGTCATTGGCAGAGTGTTTATCCTTGCTTCACGCACCCAATGGTTGGGTTGTCGGAGGCTTTGCAAGTCCTGCTACCTGGTGTGGCGGTCTTGAATACCCATAGGGAGTTAACTATGCGTCATTATGAAATCTGTTTTCTGGTTCATCCGGACCAGAGCGAGCAGGTTCCAGCCATGCTGGAACGTTATCGTGGTTTGATCGAGGAAAAAGGCGGCAGTATTCACCGCCTGGAAGATTGGGGTCGCCGGCAGCTTGCCTATCCCATCGTCAAACTTCACAAAGCTCATTACGTACTTATGAACATCGAGTGTGACAACGACACGCTCGACGAACTGGAAGGTGTATTCCGCTTCAATGATGCGGTATTGCGTCATCTTACGATTCGCATGCAAGAGGCTGTGACTGAACAGTCTGAAATCCTCAAGGCCAGAGAAGAAAAAGACCGTTCCAGTCGTGATCACAGCGATCGTCGTCGTGCTTCGTCTGAGACAAAACCGGCTGAGACAAAACCGGCTGAGACAAAACCGGATGAGGCAAAACCGGATGAGGCAAAACCGGATGAGGCGGCCGAAGAGACTGAAACAAAAACCGAAGTGGAAGCCGTTGCCGAAGCAGACGTAACCGAATCAGTTGCTGAAGAAGCAGAAGTTGCAGCACCGGTTGAGTCTGCAGTAGCGGAAAACACTGAAACCAAAACGGAAGCGGGAGAATAATCATGGCACGTCAATTTCGTCGCAGAAAATTTTGCCGTTTTACGGCTGATGGAATTACCGAGATCGATTACAAGGATCTCAACATTCTGAAACAGTATGTCGGTGAGTCCGGGAAAATTGTCCCGAGTCGCATTACCGGTACCAAGGCCAAATATCAACGTCAGTTGGCAACAGCTGTCAAACGGGCGCGTTTCCTGGCTTTGCTGCCTTACACCGATAACCACTAAGCACCCTGGAGAACTAACATGGATCTTATCCTGCTTGAAAAAGTACAGAACCTGGGTGACCTGGGAGACCTGGTAAAGGTTAAATCCGGTTTTGGCCGGAATTTCCTGGTGCCACAGGGCAAAGCTGTTCCTGCAACCAAAGATAACCTTGAACAGTTCGAAGCTCGCAGAGCCGAACTGGAAACAGCCGCCAAGGCAAAACTTGATCAGGCTGAGTCCCGCCAGTCCGGTTTGGCCGAAGTGGTGGTTGAAATCACTGCCAATGCGAGTGAGGAAGGTAAATTATATGGTTCCATTGGCCCGCGTGAAGTTGCATCTGCAGTTTCGGCGCTTGGTCATGAAATCACCAAGAGTGAAGTTGCCATGGGCGAAGGCCCAATCAGAACGACCGGTGAGTTTGATGTTGTTGTGCAATTGCATGCCGACGTTGAAAGCATTGTGAAGGTCATCGTTCATCCGGAATAATCAGTCTGGATAGTCATAGCACCTAAGCTCTGATATGCTGAACTGCGAATCGTCACTGGATGGTTCGCAGTTTTTTTTGTCCCATTACTAATGATAAGACCCGTTCATGGCTGCACCCAAACTAGCGATCGTTGAAACCCCGAAAGTACCGCCGCATTCACTGGAAGCCGAGCAATCGGTGCTGGGTGGGCTTATGTTGAGTGCGACTGCATGGGACAAGGTTGCTGACAAAGTTACCGAAATTGATTTTTATCGTGAAGATCACCGGCTGATTTTCCGGGCGATCCATGATTTGCATGAAGCCAGCCAACCGTGCGATGCGGTTACCGTCAGCGAATGGTTCGAGTCACATGGTAAAGCGGACCAGGTTGATGGCGGTAATTACATCTCCCAACTTGCCAATAATACGCCCAGTGCAGCCAATGTCGGTGCATACGCAGATATCGTGCGTGAAAAGAGCATACTGCGCAGTCTCATTGATGTCGGTGCGCAGATAACTTCCAGTGCTTTTTCCACCGAGGGCAGGGAAAGCAGGTCGTTGCTGGAAGAAGCCGAACGTCTCGTGTTTGCGATCGCGGAGAAAGGTGCCCGTGGAGGCTCTGGTTTTGTATCTGTCCAGGATGCCCTCAAAGAGGCAATGGACAAGATTGACGAACTCAATGCGTTCGAAGGCGATATCACCGGTATTCCAACGGGTTATCAGGACTTTGATCGCCTGACTGCAGGTCTGCAGCCTTCTGACCTGATCATTGTTGCAGGGCGCCCGGCCATGGGTAAAACCACATTCGCGATGAATATCGCCGAGCATGCCGCCATTAAACACGGCAAGTCAGTGGCGGTTTTCAGTATGGAAATGGCCTCATTACAACTGGTCATGCGTATGTTTTCATCCGTGGGGCAGATTGATCAGACTCGTATCCGCACCGGTTCGCTGGATGATATGGATTGGCCAAAGCTGACCTCGGCAATGAATTTACTACATAAAAGTAAAATATTTATCGATGATACGCCGGCATTGTCGCCTGCTGAGTTGCGTGCCAGGGCACGCAGGCTGAAGCGGGAGCATGATGTTGACCTGATCGTGGTGGATTATCTGCAGTTGATGTCCGTACCTGATTCCAAGGAAAACCGGGCGACCGAAATTGCTGAGATTTCACGCTCTCTGAAAACCATCGCCAAGGAGTTGAATGTGCCGGTGGTTGCATTGTCCCAGCTCAACCGGGCGCTGGAACAACGTCCGAACAAACGACCGGTGATGGCCGATCTGAGGGAGTCCGGAGCGATTGAGCAGGATGCCGACCTGATTGTCTTTATTTACCGGGATGAGGTCTATAACCCGGAAACCAGCGAAAAAGGCAAGGCTGAAATTATTATCGGTAAACACCGTAACGGCGCAACCGGGACGGTTCGCCTGGCCTTTCAGGGGCCCTGGTTACGCTTTGTTAACCTGGCACCTGAAAGTGCCTATCAATATGACCATCACTAAAGCCGGGTTTGTTACTCTCCGTTTTCAGTCAGGTCATACTTACGCAAATAGCCACGTAACTGGTGGTAGGTCATACCGAGAAATTCGGCAGTTTTTTTCTGGTTGAAACGGCACTGTTCCATGGCGCTTTTGATTCGGCGCACTTCTTCATCCTGTATGCTTAATTTTAAATCGTAGGGCTTGTCCGGTAATTTCAATGGTTCCGGTTTATCCTTGATGGCTTGCCTGTTACCCGGTCTCCAGGGCGAGTCAAAGGGGTCGAAAATGATGTCAATAATCGGCTTGTCATCATCCTGACAGGTATAAACGGCCCGCTCTACGACATTTTTCAATTCGCGCACATTGCCCGGCCATTGATAACTCAACAACTCTTTTCGTGCATGTTCACTGAAACCGTTGAACAGGTCTCTGCCAAGTTCACCAGCCATTTTCACAGCAAAGTGATTCGCCAGGGTCAAAATATCGCCCGGGCGTTCGCGCAAAGGCGGCAGCGTGATTACATCGAAAGCCAGTCGGTCAAGCAGGTCAGCACGAAACTTTCCCTTTTCGGCGAGGGCGGGCAGGTCATCATTGGTCGCGCCGATAATGCGCACGTCGGTGCGAACGGTTTCGCTGCCACCGACGCGTTCAAACTCACCGTATTCAATCACACGCAGGATTTTCTCCTGCACACCCGAGGAGGTACTGGAGAGTTCATCCAGAAATAGACTGCCTTTATTGGCCAGTTCAAATCGACCTAACCGGCGTTTGGCGGCACCGGTGAACGAACCTGCCTCGTGGCCAAAAAGTTCGGTTTCGAGCAATGACTCCACCAGCGCGGCACAATTCATCTTGATAAAGGGTTTATCCCAACGCCCGGAAAGGAAATGAATCCGGGCTGCGATCAACTCCTTGCCCGTTCCCCGCTCGCCGATGACCAGTACGGGCCGGTTCAGCGGTGCGACGCGGGATACATGTTCAAGCACCCCCAGGAATGCCGGAGATTCACCGATTAATTGTTGATCTTGCGGTTTGTGCATGTATTCGTCTCAACCTGAGTAAGAACTGACCGATGCTTATTGTAAGCAATATCTTTATTTTTGTCTTAGGCTGGAGGTCACGGGTCTGATCTGCTACAACATCACTATCCGGCACCACTATAAATCGGGAATCAAACGTGGCAAAAACAAAAACATCTTTTTTCTGCAGTTCATGTGGCAGTGAGTTAAGCAAATGGGCCGGGCAATGCCCTGATTGCAAAGCCTGGAACACGGTGAAAGAATTCCGCCAGGCGGCGGTCGGCGGAGTTTCACGCATGAGCGGATACACCGGCACCACCAACCAGCAGGTGACAGAACTGGCCTCGGTTTCAGATCAGAAAGTAGCAAGGATTGAGATCGGCATCCATGAACTGGACCGTGTGCTGGGCGGGGGAATCGTACCGGGATCGGTGATACTGATTGGTGGTGATCCTGGCATTGGCAAGTCGACACTGCTGTTGCAGGTGCTGGCAGGACTGATGGGGCAACTAAAGTGCCTGTATGTCAGTGGCGAGGAGTCCCTGCAGCAAATCAATATGCGTGCAAGACGCCTGGGGCTTGATGTGGGTGCTTTGCGCTGCCTGACCGAAACCAGCGTAGAACAGATTCTGAATGTGGCGGAAAAAGAAAAACCGGGTATGGTCGTGGTTGATTCCATCCAGACCCTGCACTCTGAGCAGGTTCAGTCGGCACCCGGTTCGGTCTCGCAGGTCAGGGAGACAGCTGCGGGGTTGGTGCGTTACGCCAAGCAGATGAATTGTGCCATGGTGCTGGTCGGGCATGTCACCAAGGACGGGTCTCTCGCCGGGCCACGTATTCTCGAACACATGGTGGACGCCGTGCTGTATTTTCAAAGTGACGAAGGCAGTCGTTACCGTGTGATCCGGGCGTTTAAAAACCGTTTCGGCGCAGTCAATGAGTTGGGTGTATTCGCGATGACCGGTCAGGGCCTCAAAGAGGTCAGCAACCCATCGGCGATTTTTCTGTCGGGCCATTCTGAACCGGCCGCAGGCAGCGTAATTACCGTAACCAGGGAAGGCACCCGTCCAATGCTGCTTGAATTACAGGCTTTGGTGGATGAAAGCCACCTGGCTAATCCGCGGCGCGTCACAATCGGCCTGGATCACAGTCGCCTGTCAATGCTGCTGGCAGTTTTGCATCGGCACGGTGGTATCAGCCTGGGGGATCAGGATGTATTTGCCAATGTGGTGGGCGGGATGAAGATTACGGAAACCGGCGCGGATTTACCCTTACTGCTGGCCATACTATCCAGTTTTCGTGACCGTGTACTGCCGGATAAAACCGTGGTTTTTGGTGAGGTGGGTCTTTCCGGGGAGGTTCGGCCGGTCTATAACGGTGAAGAGCGCTTGAAAGAGGCCGCCGGTCTTGGTTTCAGTCACGCAATTATTCCAACGGCCAACAAACCGAGACAGATCATCGAAGGGATGACCATCAATGCTGTCAACAATCTTGACCAGGCCATTGCCGCTGCCTTCTGACAGTGATGCGACTCAGGTACTCTGAACCCGATTCGGTTTGATCAGTACCTTGTGGATGACATTGTCGCGGATATCCACGATGGTCATGATATGCGGGCCAATTTGTATACTGCATTTACCCACCGGGATATTCTCCATTTCCTCGATCAGCAGGCCGCCCAGGGTATGTGCCTCATCAAAAGGTAAATCCCAGTCAAGACGCCGGTTTAGTGTGCGCACGCTGGTGGAGCCGTCTACGAGGTAGTTGCCGTCATCCAGGCGGCGCATGGAACGTGAGCGTCCGCGGCCTTCAGGGGTAAACTCACCAACGATTTCTTCGAGGATATCATCCAGTGTGACCAGCCCCTGGATATCACCGTATTCATCAACGACCAGCGCCATACGGCGTTCTTTTCCCTGGAACTCAAGCAGTTGTCGTGTCAGTGATGTGCCTTCAGGAACAAAATACGGGCGCCGTACCGAGCGTTGTAAATCTTCAAAACTTAAGCCCCCCAGTGAAAGCTTGGAAATGATGGTGCGGATGTGCAGCAGACCCACCACATTATCGATACTTTCCTTGTATACCGGCAATCGTGTATACATTGTCTGCGTTAACTGACTGAGTATGTCAGACCAGTCATCATTGAGATCGATACCGACAATGTCCCCGCGTGGAACCATCACGTCTTCCACCGAGGCCTGTTCAAGGTCCAGGATATTAACCAGCATCCGCTGATGGTCATTGGATATCTGCCCACCTTCGGTTACCAATGTGCGCAACTCCTCCCGGTTCAGGCGTTCGAGTGCGACAACATCAGTTTTTACGCCGAAAGGCCTGAGTAGTAAATTTGCAAATGAATTAACCAACCAGACGATGGGGTTGAGCAGTTTAAGTAATACAACCAACACATATGAAGCCGGGAAAGCGACTCTTTCCGGATGCAGGGCAGCGACTGTTTTGGGTGCGACCTCGGCAAATATCAATACGATGACTGTCATCGCCAGCGTCGATACCCAGATGCCGTTATCGCCATAAAGACGCATGGCTATCACGGTGGCAATGGATGCCGCCAGGATATTGACCATGTTATTACCCAGCAATATGAGTCCGATCAGCCGGTCGGGCCGGGTCAGAAGTTTTTGTGCAAGACGTGCGCCACGGTGCCCGCTGTTGGCCAGATGCATCAGGCGATAGCGGTTGATGGCCATCAGGCCGGTTTCCGAGCTCGAAAAAAAGGCGGAAAGTATAATCAGTATAAACAGCGCGGTATAAAGACTGCCTAGAGAGATATCGTCCAAGTCGGTTTTATGTTCCTCTGTGACCCAGGGTTGACACTACACTTAATTAAATGTGCCAGCTACGGTCCAGGATAACTTCCAAAACCAGCTTGCTACCGAAATAGGATAACAGTAATAGTGCAATGCCTGCGAGAGTCATACGCACGGCAACCCGTCCGCGCCAACCCCTCTTCCAGCGTCCCCACAATAACAACGCGAATATTAACCAGGCAAAAATCGACAACAGTGTCTTATGTGCCAGGTGTTGACCGAACAGGTCATTGACAAAAACCAGTCCTGTCACCAGGGAGAAGGTTAAAACGGCGAAACCCGCTTTGATCAGGTGAAACAATAATCCTTCCAGCGTGTCCAGGGCCGGCAGGGTTTGCACCAGCTTATTGAGACTGTGGCTACGTAAAAGGTGGTCGATCAGGGCCACAAAAATTGCATACACGCCAGCAATGCTAAGCACACCGAAGGCGATCACTGAAGAAATAATATGTGCGGTGATATGCGCTGATGTCCTGGTGATTTCCAGGGCGGGCGCATTGATGGTTCCTTCCGCTACCACAATCAGCACAGACAAAGGCAAAGCCACCAGGCTGGCATCGAAAAGACTATTGCGTAAAGGGAATGTAGCAAGTGGTATGGCGACGGTCACCAGGGCACACAGGGATAAAATATTCAGCAAGTTGACATTCGGTGCAGTCGGGGTTGCCCAGTGATGGCTTTCGGCCCAGACATGCAGAATCACCCCCAGCAGGGTAACACTGGCTGCCAGTATGCGTTTGCGGTTAGATTGCTCCGCTACCGCTACATAAAGAAGGATTACAGCTACCAGGTAGCAGGCTGCGGTAGTTAATAAAATCTTGTCATGCATGGCAAATTTGGTGCTGTTTAAAGGTGGTCAGCCGTTATAATACCTGACTGCTGAATCGCGGAGTAAATAATGTTTGATAACCTGAGCCAACGATTAACCCAGACCATGCAAAAACTGCGTGGTAAGGGGCGTTTGACCGACGACAGTATCAGGGAAACCCTGCGCGAAGTGCGAATTGCGTTACTGGAGGCCGATGTTGCATTGCCGGTGGTCCAGTCCTTTATCGGCCAGGTGAAAGAACGGGCGCTGGGGCAGGAGGTCATCAGTAGCCTCCAGCCAGGACAGGCCCTGGTCAAAATCGTCCATGACGAACTGGTTCGGGTTATGGGTGAAGAGAACGAGGCCCTTGACCTCAGGGCGAGCCCTCCAGTAGTTGTGTTGCTGGCCGGGCCTGCAGGGCTCCGGTAAGACCACAACCACTGCAAAGCTTGCACGACTTCTTAAGGAACAATCCAAAAAGAAAGTCATGGTGGTTAGTTGCGACGTCTACCGGCCTGCTGCTATCGAACAGTTGGAGACGCTTGCCACACAGGTGGATGTACTTTTTCACCCATCTTCCACGACCGATAAACCTGTTGCGATAGCCAAACAGGCACTGGATGCAGCGCGAAAACAGTTTGTTGATGTATTACTGGTAGACACTGCCGGCCGTCTGCACATAGATACCGACATGATGGATGAGATCCGTCAGTTACATGCCGCTGTCAATCCACATGAAACCCTGTTCGTGGTTGATAGTATGACCGGTCAGGATGCAGCCAATACGGCCCGTGCTTTCAACGAGACGCTGGCGCTCACCGGTGTTATTTTGACCAAGACGGATGGCGATGCGCGTGGCGGTGCGGCTTTATCGGTCAGGCATATTACCGGCAAGCCGATCAAGTTTATCGGTACCGGGGAAAAAATCGACGAACTGCAGCCATTTCATCCGGAACGTGTGGCCTCACGTATCCTGGGTATGGGTGACGTACTGTCACTGGTCGAGGATGTGCAGAGGCATGTTGATAAAGACAAGGCGGAAAAACTTGCGAGAAAAATCCAGAAGGGCAAAGGATTTGATCTGGATGATTTCCGCAGCCAGCTGGAGCAGATGCAAAGCATGGGTGGCATGAGCAGCCTGGTGGACAAGATGCCGGGTATGGGCCAGTTACCGGACCAGGTTAAAAACCGTGTAAACGATGGACAGACCGTCAGCATGATCGCCATCATTAACTCCATGACACCACAGGAAAGACGTTTTCCCGATGTGATTCGAGGCTCCCGCAAAAAACGTATCGCTTCGGGTTCCGGTACTAAAATCCAGGACATTAACCGCATGCTCAAACAGTTTTCCCAAATGCAACGCATGATGAAAAAATTTGGCAAAGGTGGCATGAAAGGCATGATGCGGAAAATGGCCAGCTTGAAGGGTCAATTGCCGCCGGGTGGTTTTCGCTAGGCTGGAATCAGACCAATGGCTGGTACTGACAGACGTGGATTTCTAAAACACAGCCTGGTCGCGGCAGGTGGTCTGGGCCTGGGTCTGGTAGCCTGGTCGCGTCTGGCCCGGCAGGGCGTGCCGCCGGGGATTCATCCCGCATTGGGGCCTTTAAAGCCAGTCAATGATCTGACCACCGGATTACCCATTCTGAAATTGCCGGAAGGCTTCCGTTATCACAGCTTTGCATGGGCGGGTGAAAACCTGGCCGATGGCTATACCAGCCCGGGGGCCTGTGATGGTATGGGTGTGGTGAGTGAGCAGAACGGCATTGTTACCTTGATCCGCAACCATGAATTGCGTGGTTCAGACGGGCCCATCGGTGATCCGCAAAAGGCCTGGGATATCACTGGCGGGGGGACCACGACACTCAGGTTTGATACAGGTACTGAGCGCCTGGTGGGTTCCAGCATCAGCCTGGCTGGTACCGTCAATAATTGCGCGGGCGGTGTTACGCCATGGGGCACCTGGCTATCCTGCGAAGAGGGGCCGGTGACACCTGAGTTAATGTTTCATGGCAGCGAACTCAGGCAAAAATTCTGGCATCTGGAAAACGCCAAAAAATCACACGGTTACGTTTTTGAAGTACACCCTGATGGAGAATCGGATCCGCAACCCATTATCCCGATGGGTCAGTTTTATCACGAGGCTGCAGCGGTTGACCTGGAAAGTGGTGCAGTTTACATGACCGAAGACCGTGCTCCCTATGCAGGCCTGTATCGTTATTTGCCGAATATCCCGGGTGATCTTCAGGCTGGCGGAAAGCTGCAGATGTTGAGGGTGGATGGTTTTAAGGATTTAACCGAAACCGTCGCATTGAACAAGGCCATGGTATTTGACTGGGTGGATATTGCCGAACCGGGACAAGGTCATACACCGGACAGCCATGACGGTGCAGGTGTTGTAACCCAGGGGTTGGCCGCTGGTGCTACGGCTTTTGTGTCCCTCGAAGGCTGTTTTTATCATAAAAAATCCGTCTACTTTACCTCCAAGGCCGGAGGGCGAGCCCGGGCAGGACAGATATTCCGTCTGGATATCGCTCAAAATACATTACAGATGATTTTTGAATCTACCGGGCACAATGGTTTTTCAGGGCCTGATAATATCGTTCTAAGCCCACGTGGCAGCCTGATAATTTGTGAGGACCGCCTCGGCCTGTTCAAGAAGGGTCAATATATTGCTGGTCTTGATAGCGTTGGCGAGTTGTTCGCTTTTTGCCAGGCCAACCCTGAGCTTCAAGGAACTTATGCCGGACATGACTTGCATGATACAGCGGTCGACAGCGAGTGGGCTGGCGCCTGTTTTTCTGCCGATGGTCAGTGGATGTTTGCCAATCTTTACAGCCCGGGCATGACATTTGCTATCACCGGGCCGTGGCAGCAAGGCCCTGTTTAAATAAAAAAGACAAGCTGTTGTTTTCTTTTGGTGCAAACACGGTTAAAATGTTCGGTTTCGTGGAGCCGGCTCAGCGGAAGTGTTTTTGTGTGTCCGGTATCAGCCATGGATTTGTCTTGTTTGGCACAGAGTCAGCAGAAAAATCCTGGTCAATTTAGTGGTTTTAGCAAAAGGTTTTTAGGAATGGTAAAGATTCGACTGTCACGTGGTGGCGCTAAAAAGAAGCCCTTCTATCACATCGTTGTAGCAGATAGCCGCAACAAGCGTGATGGGCGTCGTATTGAAAGGATTGGCTTCTACAATCCGATGGCCAAAGGTCAGGAAGAGGGCCTTCGTCTTGATCTGGAACGTGTTGATTACTGGACCGGTGTCGGTGCACAGATCAGCGAACGGGTACAGAACCTGATTTCACAGGCACGGAAAGTCGCTGCCTGAAACACAGGTGACTGATGTCGCAGGGTTTGCGTGATGGGTGCAGATAAACTACTGGCACTTGGTTATATATCCGCAGTTCACGGCATCAAGGGCTGGGTCAAGGTGCATTCCTGGACCAGGCCCATGGAAGCGATATTAGATTACCAGCCATGGTTGCTGGGAGAAGACAAAAGACCGGTCAAAATTATTGATGGGCGCAAACAGGGTAAAGGGCTGGCTGCTTTATTACCGGGTTTCGAAGACCGGGAGCAGGCGGCCACGCTGGTGGGTATACAGATTTTTGTCAGGCGCGATCAATTGCCGGCAACGTCTAAAGATGAATATTACTGGTCAGATCTCGAAGGGCTGGATGTTCATACCACCAAAGGCGAGGTGCTGGGCCGGGTGGAACGGCTGATGGATACCGGTGCGAATGATGTGCTGGTTATCCGTGGTGAACGGGAACACCTGGTACCATTTATCCAGGGGCAATATGTAACCCATGTTGACCTTGAGGGTGGCTTGATAGAAGTCGACTGGGACCCTGAGTTTTAGGCGGGAGCAGGTTAAGTATCATGCGTATTGACGTGATTACGCTGTTTCCAGAGGCGCTGGAAGGCCTGGCTGATTTAGGTGTCACCGGTCGCGCAATCCGGGATGGCCGGGTTGAACTGAAAACCTGGAACCCGCGGGATCTGGCAACCGACAGGCACCGGACGGTGGATGACCGGCCTTATGGCGGCGGCCCCGGAATGGTGATGGCCGTGGAGCCATTAAGCGCAACCATAAAGGCAGCGCGAGAGGCACAAGGCGGGCAGACCCGTGTCAGTCTGATGAGCCCACAGGGTCGCAGGCTGGACCAGGCGGGCATAGATGAGTTGGCTGGCAGGCAGGGGTTGATACTTGTTTGCGGGCGTTACGAAGGCATCGATGAACGGATTATTGAATCTGAAATCGATGAAGAATGGTCGATTGGTGATTATGTTATCAGTGGTGGAGAATTGGCCGCTGCAATCATAATCGATGCAGTCACCCGACTTTTACCGGGTGTGCTGGGAGATGCACAATCGGCTATACAGGATTCATTTGTGGATGGATTATTGGATCATCCGCATTACACCCGGCCTGAAATGGCGGGTGAAAAAGTGGTACCGGAAGTACTGCTGTCCGGCGACCATGAGGCGATACGCCGCTGGCGCAGGAAGCAGGCGCTGGGCCGGACCTGGCAACGGCGACCGGACCTGCTGGAAGGCAGGGAATTGGATAAAGAGGCGAAATTGCTGCTACAAGAATTTCGTCATGAACTGGAACACAATAGTTAAAGCCCGGATGCGGCTTATTTACAAAGGACAGAACGATGAATATCATTGAGCAAATCAACGCAGAGCAAATGACCCGTGAATTACCGAAATTCAGCCCCGGTGATACCGTCATCGTCAGCGTTAAAGTTAAAGAGGGCAACCGTGAGCGCCTGCAGGCTTTTGAAGGTGTTGTTATCGCCATTAAAAACCGTGGTATTAATTCCGCTTTTACGGTTCGCAAGATTTCGCACGGCACGGGTGTTGAACGTGTTTTCCAGACCCACAGCAAGCTGATTGATTCAGTCAAGGTAAAACGTCGTGGTGCAGTTCGCCGTGCCAAGTTGTACTACCTGCGCGGTTTGGAAGGAAAGGCTGCACGTATCAAAGAAAAGCTGAGTTGATCAAATCAGGTCAATTCCGAAAAAGCCCGCATTGCGGGCTTTTTTTTTGGCCTTGAAAGTCAGTCAGTAGACCCAACTTTGGGCAGTAGCATTTAATTTAGCGGAAACCATAATGACTGAAACGACCAAGAGTAAAACTGCCAAGAGCAAAAACACCAAGTCTAAAACCACCAAAGTCGAAAAGCATGAATTTCAGGCCGAGGTGCGTGAAATACTGAACCTGGTGATCCACTCGCTGTACTCCAATCGTGAAATATTCTTGCGAGAGTTGGTATCCAATGCATCGGATGCCTGTGACAAACTGCGCTTTGAAGCATTGCAGAATGAAGAATTGCTGGGCGGCGACAGCGAGTTAAAAATCGAAATTGAAGTCGATGAGGACGCAGGACTGGTTACGGTGCGTGACAATGGCATCGGTATGTCGAGACAGGATGTGGTTGAAAACATAGGTACGATCGCTCGTTCCGGTACCAAAAAATTCCTGGAAAATATATCAGAAGACAAAGAATTTGATTCAAACCTGATTGGCCAGTTTGGTGTGGGTTTTTACTCGTCATTTATTGTTGCAGACAAAGTAACCTTAAAAACGCGGGCCGCTGGCAGCGATTCATCTGAAGGTGTGGTCTGGGAATCGGATGGCAGCGGGGAATATACACTTTCACAGCTTGACCTGCCCAAACAAGGTACCGAGGTCACTTTACATCTTCGTGAAGATGCCAAGGAATTCAAAGCTTCCCTGGTCTGTCCGTTCGCTGATCCAGAAGTATTCAGACCATATCGGTTTCCCGATTTACATGAAGACCCAGCCGCTACCGACAGGCGGTGATGCTGAGGAAGCAGAAGCTAAACCCGAATGGGAAGCCATCAACCAGTCTTCTGCCTTGTGGACCCTGCAAAAATCTGAAATCAGCAGTGATGAGTACCAGGCCTTTTACAAACATGTCAGCCACGATTTTGAGGACGCACTGAGTTGGACCCACAATCACGTGGAAGGCAGCCACAACTACACCTCGTTGTTGTACATACCATCCAAAGCTCCGCTGGATATGATGATGCAGCGTGATGAGCGTCATGGCTTGCGTTTATACGTCAAACGCGTATTCATCATGGATGCCGCCGAACAATTATTGCCGCATTACCTGCGTTTCATGCGCGGCGTGGTGGATTCCGCTGATCTGCCATTGAACGTTTCGCGTGAAGTATTGCAGGAGAATGAGCTGGTCGGAAAAATCCGTTCAGCGGTGGTCCGGCGCAGCCTGGATTTGATCAAGCGTTTAGCTGATAAAGATGTAGAGAAGTTCAACAACTTCTGGGATGAATTCGGTAATGTCCTCAAGGAAGGTCTGGTCGAAGACATGGCCAACAAGGACAAAATTGCCAAGTTGCTACGCTTTTCCTCAACCGCTGAAGCTGCCAGTGAGCAACGCGTTAGCCTGGAAGACTATGTTTCCCGTATGCAGGAAGGCCAGGATGTAATCTGGTATGTAACCGCAGAAAACCGTAAAGCGGCCGAAAACTCCCCGCATTTGGAAATATTCCGCAAGAAAGGCGTTGAAGTGTTATTGATGTCTGACCGCATTGATGAATGGGCGATGGGTTATTTCACCGAGTTTGATGGCAAGAAAATGCGTTCTATTGCCAAGGGCGATGTTGACCTGGGCTCTGATAGCGATAAAAAGGAAGACGAGCAACAAAAAGACGAAGATAAAGATCCGCTGCTGAAACGTTTGTCAGAAGCACTGTCTGATGAAGTCAAAGAAGTTCGTGCCAGCCAACGATTGACCGAATCCGCCTCATGCCTGGTATTGAGCGAACAGGAACTCGCAATGCATATGCGCCGTATGCTGGAGCAGGCCGGCCAGGCCATGCCTGACAGCAAACCGGTGCTGGAAGTCAACCTGGACCATCAACTGCTCAAGCAGGTATCTGCTGTAGATTCCGAAGAGGAATTCAAAGACTGGGCAGAACTGTTGTTCGAGCAGGCGGTACTGGCCGAAGGTGGCCAACTGGAAGACCCCGCCGGTTTTGTGCAGCGTGTGAACCGCTTGATGCTCAAAGTGTAGTCATCCCGGCGAAGGAACGTCATCCCGGAAATGCGAAGCATTATCCGGGATCTCCTCACGTCTCCTGTGAAGCTAAATGGGACTCTTTTTGAGATTATGGTAAACGGATGACGGTGCCACTTTTAACTTTCCCGGTATAAACTCTGTTATATGGATTCAGCTACCCGATTAGATAAATGGCTTTGGGCAGCGCGGTTTTTTAAAACCCGCTCTGTTGCCCGTGAAGCGGTATCGGGTGGTAAAGTGCATCTCAACGGCAACCGTGCAAAGCCCGGGCGGTCACTCAATATTGGCGATGAACTGCGCATTCAGCGCGGTGAAGAAGAATACACAATTACCGTGGTCGAACTGTCGGTACGCCGTGGCCCGGCAGTTATTGCGCGGACTTTTTATGAAGAGTCTGAAGAAAGCCGTATCAAACGTGAACAGGCTGCAGAGCAACGCAAACTGGAACATCAACAACATGCCACGCGTGAACGGCGACCGGATAAACGCCAGCGACGCCGGATAGTACGTTTTAAGCAGGATTTTGATTAATCGCACCGCCATCCATAAGAGGCACCGTCTCTTTTTTAATTACGCAACAAAGCCTTGAGTTTATAGATCAAATCCAGCGCCGCTCTTGGTGTCAGTTCATCAGGATCTATATCATCCAGTTTGTCCAACACCGGGTTGTCCGGTTCTAGCTCCGGTTCCGGTTCTTCATAAGTTGTGAACAGCCCCATTTGGGGATTGTCATTGTCGCCTTTTTCCAGTTTTGAAAGCTGAAAGCGGGCCCGTCGCAATACATTTTTAGGAATGCCGGCCAAAGCTGCAACTTGCAGACCATAACTCTGGCTGGCCGGGCCGTCGTTGACGGAATGCAGAAAAACGATACTGTCACCATGTTCCACCGCCTTGAGATGCACGTTGTGTACACCTTCAAGCTGCTCCGGCAGGTGGGTCAATTCGAAATAATGGGTCGCAAATAGTGTGTAAGCCTTTACCTGGCGTGCAAGGTATTCAGCCACCGCCCAGGCCAGTGCCAGGCCATCGTAGGTGCTGGTCCCTCGTCCGATTTCATCCAACAGGACCAGCGAGTGCTGGCTGGCACTGTGCAGGATATTGGCCGTTTCAGTCATTTCCACCATGAAGGTCGATCGACCCCGGCTCAAATCGTCGCCGGCACCGATGCGGGTGAATATCCTGTCCAGGGGGCCGATAACGGCACTGGTGGCAGGCACCCAGCTACCGGTATAGGCCAGCAGGCAGATAAGCGCTGTCTGGCGCATGTAGGTGGATTTACCGCCCATATTGGGGCCGGTGATGATCAGCATCCGGCGTTGCGGGTTCATCTCGGTGTTGTTGGGGGTGAAGGCCTCGGACTGGACCTGTTCAATTACCGGGTGGCGACCGTCGCGTATATCAATTCCTGTCTGCTCGCTGAGCTCCGGACAGCAGAAATCCAGGGTGATGGCGCGTTCGGTAAATGCGCACAGAACATCCAACCGGGCAATGGCGGCGGCGATGGCCTGCAAGGGTTCCAGTTCTGCCTGAAGGCTGTTGACCAGTTGCTCATAACAATACAATTCCCGGGCTTGCGCCCGCTCACGGCTGGACAGGACCTGGTCTTCAAATGTTTTCAGTTCTTCGGTGATGTACCGTTCTGCACCTTTCAATGTCTGGCGGCGTTTGTAATGCAGCGGCACCTTGTCCGTGTGCGCGTGAGTGATTTCAATAAAATAACCATGCACGCGGTTGTAACCCACTTTAAGGCTTGCGATCCCCGACTCTTCCCGCTGCCGGTTTTCGTACTCCAGCAGAAAGTCATTGGCGTTTTCTGACAGGCCACGTAACTCATCCAGCTCGCTGTCGTAACCTTTCGCGATCACGCCGCCATTACGAATCAGAACCGGTGGCTCATCGACCAGTGCGGCAGTCAGCAACTCAAGTATTTGTGGCAGGCATTCAATCTCGTCGCCGGATTGTTGCAGCGGATCGCGCTGAGTGGATAAAAGACCAGCTTTGATCTCCGGCAAAACGCCTAGTGCCTGTCGAAGTGTCGTCAGGTCGCGGGGCCGCGCTGAGCCCAGGGCTACACGGGCAAGTATTCGCTCAACATCACCCACGGAGCGGAATAGCGTGCGCAGTGTTTCATACAGACGCGTATCCAATAGCGCGCCGATGCTGTTATGCCGAATTTGCAGACGTGAGCGGTCGCGGATGGGTTCGGTGATCCAGCGTCGCAGCAGACGTCCACCCATGGGTGTTACAGTCGAATCCATAATACCGGCCAGGGTGTGCTCATCACGGCCTTCCGGGTGGTGCAGTAATTCGAGATTACGACGCGTGGCGGCATCCAGATGCAAATGATTGTGCGGGTTCTCCATCTGGATTGCGCGTAAATGGGGCAGGGCAGTGCGCTGTGTTTCCTGCGCGTACTGCAGCAGGGCGCCTGCAGCGGCTATCGCGGCTGGCTCATCTTCAATGCCGAAGCCCGCCAGGTCCATGGTGCCAAACTGTTCGGTTAACAGGTGATAGGCGGACTCACGATCAAAATGCCAGGGTGCCCGTTTTCGTAATCCACGCTGGCCGGACAGAGGCTCTGCCCAATCGGCGTCTTCGGAGATCAACAGCTCGGTTGGCAGCAGACGTTCCAGCTGGGTTTCAAGTTCGGCCTGTGAGGCCAGCAATCGGGCCAGGAAGCGTCCGGAAGACAGGTCCATCCATGACAGCGCCCAGGACTTACCAACACGCGCTGCCGCCGCCAGCAGGTTGTCCTGACGTCCTGTTAAAAGGGCTTCATCGGTAACGGTGCCGGGGGTGACAATACGTACAACTTTACGGTCAACGATGCCTTTGCCCGGGGTGGGTTCACTCACCTGTTCACAAATGGCAGCCGATTCACCCTTGCGAATTAACTTGACCAGGTAACCATCCAGCGCGTGGTAGGGGATGCCAGCCATGGGGATGGGTGCACCCGCCGATGTACCCCGGCTGGTTAAGGTGATATCCAGCAATTTGGCCGCGCGGCGGGCATCGTCGTAAAAGACCTCGTAGAAATCCCCCATCCTGAACATCAAAATAACATCCGGATGATCGGACTTGATGCGCAGATACTGCTGCATCAGCGGCGTGTGGGAAGCTTGCTTTGAAACGGCTGGAGATGACATCGGGGAAAGTGTAACTTAGAAAGCTGTCTACGAAGGATTAATTGCAGCACGAAAAGTTTAATTTAATGAAACCGATACTACTTATCATAGGGCTTTCAATAATTGTTCTACGACATATTTTTCAATATCAGGCATCTTGCTAAGTTTTTTTCGCTTTAATGCAGAGTGCATGTTCTGTAGTTTTTCAAAAGCTTCCTCTGATGCTTCGTTTTCATAGAATGCCTTAATTTCTTTGGGTGCAATTTTATGACATAACATGATACACAGAGCTTGTATTAAGGATTGCTGATCTTTCCAGTGCAAGTAAGCAGCCAGGCGATCTTTAATAACGTCCACCGCAAACAGAATCGGAATTTCGCCAAATTCAGTTTCAATATTGGTTTGCTCCTTTATCAACTCATCCCCGACGGCCAATGGCGCACTGGGGAATTCCATGACTATATCCGTTGAGCTGTTACGGTAAACACGTCCTTGTTTAGTAAAACCGAGTTCTAGCATTGCTGCCCTGAGTACAGCAGGTTTTTGATAAGATATATCAACCATATCAATATCATTGGTGAGATATTGGTTCTCTGTATAAATTTCTACTGCCAATCCACCAACCAACACAACTCGAATATCCTTGTGCTTCAGATGTTGTGCAACAACTACTGCCAGTTCTATCATTGAGGTGTTTTTAAAATCCATTATCTTTTATACACCCTTGGCTTTTTCTCGGCTTTTCTTGGGCGTGTTCGCTCAATAAGCAAATCACTTTTAAGCTTGTCAGAATAAGTTTCCAATGCTGCTTTCAGGAGTTCTTTTAAAGGGGTATAAAAGGCATAACGCGGGTTTAATTGGTACTCACGTATTTTGCCTATCGCACGACTCACAATCACCCCATCTTCCTCCAATCGTACCAATTGTTTTTGGATGGGGTTTGCCGGGCTATTAAAAAACTCCGCAATACCCAAGCCATAGCCTTTGTCGCGCACCAGAAGATAAATCAGAATTTTTTCCTGGCTCTCTGCCCTGAGTACACCTTTCAAGGAAAACATAACAAATCCATATCAATCAATAATTAGTATATATAAACCAATTATTAATATATGTATACCATTATATGGTTTTTCAATAAACTGACGCTGTGAGTTTCAGGCAAAATAAACATCCTGGGTGACTATATCGTGCCTGCCGGTATCGACAAATTAACTACTGATATTGGCCTTTCTGCTGTCTTTAAAGTGGCCTAATAGTAGTGTAATGACTGGTCATATAGTACCTTTCGTCAGCGGAGGTTGTTCATTGGATTACCTGAAACGTGTTGTTGATGTAGAGTTGGATGAGTTATTGGATGGTCTTGGAGCAGTTGCCATTGAAGGTCCAATCGGCACCCGAAGCCATAAATTTAAAAAAAGCAAATAAACTCTGGCTTTTTTGGGCTTTTTTGGGCTTTTGGGTTAACCGGTGATCCGGAGTTCATCGAAAGGTTCACCAGGGCATTTCAGAACCATCGTAAGACAGGAATTTTCCACTGTCCGAGGCTGTCAGACCATCGATAACATTTTTTATGCCACTAACAGAAGATTCGATATCGAGATCGGCGTTCTCGCCGCCCATGTCCGTGCGGACCCAGCCAGGGTGCATGGCGACTGCGATGATGCCGCGATCGGCCAGGTCGATGCCCATGGATTTCACGATGGCGTTGACGGCCGCTTTGCTGGCCCGGTAGGCATACAGGCCGCCATGGGTGTTCATTTGCATGCTGCCCAGCATGCTTGATATGGTTACAATTCGGCCCCGTTGCGCGGCAGCCAGGTTGGCAGCAAAAAGCTCAGCCATGCACATGGGGGTGAACAGGTTGATGTCGAAAACCTGATGCCAGAGCGAACGGTCGAAGTGGCCAAAACCCTGGACGCCTTCTTCACCACTGACGATGCCGGACTTAACCATCATGCCCGCGTTGTTGACCAGCACATCGATGGCACGTTCTGCCAGGAATCCGGCTAGTTCACCCAGGGCTGAATCGTCCGTCAGATCACACTGGTAGAATTCCAGGCGGCCTTGCCGGGACAACGTCTCGAGTGGTACGGAACCGTTTCTGCAGACCGCGATTACGTTCCAGCCATCGTTGATGTATTGCCGGGTCAATCCGAGGCCCAATCCACGGTTGGCTCCGCTGATCATTGCGGTTGGCATGTTATTCTCCTGATGATGAGCGGTGGTCATGGTCGCCTGCCTGGAGGTTGTGCTATCGACTCAATTCCTTGTGAAGAATTGAGTTGATTAACGTTTGGTAAGGTATACCTTCACGCAAAGCACGTGACCTGATGCGCACAAGGTCACTTTTCGGAATTCGCAAAGAGATTTTTTCACGATCATCATTAATTGTTGCACGAGCAATTTGGCGAATCGCCTTTATCCTCTCATCACTGAGTGCACTCTCAAATTGCGCATCATCTGATTCAATGCTCTCAATCAAGGCCTGTTCGTCGGCATCATAATATTTTCCAATTGTTGGTTTCTTAGTCATGTAATCCTAATCCTACAACACTCAGCAACTTTTGCCATGGTGGCTGAGCTGTCCAGAAGAATGAAGGGAGGGCTGATCAACACCAATGGATTGTGCGGGAAATAGCATTTAAACTTCCTGTAAGCATATTCCGTTCATATTTCATCAAAGGATATTCGCGGCATGACGGGCAACGAAGATTTTGCATCTCTTTTCGGTGAGTTCGAGAAGAAACAGGGCATGACGAGTAAGAAGGAACCCAGGACGGGTGACAAGGTCATCGGTACCGTGGTGTCGATCCAGAGCGACAATATTTTTATCGACCTTGGCTCCAAAACCGAAGGGATTGTGGAGCGGGAAGAACTGACCGATGATGAGGGCAACCTCACTGTAGAAGTCGGGGATTCAATCGAGATCGTCGTTAGTGGCAAGGACGAAAGCTCAGGTACGCTGATGCTTGGCTCTCGGCACGCCAGACGCATGCATGGGATTGATGAGCTGCGGCAGGCATTTGATGATCAACATCCGGTTGAGGGGCGCGTTCGGGGACCATTAAAGGTGGACTTGAAGTGGAGATGTCGAATTGCGCGCGTTCTGTCCGGCTTCCCAGATCGATATCAATTATGTCGAGGACCTGGAAGCCTTCGTTGGTGAACGGCTGGCTTTCCGTATCACCAAGAGTCGAAGGTGGCCGGCATCCCAACCTGGTTGTCTCACGCCGGGCTTTTGCTCGAAGAGGAACAGCAGGCTCGGGCTACCAAACCCGCGCCCATCTGGAAGTGGGCGCTGTGATGCAGGGCAAGGTCAGCTCGCTCAAGGAGTTCGCGCCTTTATCGATTTGGGTGGCGTGGAGGGTATGATCCATATCAGCGAACTCGCCTTCGGCCGGGTTGAGCACCCTCAGGATATCCTTTCAGTCGGGCAGCAGGTCGAGGTCTCGGTACTCAGGATCGAGAAAACAGACAGTCCCAGACACCCGGAACGCATCGCCCTGTCGATCCGTGCCTTGGAGAGAGACCCCTGGCGGGATGTGCTGACTGACTACCCGGTAGGCACCCAAGTACAGGGAACCGTAAGTCGGGTACAGCCTTTTGGGGCTTTCATCGAACTCGCACCTGGGATAGACGGATTGGCGCATATCAGTGAGCTGGGAGCCGGCCGCCGGATCAACCATCCACAGGAGGTAGTGAGTGTTGGTGATCAGGTGCAGGCAAGGGTACTCAGCGTGGACATGGAAAAACACCGGATTGGTCTATCGCTGGATAAAAAACATGAGGGTGAAGAAAGCGCCAGGCCCGAAGTCAATGTGGCAGATTACGTCAAGCCCAAATGGAGCCCTGGCACCTTGGGTGATCTACTCAAGGAGAGCAGGAAAAAACAGAAATAAGAGCGGATGGGTCAAAGGTTTACCAAGGAAACCCAAGATGAAGACGTTTCTGATACTGATCGGCTTGCTATTACTTCTACAACCTGAACAAACCCAGGCGAACGAATTGGACTGGCTTGTTGGCTGCTGGGAGACACCCAATGACAGCGGAAAGATCGTGG
>PVMK01123290.1_pt1 | contig 25204 bp, 19 predicted proteins | sample 1853481 | NCBI WGS metagenome assembly PVMK01 (sample SAMN08533507, study PRJNA380276) | Marine sediment metagenome, whole genome shotgun sequencing project.
AACGTTTACCGGGTGCGCTATTGGTGTGTCATCATCGGCGGCGCGTTATCAGGTATGGCCGGTGCGCATCTTTCCACCTCTTACAGTAAATCATGGATCGAAGGTATGACGGCCGGCAGAGGATGGATCGTTATTGCGCTGACTATTTTTGCTTTATGGAACCCGCTGCGGGCAGTGATCGGTGCCTTCTTATTCGGAGGTATATTCGTCATCCAGTATCTGCTACAACCGCTGGGCATATCACCCAATTTCCTGGCCATGCTGCCCTATATTTCCACGTTGCTTGTCCTTTTCATCGGGGCGCTGCGGGATAGCCGCAAGATGATCGCGCCGGCCATGCTGGCGGAACCTTACAGGCGAGGGGGAACGCTGACCGAAGAAAGTATTGACTTTTCCAGCGAACTGTGATGGAAAGACTCTTTCAATTTTTGATTTCGGCTGTATCATTTTCCATATAAATACCGGTACTTGCCGCCGCATCCATTGATCTGCTGTTTTCTGCATGCCTAGCGGCCTTGATTGGGTTTTCCAAACCCGCAACGATTGGGGCACTTCGCGCCCCTGACTCAGCCAACAAAAACGGAAACTATACCAAGGAGGCATAAATTGATTGGTATTGAGAACATAACCAATAATAACGGATTGGCCATAGCGGCGGTGGGCGCTTCGATCGTTTTCCTGGGCCTGGTTATATTGTCTTTTGTTATTTCCCAGATCCACAAAATCCTTAAACTGTGGGATGAAAAAGATAAGTTCATAGAACGATTCAAAAAAAAGGCCCCGGCCGCTGTTGCCGAAAAAACCGATGCCCCTGTTTATTCGGAACGCCATCTACCGTCTGTTGATGAGCTGACCCGTACTTACGAACTCCTGGTTGACCAGCTGAATGAACCGTTTAAACTTTCACAACTATTTGAAATCGCAAATAAAAATGACTTTCCCTCATCCTCATCTGTCGATACAGCGTTTACAGGAGGCCAACATACTGGTTACGCAGGGAGATGGCACCTTCATTTGGAATAAATAAAAAGGAAATTAAGGGTTAAAAAATGGTCGATTTACTTTTCCAGTTTCTACAGAACACCGGATATTATTTAGCAGACTATCGCCATTACATCATGATCGTGGTGGGCAGTACGTTTCTCTATCTTGGCACCGCCAAAAAATACGAGCCCCTGCTGCTGATTCCCATCGGCTTTGGCATTTTAGTGGGCAATGTCCCCTTTTTCAAAGGTTTTGGAATCGGTATCTATGAATCCAACAGCGTCCTGCACTATCTTTACTTCGGTGTAACGACCGGCGTCTATCCCTCGATTGTGTTTCTGGGTTTGGGGGCCATGACCGATTTTTCATCGTTATTGGCCCAGCCGAAACTCATGCTATTGGGTGCGGCAGCCCAGATGGGAATATATTTTACCCTGCTGGGGGCCTTGTTTTTCGGGTTTGCTCCCCGGGAAGCCGCCTCGATTGCCATCATCGGCGGGGCCGATGGGCCCACATCCATTTTTTTAACTGCCAAGCTTGCGCCGCACCTCATCGGACCCATTGCGATCGCGGCCTATTCTTATATGGCATTAATCCCGGTTATTCAGCCTCCGATCATGCTGCTGCTGACCACCAAAAAAGAACGGCTTATCAAAATGCCGCCTGCCCGCAAAGTTTCCAAAAAGGAACTCCTGATATTTCCGGTGGCGAGCGTCTTGCTGACCTGCTTTCTGGCACCCACCGCACTGCCGCTGCTGGGCCTGCTGTTTTTCGGGAACTTTTTAAAAGAATGCGGCGTTGTTAATCGTCTGGCCAATACGGCCCAATCCGCCATCGTCGATACCGCCACCATTTTCCTTGGTTTTACGGTCGGCGCCAGCACACAGGCCGATGTATTTCTGACGCCTAAATCCCTTGGAATTTTCTTGCTGGGTGCGGTTGCATTTTCCATTGCCACCGCATCCGGTGTGATTTTTGCCAAAATTATGAATTTATTCCTAAAGGAAAAAATAAATCCTTTGCTGGGCGCCGCAGGGGTTTCGGCCGTGCCCGGCTCTGCCCGTGAGGTGCATTTGATGGGCTTGAAAGAGGACCCGACGAACTTTTTGCTCATGCACGGAATGGCGTGTAACTCATCGGGTGTTATCGGCTCGGCAATCTGCGCCGGGATTTTGTGGAGCTTTTTTATCTGATTGGAAAATGGGTATTAGTCTCTTAATAATTATTTTTGCGCTTTTTATGGCAAGATATTTTTCAAAACGTAGATATTAGCATTTATGTAATAGTTGAAAATGCCTAAAGTGATCTAAAGTGCCTAAAGTTTTGGAATTCTATCTATTTTATATAAAAAGACGGAGCGAAGCGACTCCTTAACCCTGGCCCAGACCTTGCTTACAGATTTAATGGGTTACTCGAAATCCTGCACCTTTAACTGAAGTAATCACATGATAGTATTTTATAGCGCGAGGGCGGGCTTTAGATCACTTTTAACTTTTCCGGTTTATCCGGGTTAGGTATTGGGTAAACGGTGCAAGGTTAAAAAAAGTGATGAGGACTGAGGAATATCATTTTATTCTGCAATCCGAAATCCGCAATCCGCAATCGATTCATTGCTGCGTCGGGACCTCTTTTATGCAGCGAAAACCCAGCCAGTGAGCACCGCCGACGGTGTCTTCAGGCGTCCAGCGGCAGGTGGCTCTACAAAAGGTGGCGGAACCCAAAAAGCAGCCTCCCCGCATGGGCAAACTTTCTTCCAGCCATTGCCCTTCACAAATCTCCCAGACGTTGCCGCACATATCATAGCAGCCATAAGGACTCATGCCGCGGTCGAAGATTCCAATATCGGACGTATGCTCGAGACCGTATTCCTTTGAGTTACAGTGATTGGGCAAAAACTCCTGCCCCCAGGACCACCAGCGGCGGTCCGGGCCGCGGGCCGCCTTTTCCCATTGATCCTCGGTGGGAATCGATTTGCCCGCCCAGCGCGCATAGGTGCGTGCATCGTCCCAGCCCACGAACACAACCGGCTTCATGGGTTGTCCCCACAGCGGATGTTTTAAGAGAACCGGCTCTCGATGACCGGTTTCATCAACAAATTTTTGGTACTGGTAGTTGGTAACCGGATACCGATCGATATAAAAACCTGACAGATAGACTGTCCGGCCGGAAACCTCGGAGGCATATACAGGATTTTCGTTCTTGTCCAACATGAATATTTGGGCCAACTCTTCTTCGGTTATTCCGCGGGCAAATTCACCGGCCGGAACAAATACCATTTCGGCACTATCAACTGGAGAAACAATGGTGTCAGGAAAAGGGCCGGAGCCCAGCATTTCGGTTATATTCCACGGAGGTTGCATTTTATTTTAGTAATGAGGACTGAGTTCTGAGCACAGAGAAAGATTGTTGCACTCCAAAATCCGAGATCTAAAATCCAAAATCAGGAAACTTCCGCATTCCGCAATCCGAATTCCGCATTCACTCAAGCCCTTCTTTTTTCAGCAGCTCGCGGTACCAGCAGGAAAACTCGAACATTCCCCGAAAATAATCATCTTCGTTCACAATTCCCAGGGCCAGTTCAAGTACGCCTCGCCCGTAGGCACTGCTGTATTCATCGGAACTGCGCGATTGCAAAAACTCTCTGACGAGCATCTGGGTGGTCCGTTTGGTTTTATCTTTTCGAATATCAATCGGGTCTTTGGGTTCTTCAAACGGGTCCCACTTATCATAGCCCTTTTTCAAGATGTGTTTTTGACGACGGTCGGACATGCTTTCGAAGACCGCCCGTTTTCTTTTTTCGGCTTCTTCAGGAGAAAATTCGCTCATAGGGTTCTCCTTCGGCGCTTTTTTCTGGGAGGTGGCTCAGGGACCTTTTCCTCTCCAACACCAAGATAAACATCATCATAAATCGTAAGCAATGCCATGGACAACGGAACCAGCAAATCTGATAGTTTCGCATATCTGGATTTAAGATCGCGGATCAATTCCATTGATATTCGCTGAAGTTGACTGTTAACCACATCCAGATTCACGGTGGGATACTGCTCGCCTTTTTCAAAAGCGGATTTCCCGCAGGTGTGCCCCGCCCCTGCGATCGCAGTCGGTATCCCATAAAACCGGCAGGTGAGCGGACGGTTGTCATACAGATCACATAATTCCGCTTTGTTTAAAAGAGGGCAGCGTACCCGTTCCTGTGCCAACCCGGCAAGAATCTCCTCTTCGCTTTTCCCGGCCTGCAAATCTCTATGAGCCTTTTGCTTGAGTTTGTGAACTCTGCGGTCTGCCCGGTTTGCCTTTTCCAATAGCTCGGCTTTTTCAGAGCTCTCTATTTTCTCGTTAAACTTGTAATTAATATATAAGGCTTCAATCAGCGTTAAATCAAAAAGCGCATGGCAGCAATCCGCACATGCTTCCTCACATTTCACACATTCTGCATAGGCTGTTCTAACCCTTTCAAAGGCTTCATCCGATTTAGCAACCAGCTCCTCATACTTCTTAAAATAAGGTGCAAAATCAAAATCCATTGGTCAGCTTTTCGCTCCTTTTTCAATGATAAAAGTATATTGGTTAATATAGACACAGTGTTGAAAGTTAAGTAACAAGTGACTAAAGTTAGAAGTGATCTAAAATGCCTAAGTTAAGGAATTCTGCCCGTCGAGAGCCTCTGGGTCGAACGATCATTTTTATAAAAGATGGAGCGTCACGCGGCGCACACGCCGCGCAAGCGCTAGCGCTGCGCGAGCGACACCAAAACTTTAGGCACTTTAGCTCATTTTAGTTCACTTTAGTCACTTGCCAGTGTTTCACGTGAAACATTAACTATTTACCCACACAAAACCGGCTGAAAATCTGATCCAGCACATCCACTTTAGCTGAATCACCGGTGATTTCCCCAAGAGTGTCGATGGCTTCCTGAAGATGGATGGCCACCAGCTCGCTGGATGTTTCTTTTTGCAGTTCATCAACGATGGTTTCGGCAGCGGCCAGTGTCTTTTCGAGCAGAAGCTTATGCCTCAAATTGGGAACAATCGCCTCAGCCAGATCAACCGGGTTTTCTCCTGCGGCCCACTTTACTATGGTATCTCGAAGATGATCAATCCCCTGATCATACAAAGCCGAGATACGCAGAAACTCATTACAGGTCCACGCATCGGGGATTGTTGTTTCGTCTGTATTTTGGGTCAAATCGATTTTATTCAGAACAACGAATACGGGTTTGGATTTGATCTGCTCATATATCTGGTGATCGGCAGCATCCAGCGGACTGTTGGCTTCAATCATAAAAAGCACCAGATCAGACCCGTCGACATGCTCAAGGGTTTTTTCAATCCCGATCATTTCTACCGGGTTTTCGGTTTGATGAACCCCGGCCGTGTCGCTGATAATAACCGGTATGCCCTCAATGTTTAAGGTTTCTTCAATGATATCCCGTGTGGTCCCCGGGATGGGAGTTACGATGGCCCTGTCCTTTTTTACCAACTGATTGAGCAGGCTGGATTTACCCACATTCGGGCGGCCGACCACGGCGACGCTGAGGCCGTCTCGAAAAACATGGGCATCGACATAATAGCGGATCAGACGCTTTAAAGGCTGAACCGCTTCTTTTTCCACGGCTTTAGCTGTTTGGCCGGGTTCGACAAGTTCGGCAACATCTTCCGGAAAATCAATGGCGGCTTCGACACGGGTTAACATATCGGTTAACGTTTTTCTGATGGAAACCAGAATCCGCCGGAAACGACCGGTAATCTGGCCGCTGGCAAGCTCCAGGTTTTTTTGCGTGCGGGCATTAATGACATCGATAACCGCTTCTGCCTGGGTAAGATCGATGCGCCCGTTTAGAAAGGCGCGTTTGGTAAATTCACCCGGCTCAGCAATACGGGCACCTTTTTTCAAAACCAGCTTTAATATCGCATGCAGCACCACTGCCCCCCCGTGAGCATTAATTTCGACTACGTCCTCGCGGGTATAGGTTCGCGGCGCCTTCATTGCCGATACCAGCACTTCATCCAGCAGCCTCTCATTATCCGGGTTAACGATGTGCCCATAGTAAATGCGATGGGATTCAAATTCAAGCTGCGCAGATCTTTGGCTTTTCGTGGCCGAACCGGGCACCAAATTCAGACTCGAGTTGCTCGGCCTGAAAATAGCGCCGGCAATTGGAAAGGATTTTGCGCCTGATATTTTAATGATGCCGATTCCACCCCGTCCGCCGGGTGTGGCGATGGCAGCGATTGTATCTTGGTCTACTGTCATTTTTTTAAATAAAAAATCGCTTCCCGGTATTTTGGATAGTGCCGGGACCTGCTATATACCAGCAATGGTTGTCAGGAGTCAGTTTGCCCGCAAGAAGGCAAGCCAGGAAGTATCGGCAACGACATCGGATTTAGGCAAGCGTTAGCCGGGCAGAAGCGGTCTATAAAAATACATATTTAGTTAAACGCTATCTTCTTGAATGATTTCTATTCTTTGGGAATATCACGAGCTTTCGCAAAGGTCCTTCCCCCCGGCTGCGGGTTTGGACATCAGGATTATCTTCAAGAGCCATATGGACAATTCTGCGGTCATAGGCATTCATCTGTCCGAGGGAAATGGGCTTGCTGATTCGTTTGGATTTTTCGGCCAACCGCATAGCCAATTTTTCCAGATTCTCTTTACGGGTTTCCAGGTAGCCTTCGATATCCACCAAAACCCGCGTCCGGTTTTTTCTGCGCTTGTTGATAACTTTTTCAATGATGGACTGAATGGCATCCAGGGTCTGCCCCCGTTTACCGATCAAAACGCCCGCGTTTCCGCCATTAACGTTAAAAAATATTCGTTCGGAATCTTCTTCAACGGATATTTGGGCATCTGTTGTAATGGAGTCAACTATTCGCTGCAGGACGTTACGCCCCATATCAACAGGATCTTCGGGAAAGGAATAGACCTGCCCGTCTTCTAAATTTTCTTTGCCAGCCGCATAATCCGCGCCTAAATTGAGTTCATCTGACGGTTCGGAATCCTCAACACCATCAGAGGGAATCGATGCGAGTTCATTGATTTCCGGTTTCGACTCCAAAGGCAGTGCGTCCTCGGGCAGCTGAATCCTGATTTTGGCCTTTTTGCCACCGGACAGACCGAAAATACCGCTGGACCCGTAGGAAAGCACCTCGTACTTTAGTTCTTTTTTCGGCAGATTGAGTTCCTCGCTGGCCTTCTCAACAGCCTTTTCTACGTTTTTTGCTTTAAATTCCAGCGAAACTGTCATGCAAATCCTCCGTCATTACGAAAATTTTTTCTGGGTATAATATTGCTGGGCGATCGATAGAATGTTGTTTATCAACCAGTATAAAACGAGTCCGGATGAAAAATTGATAAATATAACGGTAAAAATAATGGGCATAAACATCATCATCTTTGCCTGGGTGGCGTCTCCCATCGGCGGAGACATTTTTTGCTGAAGCAGCATGCTGGCGCCCATGACGACCGTCAATACCGGAATTCCATAGGGTGGTTCCATAAACGGTATTGAAAAACCAAAGCGGAACAGGCGGTCCGGCGCCGACAAATCATCAATCCATAGAAAAAAAGGAGCATGCCGCAGTTCGATGGCTTCATACAACATCCGGTACAGTGCAAAAAATGCCGGGAGCTGAACTACCATGGGAAGACAGCCGCCTATAGGATTGATCTTATAGGTGCGATAAAGCCCCATGACCTCCTTGTTCATCTTCTGTTTGTCGTCTTTGTATTTTTCACGGATCTCTTTCATCAGGGGCTGGATCTTTTTCATTTCGCTCATGGATTTATAGCTTTTTTGTCCCAGCGGCCACAAAATGAGTTTCACCATTATCGTCAAAATAATAATCGCCACCCCGTAATTGGGGATCACACTATAAAATAGGTTCATCAACCACACACAGGGCTTGGCAATAAAATCAAACCAGCCGAAATTAATGAGTTTATCCAGATCATTCCCGACTTTCTCTAATTCTTGCATACTTTTGGGACCCATAAAAAGCTGATACTCATAAGTGAAACGGGTCCCGGGCTGGATCACTTTTTCGGGCTGCACATACCGGGCGGCTACAAACTGATCCGATATTACCTCCAATCGCAAACTGGCATCCTCAATCTGATTGGGTATGATGCCGGACATAAAATAACGGCTCTGCAAAGCAACCCACTTGATTTTGCCTTCAAAGGTATTCTGATCTTTAATTTTTTTGATCTTAAATTCTTCAAGCTCGTCATTAATATAAGCGCTGGGTCCTTCAAAGGCATAAAGGCGTTTATCACCCGGAGCATTGCTGTTTAAGGTCACAAAAAGTTTATCCTGAAGAACTCGGTTGGATCCGTTATTGATCGTCACCGCCAGACCCACGGCGTAGGAATCCGGCATAAACGTGTAAGTTTTTTGGATCAGAATACCATCGTCCGTCCGCCATGAAAAATTAATGTCGCGAGAACTATCGGTAACCTTGAGCCGATCGGAAGTCAGATCGGCAGCAAAAACGCTTTTATCCACCCCGGGGATGCTCTTGCCGGCAAATCCAAGCCGCCCGACGCCTAAAGTCTCCTCACCGGTTAGAATCTGTTTTCGCGCTGAATCTTTGGCAACGGTTTCACGGTAATTCTTAAGAAGAAAACTGTAAAAGGTGGCGCCGTTTTCTGAAATTTTAGCCTCATAAAGCGGGGTATCCACGGTAATGGTGCGGGCCATTTTAGGGCCCGCCAGAGGGGCGGTCGTTTCCTGAGCGGGCGCTATTTTTTCAGTCTCTGCGGTATAAGGCTTTTCCTTTTCCTGAACCGGTTGTTCTTTTTCCGCTGCAGGCGCTTCAACCTTTTTGGCTGCCTCCTGCTGCGTTCTTTGCGGGTTAAAAATAAAATGCCATGCCAGAAACACAACTAGAGAAAGGACGATGGCAATTAACAATCGCGCTTGATCCATTGTTTTCTCCTAATATAGAATGATGAGTTATGTAATATGCATCCTCTTGCGAGAAGATTCATAGTGTTTCATGATCAAAACGTTTTCTGATCTGGGGACTTAGTTTGGGGAGCAGGTGCTGCGCCGGTAACCATCAACCATTAGCAAAGTTTTGTTACGCGCAGGTTAGGGGACCGGATCAACGCCACCGGGATGATAGGGATGACATCGTAGCAGTCGCTTTGCAGCCAGAAGCAACCCTTTAAAAGGACCGTGCTGCCTGATTGCCTGATAGGCATAATTCGAACAGGTTGGATAAAAACGACATGATAGGCCAAAAATCGGAGATAATGTAAGCTGGTAGGCCCTGATCGACGCTAACATAAATATCGATATAATCTTTTTAATCAACACAATTCGAAATCTTTTCAAACAAATCTTGAAGGGCTGAAAACACCTTCTCGGATGAAAGGTCTGCGGCCTTTGGCTTGGCTACAATGTTGATATCCCAGTTTTGTTTTAAATGCTGCCTGTTTAATCGAAAGTATTCGCGTATAAGACGTTTGATTCGGTTTCTTTGGGCAGCGCTTCCGACCTTTCGTGTAACGGTAATGCCCAGCCGTGGGCGGTTGTACCGGCCAGGTGCAAAAAAAGCGATAACACAGTCGTTTTGTAGCTTGCGTCCGGATTGGGTAAGTTCGAGAAATTCAGATCGCTTTAAGATTCGATCTTCCTTTTTAAAGGAAAAACGCATCGGCACCTGTTTCGGTATCCCGGCCGTTTCAACCTGCGAGTCGAGCCCTACCTTTTGCTCGCCGTCGATTAAGTATTCTTCGACCCGCTTTTGACGACATCCGCTTGCGAAATCCATGGTTTCTGGCCCGTCTGATTCGGCTGGGCTGAAAAGTACGCTTCATCTTCTAAGTCCCTTAAATAATTATGTTTTTCTCGTTGTGATTTTTAAACCAATTCTGAGGTTGCCGGGTTTTGGCATGGCAACCCTGAAACTTTTGATATAAATCACAAGCCTGAATTCATGTCAAGATCAAATATTTTACCAAATATTTGATATCTCAATCCTTGTAAATCTCAAAAATATCAAATTCTTCCAGATGATAGGTGGTGTTGGGATAAATCACGATTTGTTTGCCGATGGTCTGTTCCAGAGCTGCAATCAGATGATTTTCTTCACCGTGCAACAGCTCGGCAATCTGTGGATTGACTCTCAGGGTTAACCGGATACCATTCATATCCCGGGATTCCCGCAAAATTTCGCGAAAAATGGTGTAACAAGTAGACTGCTTGGAAATAATGTACCCTTCCCCTTCACAGTAATAGCAAGGCTCACACAGGATCCGGGTCAGCGGCTCCCGCGTTCGCTTGCGGGTCATCTGAATGAGGCCCATATCCGATATCGGCAGCACATGGGTTTTGCTCTTGTCCCTTACCAGCGCTTCCTTCAAAGCGTTGAACACCTTTTCCTGGTTGGACTTCTTCTCCATGTCGATAAAATCAATGACAATAATACCGCCGATATCGCGCAGCCGAATTTGGTAGGCAATCTCTTTGACGGCCTCAAGATTGGTTTTTAAAATTGTCTCTTCCAGGTTATGTTTGCCGACATAGCGGCCGGTGTTGACATCGATGGCAACCAGGGCCTCGGTGTGCTCGATGGTGACATCTCCGCCGGATTTGAGCCAGACTTTGCGCTTCAATGCGCGCGAAATATCGCCTTCCAGATTGTAGGCGTCAAAGACCGGTTCAGAGGCTTCATATAGCACCACGTGATCTTTTAGGTCCGGCATATAGGTGTCCAGAAAGGATAAAACAGAATCGTAAGTCGGTTTGGAATCGATGACCAGCTTTTCAACTTCATGGATGAGCAGGTCTCTCACCGCACGCAGGCTGACGGATAGCTCTTGATGCAACAGAGACGGGGACGGCGCGTTTTCAAATTTTTTACTGATGTTCTCCCACAGATTATCCAAAAATAACATTTCAGAAGCCAGCTTGTCTTCGGGCTCGCCCTCAACGGCTGTCCGAACAATATAGCCGTAATTGCCCCTGCGCAAATCCTGTACGGCCTTTCGTAAGCGTTCCCGCTCGACTTCATCTTCGATCCTGCGGGAAACGCCGATATGGTCAGATGTCGGCATTAATACCAGAAATCGACCCGGCAGCGAAATATAGGACGATATTCGCGCGCCCTTGGTTCCAATGGGAGATTTGGCGACCTGGGCCAGCAGTTCCTGACCCTCTGAAAGGAGTTCTTCGATTAGAAAATTACGTTTAACTTCAAAAGGCGGATCGGCGGGGTTGCTTTTGGTTTCGGAATCCTCCTCTTCTTCCTCAGATTCGATCTCAAACATGCGCTCATACTCTTTAAAATCATTGATATAGACATCATCCACATAGAGAAAGGCGGCCTGGTTGAGACCGATATCCACAAAAGCAGCCTGCATACCGGGCAACACCCGTAAGACTCTTCCCTTGTAAATATTCCCGGTGACATCTGATTCATCCCCGCGGTCGACATACAATTCGCAGATGGTTCCGTCTTCTAAATGTGCCACCCGGGTTTCATGATCGGACACATTAATGAGGAGTTGTTTGTACATGCGCTGTTTCGCTTTACTCAACTCTAATATTAAATCAATTAGGTGCTTCAAATGTGACCACCTCGGTTTATTGCTCGTGCGACAAAATTCGTATTTCGCACTTTCGACATCGACAAATCCGAAGTATCACATGACAGGGCCTCACATCTTCCATCATGATCATTCGGATTTCGTGTTCAAATTTCGTTTCGAATTTCGGGTTTCGGGTTTCGGATTTTCAACCGCTCCATATTTAGGATCTCTCCTAGTATACAGCTCTATTCCCAAGTCGCTCGATGCCTCTCAGTCTTAGTAATGGTTGCCTGTTTGACCTGCTCTTCGCTCAGATTGAAAATATGGCGCAGAATGTCAAACGGCCGGACAGTTTTTCCCGGTTCGGATTTGAGGGTAAAGTTCAGCTGCCGCGAGTTCACCCATTCACTACTTTCTACAATATCCTTTAAATCTATCTTTTTCAACTTTCCTTTTCGGCCGGCAAGCGTAATGGGTGCTGCTGACATGTCGTTAAAAGCCTTTAACCGGGCTTCCTCGAAAAGATCCTCTTTGAGTGCAACCCGGTAACGAATAAGCTGGCAGGGTTTTGCCGACGTCTTCCTGAGAGCCGGTTGACAGCGGGTGATCATCAGTCCGGCAGGTAGCTGCGCATTTAAGCCGTCCATCACCGCTTGGGGCCGTATATGATCGGGTACGGTGACAATAAAGCGCTCCTTTAAGCTTTCAATTCCAACAGGCAGCGGATTATCAAAGGAAACTTTAGGTTTGGGGTGAAATCCTTCTGAAAATTTAACGGCAATACCGGCTCGTTTTAAGGCCCGCAAAAAGATGTTGACCAGCTCAAGATGCCCGAAATACCGGGCTTCGTCCTGCTTGACATAAAACACACTGAGTTTTTTATAGGTCACCTGCTTCTCAACGTTGGATGGACGCACCTCGACAGCATTGTCGCCAAAATCCTGATGCGTCAGGGGTTCAATCTGTTCAAAGTCGCAGACCCCGCACTGGTTGCAGTCATCAACCCGGCAATCCGCCGTGTAAGTGCCCTGACGTGCGATTTCCCATTCATCACGTAAAAATGCTTTGGTCACCTGGGTATGAATATGATCCCAGGGCAAGGGCTCACAGACATCTCTGGCGCGGGTGGTATAAAAATCCGGATCAACACCTTCCTCGTCAAATGCCGCCTCCCACCAGTCGTACTGAAAATGGTCACTCCAGCCATCAAATCTGCAGCCTTTATGATAGGCCGCCACCAGCAGCCGGCTCAGCCTGCGATCGCCGCGCGCCCAAACGCCTTCCAGTCGGCTGACTTTCGCATTCTGCCATTTAAATTGAAGGCCGGACAATTTCAGCTGATTCTGAACCCGCATTAAGCGGTCTTCAGATTCTGCCAGCGACAGCTGGGCAGCCCATTGAAACGGTGTATGGGGTTTGGGGATAAAAGTAGTCAGGCTGACATTGATCTTGCCCCGGCGCTTGTGAGGACTTTTGATATTGCGCAGCACTTTGACTAAATCCACCAGCGCCTTCAGATCCTCGGAGGTTTCGCTGGGAAGCCCGATCATAAAATACAGCTTGATAGTCTGCCAGCCCAGATCAAATGCATCCTTGACCGTGGCGATAATTTCGGTTTCACTGATATTTTTGTTGATTACGTCCCGCAGCCGCTGGCTGCCGGCTTCGGGCGCAATCGTAAAACCGGTTTTGCGCACCGTTTTTATCAGCTTCATCAGCTCCGGCGTCAGGGTGCCGGCTCTTAAAGACGGCAGCGAAACAGCCACATTTTCCGTCGCAAAACTGGACATCAGGCGTTCCATCAAAGGAACGATACACCCATAATCGCCGGTACTTAACGACAGCAGGGATATATCTTCATATCCGGTGGTGCCAACGGATTGAGCGCCAAGGGCCAGTAGAGATTCCGGCGACCGTTCCCGCACCGGGCGGTAGATCATGCCGGCCTGACAAAATCGGCAGCCCCGGGTACAGCCCCTGGCAACCTCCAGCCGCAGGCGATCATGCACGGGCTTGCCGTAGGGAACGATCGGTTTGTCCGGAAAAGGCACCTGATCCAGATCGGCAACGATGGTTCGCGTCACATGGCTATAATCCGGATAGCGCGGCACCACGGTCTGAAAGCCGCGGGCGTCATATTGGGGCTCAAAAAAGGCCGGGATATAGACCCCTTCAATCTGCGACCAGCGTTTCAGAAGGTCTTCTCTGTCCGGCCGGGTATGCTTATGGCAGTCCATCCAGGATTGCGCCAGCTGCATGATGACCGTTTCACCGTCCCCGACAATAATCGCATCAAAAAAATCCGCAATGGGTTCGGGATTGCAGGCACACGGGCCGCCGGCGATGATTAGCGGATGGGAGTTGTCGCGTTGCGCGGCATAAAACGGAATACCGGCCAGATCCAGAATGGTCAGGATGTTGGTGTAATTCAGCTCGTAAAGCAGGCTGAACCCGATGATATCAAAACGGTTCAGGGGCTGGCGGGATTCCAGAGAAAACAACGGCAATCCCGCGGACCGCAGGCGGGCCTCCATGTCGACAGCGGGTGCGAAAACCCTCTCGGCCGCAATGTCCGCATGGGCGTTGAGAATATGATACAAAATCTGCATCCCAAAATGGGAGGTGCCGATCTCATAAAGGTCCGGAAAGGCCAGCGCAATCCGCAGCCTGACCCTGTCCGGGTCCTTTATAATCTGATTAATTTCGCCCCCCAAATAGCGGCTGGGTTTTTCAACCAGGGGTAAAATATCTTCAATTGTTTTGATGCTCATGGGCTTTGTTGAGTACCTAAAATGCCTAAAATGATCTAAAGTGACTAAAGTTAATGAATTCTATCATTTTTATAAAAGACGGAGCAATGCGACACCTTAACTTTAGGCACTTCAAACTTTAGTTCACTTTAGTCACTTTTTACTGGGTTATGTTACCAGATTTACTGGAAAAATCAAACACTCCAAAATAACGGAGATTTCAACTTGCCGGCGCCTTTATTTTTTAAGCTTCATGTTTATATTTTAGCAGACAAAACAGTCCCTGATTTCAAACCAACCCCAAACTGAATCGCCGGAAGGATAGATATGCCCAACACCTTAATGCCGATCGACAAAAAAACAGGTCGCATTCTTTTTGCGCTGGTTTCATTTCTGCTTCTCGGGCTGACCATACCACATCCCGGCTACGGCCTGAAAAGCAAGCGTGAAAGCCCGGTGGTCCGGGCGGTGCGCAAAGTCAGTCCGGCTGTGGTAAATATAAGCTCCTCCTATGAGATCCGCAAGCGTGCCAATCCCTTCTCCGGTTTTGGTATGGATCCGTTTTTCGAGGAATTTTTCAAAGACTTCTTTGATCCCAGATTTGAACGGCGCCAAAAGAGCACCAGCCTGGGTTCCGGTGTGATTATCGACGGCAAACGGGGCTTTATCCTCACCAACGCGCATGTCATAGAAAGGGCCGGCAAGATTAAGGTGGTGTTGCAGGATGAACGCGAATTCGAAGCCACAATTGTGGGTGCCGATCCAGACTCGGATTTAGCAGTTTTAAAAATCGACCCCCAAAACCTTTTACCGTCCATCGAAATGGGCAGTAGCGATGATCTGATGATCGGCGAAACCGTTATTGCCATCGGCAACCCTTTCGGATTTTCGCACACGGTGACCACCGGTGTCATCAGCGCCGTCAACCGCAGTATCCGGTCTGAAGACAAAGTGTATCTGGACTTTATCCAGATCGACGCCTCCATTAACCCCGGAAACAGCGGCGGACCTCTGTTGAACATTAACGGCGATCTGATCGGCATCAATACCGCCATCTACGCCAAAGCCCAGGGTATCGGTTTTGCGATTCCCATCAACAAAGCTAAAAGAATTATCTCCGATTTGATTCAGTTCGGCGAAGTGATCCAGGCCTGGATCGGTGTAACCGTACAAAAACTGGACGCCAGGCTGGCCGGCTATCTGAAAGTTCCCGGCAAAAAAGGCGTCATGATAAAAGCCGTGGAGCCACAGAGCCCTGGAAACAAAGCCGGTCTGCTGGAAGGCGATATTATTCTGGCGATCGGCAAAAAAAAGATCGCTTCGGTGCGCGATTACGGGTCGGTTAAAAAAACCTATGCCGCCGGGGATTCGCTCAAGGCCAGAATATGGCGTGACGGTGAAATAAAAACCGTGCGCGTTAAAACCCGGATGTTTCCCATGGAACTGGCCGAGGATCTGGCCTTCCGATTAATGGGGATTCGAGTCGAAGACTTAACCAAGAGAAACCGCCGACATTATCGAACCGCGGCCCGGGAAGGCGTGGTCATCTCTGAAATCGACAGCCGCAGTGGACTGGCTGAAATCGGCGCCCGGCCCGGAGATGTCATCCGGCAGATCGACGACACGGCCATCGAGAATAAAGAAGATTTCAAAAAGACGGTTGTCAAGTACCGTCAAAAACGATCGCTGGTGATCCTGCTGCAGAGAGGCGATCAGGGGTATTATATAACATTGAAATTGTAGCTGTTATGCTGCGTTTAAAACTTCGAATCTTAAGCCGTTGCAAATTCGAAAGCCTGCTGGAGTGTTGGAGTAGTGGAGTGATGGAGTAATGGAAAAGCGCTAATTGCGGATTGCGGATGTTCTTGATAGTAAGGATGATCTTACATCTTATTCTAATGAACGCACGGCCCGGACATAGTTGTCAGGTTCCTTAATCCGAGTTGTACTATAACTAAAATAGGGCATAGCCCCGGCTTTGCGAACCCTTATTACATAAGTGATTTGGCCGCTGACAAAGTTTAGAATCCAATCTGAATCCCAGGAACCCGCAAAAGAATAGATCTGTAGACGAGAATCAACGCTCCAACATCTCGTCTGTCTGCTATCAAACACCGAATTAATGTAAAGCTTATGATTTTTCTGAGGCATCGAAAGTGAAGCCAGTTCCTCAATGGTCGGCAGTCGCCAATCAGAATGACCCGCAAATCTTTCCCTGTTAAGCCTTTTCACATAGAGGGTTGCTTCTCTACGCGACATCGTCGTTTGCGACCCGCTTTTTTGCCACATCAAACCTGTGGCTCTGTCTGTTATGGTGCCATCCTTGTCGATTATAAAATCATTTGCAAAATTGCCTGCGGGATGTATTTCGCTGTCAAAAAATTGATATACAAAAAGCATACTATCTATTTTCTGCTGAGTAAGGGTCCTAGGCTCTTTTCGTAATGAAACCCTGGCCGTCTGTACCGTCTTGGGAATATAGGCCAATTTGGGTTGTTCAATCTTTTCCCCCTGCGCAATTTGCGCTTTCAATTGCTCAAGCTCCTGACGCAGGCGTTCAACCCGGGCAGCCTCATCGGCAAGTCTCTTTTTCTCGGTTTCCAGTACAGATTCCAGGCTGGTGGGCTGGCCAATTTGTACCGCACTTTTTGAAACGGATCCAAAATTACCTTTTTCAAGCTTGGGATTGTCAATCTTTGCAGATGCCTGTAAGTGCGTTTGCAACCCAAGAATGTTTTTTTTAAAATAATCAATACAATAATCAGCCGATATTTTCAGTTCGCCCCTAAGCCTTTCAGCATTATTACTCAATAGTTCGTCATAACTGGGAGCATGTTCATCTTGCTCTGGAACGCTGGAACAAAAACCTTCTGCAATGGCAATACTTTTTTTAGTATCAATTAAACGCAGTTTGGAACTGTAAATGACTCGGTAATTATCCCAGTCAGAGGGGAAATATGCAAATTGCCAATTTATGGTCCTTACATCCAAAACGTAATCCGCGTCTTTTAATACACGTGAGATATTTTTAACATCTTCGCTTTCCAGCTCAGAGGTACTTGTTTCAATATGGACCAATTGGTATCTATCTGATAGAGTGGATACTAACTGTTCAGATATGTAATTAGCAGGATCTTCAACTTGATTTTCTCTGATTATTTTATTTCCTTCCGATATCATCATGGCAGCACCAATTAATCCGAACGCAGCTTTATCCGCAGTAAATGCAGCAAAATCAGGTACCCCCCTTTTAGGCACTGTAACTGTACGATTCCTAAAATCATCTATATCGCTATCGGCAACTGGAACATTTTTCGTGCTAACGCAACCAACGAAAAACAAGGAAACAAGGACTAGAATTGCTAAAAATTTTACCTTCAAAATTATGGCTCCCCCACTAAATAAAATGGCCAGAACTTCAACCTGACGCCAAGTTCTGAAACTATTAAAACTTTAGCAACACAAACCCCATAACCATTAACTTCTTTTCATTTTAAGGAACGCACGGCCCGGAGATAATTGTATTGATCCTTTGCATACCAACTACTTGCACTTTTCCTTCTATGTCTTGCATCGGTAATAGAACCGCTTAAAAAGCTTATAATCCAATCTTCATAAAATGTAGCTGGTCTGGGGAGAGAATCAGCGCTCCAGCATTTTTTCTGCCTGTTGTCGAACAAGGAGCTAAGATAAAGTCCCTGGTTTTTCGTACGCTTCATAAGTGAAGCCAGTTCCTCAATAGTAGGCATGCGCCAATCCGAATAACCGGCGAATCTCTCACTGTTCAGTTTTTGCACATAGCGAGTCGCCTGTAACCACAGTAGACTGTTCGCAGACCCTCTTTTTTGCCACATAAGGCCCGTTATTCTGTCTGTTACGGTGCCATCGGGGTTAGTGATAAAATCATTGGCGAAATTGCCAGCGGGATTCCGCTCAACATCAAAAAAATGATATTTCAATAGCATATTTTTGATGTCCCGCCTTGAAAGTATCTTCGGCTCTTTGCGCAATGATAGCTTCGCTACTTGCACCTCCTTGGGAATAGCTGCCAATATTGGTGTTCTATTCTCCGGGGTCTGAGTTTTAAATTCCTCGCGCTGATTCTCTATTATCGCTTTCTTTTCAAGCTCAAGGCGGCGGCGTTCGGCTTCAAGTTTTTTGCGCTGTGCGATGATGGCTTTCACCTGCTCACTCACCTGACGCTCCCGCGCAACTGCGGACCCTTCTTCATCCAGCTGCTTTTTCTCGGCCTCCAGATCAATTTTAGATTGAACAGGTGGTTCCGGTCGTTTTAACACAAACACAAAATCCCCCTTGTCCAGCTTGGGGTTGTTGATCTTGCCAAACTGGGGGTGCTGGGCTTTGCGGGAATAGTTGATCACCTTTTCCTGAAGGTAAGCGCCCAGTTCCTCGCCGGTGACATAACCGTCCCGATTTAGGTCCGCATAGCCATCCTTGATCCCCTGGATAAAAACGATCTTAAACACCGATCGATCCGGCACCTGCTCGTTTTCCCGGCCGGCGGTGATAAACTCTCTGACCGGTTCGGTTATTTTTTCCTCGATATAATGAGAAGGTGCGGCCCGCACCATAGTAAAAAGAGCCCCTGAAAAACAGGAATCAAAGACCATCAGCACATGTTTGGACCGGATGCGTTTGGCCACGGTTTCGATCTGGCGCATGTCAATGGCACGCCGCATAAAGCCAATTTCATCTTCAGCCGGCATAGGGGCATCCACCGGAACAATATAACCTAATTTGGTGCCGTCGGCTTCTTCTAAGGTATGACCGTGCCCTGAAAACCAGAACAGCAGGGCTTTGTCTTTGGCCCGGCCCGGCCCCACAATCAGGCGATTCAAAGCCAAATCCAAACGGTCCCAGCCCGGATCTTCCAGCAGCTCAACTTCCCAATCCAGCTGCTTTAAGGTGGCGGCCACCTCGCGGGCATCATCCACCGGATGCGGCAGTATAGGCCAGCCGGCACGGTAAGCGCCACAACCCACCACCAGGGCATGATAACCCGAATAAAGTTTAATCTGCCGGGTAGAGCCCGAAGATGTCTGGGTTTTAACCAGGATGCCTCTGGTAGCAGAAAGGACAGGAGAAGAAACAAAGCAAACACACAGGACAGCTAGAAATAGACAGGCACCCAGAGTTTTCGTTTGATGGAAAACCATTTGCCCCTCCTCATCTATGTTAGCTTAGAAATGGATAGTGTTTCTAAAAACATAAAAAGGACAAAACTCTCTGGATGATGTTTCTATACGTTAATCAGATGTCAGGGTCAATCGAATTGTAAAAATATGTACTCCTGATCTTATAGGGCGGTGCATCTTTCAACCTTCCGTGAAAACACAAAAAGATCTAAATTTCAGCTAAAGTTCTCCTGGCAAATTACCGATAAGATAATTGTAACAATAGAAATGAATAATTTCTAATTATTTAGCAGAATAAGTTGCTGAATTAATAAATTTCTGCTCAAGATAACGCCAAACCCCGAGCAATCGGGGGACGGAAAGCTACGGGTCCGCCGGAGGTGGATAGCCGGGTTACCTGAGGAGGCTGAAAAGCTGGGTTGCCCGAAAATGGTGGCTCAGCTTTTTTGCTTCAGCCACCTGTTTAAAAAGGAGATCAAAATGCAACTTTACGGGGGGATTAATCCATACGAGAGCAACCGCTTTGGTTTCGGTTTCATCGATACCATTCAAAAACAGCGTGCCGTCACACCATCGTTCAATGGGCTTCCTGTTTCAAATCAACGTGATCAGATGGACGACACCACACGGCATGTGCTGCGGATGCGTAAAGCAATGGAGGCGGTCCGGCAATTGATGCCTGCGTCCGGAGGATATTCAGAAATTGAAGTCGCCATACCCGCAAGAGCCACCTCTGCCTCCAGTCTTGACTTAGGCTCAAGCGGGGCTCCTGCAACGCCTACAACCTTACAGTCGACCGAAGAGATCAATGCCTCTACGACTTCCTATTCGACGGACCCGCCCGAATGGACCGGCGCTTCGACCGCTCAGGCCACAATCAGCGGCGAATATGACGGCTCCAACGGTACCGATACGCTCACATTCACGGTTAACAGGGCGGGGACCCATGGTGCACGAAACCTTAATATCAAGGTCTACGATTCCAACAATACCGAAATTGACAGCATCAATGTCCTAAAAAAGACGCTATCGACCAACCATACACTCTCTCCAACGGTCTAGTTGTGACGCTGGGCGAGGGCGATCTCTCGAAAAACGATACCTTCACCCTGGAGGTTTATGACAACGTCGAAAATGCGGTGAATCCGGACAAAGCCTTTAACGGGACGGGCAGCGATGATCCGAATCTTCAATATGGCCTCGATGTAACGAGTGGATCCTTTGAAATCAATGGGACCACCATCGCTGTTGCGGCGGATGATTCGATTAACAGCAGGCTCGATAAAATTAATCAAGCCGATGCCGGCGTGACAGCCACCTTTGACGCCGCTGCCGAAAAGGTATTGCTGACCCAAAACACGGCGGGCTCGACGCAAGATATTGTCCTCGAGAACGACACTTCCGGATTTCTGGCCGCCGCAAAACTTGAGGGCGCGGTGGCAATCCCCGGAGAAGATGGGGGGGTAATCGAAGATCCTTCAAGACCTCTGGCAGAAGTGGACATTTTCTCGGGTGTTCAAAGCGGCAGCATCAGCGTCAATGGTGTTTCCATCAACATCGACGTCAATACGGATACGTTGACCAATATACTCGATCGCATTTCACTCTCAGAGGCAGAAGTAACCGCAAGCTACGACAGCAGCTCCCGGGCGGTCTCTCTGATTTCTAACGACTCCGAAAGTCAGCTAATTCTTGACAGCGGATTGACTAATTTTTTCTCGGCCTTGGAAATATCAGACGGCACCTATGAGCCGGTAAATGAAACCATACAGGTACAGACAGAAGGTATCGATTTTGTCAATGCGTCTGATCTTGCGGCTGAATATGCTGAAACCTACAACACCGAACTGACCTCCAGCGTTCGTGCGGATCAGGATGTTGCGGCAACGCCCGTCAGCACCGCGGACGCCAAAATGCTGGGCGGACTGGTCAATATCATTGCCGATTCTATGAATGCCTTATTCGATGGTTCGGCATTGACGTCGTCTTCAGGCGTAGAAACCGGAGCGGTGCGCAATGAGCTCCGCAGTGCCGTAACATCATGGTTTGATTCCGAAGGGCCTCAATTCAACACCGACGTTGGCATTGGTTTTGATTTTGAAAAGGCCAATGAGGGGGTTTTTAAGTTCTCGCAGGCTGATCAGAGTCGATTTGAGACCGCTTTGACAAGCCCACAAGGTGCGGCTTCGGTTCGGAATGCGCTTTTGGGGACGGAATCCAATGGGCTGTTTAGCCAGCTGCATGCCGCTTTGACTGCCGCCGGGTCCGGATTGGAAGGTGCAGTTGATCCAACCGGCCTTTTTCTGGATGTGACAATATAGAAACTGATGATAAGTGCCTAAAATGATCTAAAGTGAACTAAAATGCCTAAAATTAAAAGAGACTTTAACCCTTTTTTAGTTTTGGGTCACTTTTTTTTGTATCAAATACCCTGAATCCTAAATCTCCAGCATCCCGCATTTAATAAATCTCAGCCTGCCCAGTGGAATTTTGCGTAGCAAACCCCGCCATTGGGCGGGGATTCCACAGGGGTCCTCAGTCCTCAATGCTCAGCTCTTCTAAATTCCATTCATGGCAATCAACACCGCACCGGCGACCATCAGCACCTCCAAGAGTAAATCTTGCCGAGCCAACATTAGAATGTTATAAAGATAATTAGAAAAATACCTGTTTTAACCGGCTCAATCCCGTTTTACGTGGACCTTCGGCGGGCTCAACCGGAATACCGGACAACCATTTAAAGGGAGTTCCCATGGAACGCACAAAGATATTTAAACTCTTAAAATCCGATAATCCCATGGATCAGGTGCTGATAAAGGGGTGGGTTCGCACCCGGCGCGACTCCAAAGGATTTTCCTTTATCGAAGTCAACGACGGTTCCAGCCTGAAGAACATCCAGGTGGTGGCGGATGAAAAACTGCCCAACTACGAAGACGTAAAAAAACTGACCACCGGCTCGGCGCTCACTGTTAATGGCAGGCTCGTCGAATCCCAGGGGGGCGGCCAGAAATGGGAGATCCAGGCGCAGGCGGTTGAGGTCATCAACCTGGCGCCCGAAGACTTTCCGTTACAGAAGAAGCGTCATACCGATGAATTTTTAAGAACCATTGCCCACTTGAGGCCCCGCACCAACAAATACGGTGCGGCCTTTCGCATCCGCTCCGAGATGGCTTACGGGACTCACAAATTCTTCCGGGACCGGGGCTTTCGCTATCTGCATTCACCGATTCTCACCGGTTCGGACTGTGAAGGCGCCGGCGAGCTGTTTCGGGTAACCACGCTGAATCCGGACAATCCGCCCCTAAAAGAGGGCAAAGCCGACTACGTGCAGGATTTTTTCGGCAAGGAAGCCAATCTGACCGTTTCGGGGCAATTGTCGGCCGAGATGTTTGCGCTGGCCCTGGGCGATGTCTACACCTTCGGGCCCACCTTCCGGGCGGAAAATTCGAACACCCGCCGCCATGCCGCCGAGTTCTGGATGGTCGAGCCGGAGATGGCCTTCTGCGATCTGGAAGGCAATATGGACCTGGGTGAAGAGCTCGTTCGCGAGCTGACCACCTATGCCATGCAGGAGTGCGCGGATGATCTGGAACTCTTTGGCAAATGGGTGGATAAAACCCTGATGGCAACCCTGGAAAACATCGCCCAATCTGATTATATCCGGCTGCCCTACCGGGAAGCGGTGGAGATCTTAAGCCGGTCCGGCCAAAAGTTTGAATATGATATCAGCTTCGGCAAAGATCTGCAGACCGAACATGAACGCTATTTGACCGAAAAGCACTTTAAAAAGCCGGTCATTGTCTACGACTACCCCAAAATCATCAAGCCCTTCTACATGCGGGTAAATGATGACGATGAAACCGTGGCCGCTATGGATGTGCTGGTTCCAGGCATCGGCGAGATCATCGGCGGCAGCCAGCGTGAAGAGCGCCTGGACGTGCTTGAAGCACGCATGGATGAAACCAAAATGGACAAAGCCCCCTACTGGTGGTACCTGGATGCCCGCCGCTACGGCAGTGTGCCCCACAGCGGCTTTGGCCTGGGCTTTGAGCGCTTTTTGATGATGGTCACCGGCATCAGCAACATCCGGGATGTGATTCCTTTCCCCAGGACGCCCAGTAATATCGAATTCTAGTTCACTTCCGGGGAACAATCTGTGGGCCCTGATCGACCCAAAGGCGGTTGATTAATTTCAACTGCCTTTTACTCTTGTAAGCATTTGACATTTTTAAAGAAAAAAAGATAGAATATTAAAAAGAAGTCAATCAATTGCATATTCTAATCAGAAAGGCCCACTGTAATGAGCAACGGACAAAGGGGAAAACTGGTTCTGCAGGAAGTCCCGACCGGGGAAATCGAAAAAAGAGTCGTCGGGCTGCTTTCAAAATTTGCAAAAAAAACGTCTCTAGAAGAATTAACAGCAAAAGTCCGCAACACGCCTTATGCTCTCAGCAATGATATTCCTGCCGAAAAAGCATTGATCATCCTGGAAGCGCTGCAAAAACTGGGCGCAACGGCCGCTTTTGTGCCGCATGCGCCTGTACAACCAACTGCTGAACAGATAGCCACGATTGAACGCGCACCTCGTTTTACCTTCGACTCGGCCCCGCTGCCGGAAGAAGAACCGCTTGCTGTTCAGCCTGAGCCCGGAAAAAACGGCACCAGACGGCTGGTGATGACTCTGGTTACAATTTTATTACTTCTATCACTGGGCTTTCTCGCGTGGCAGCTCTGGCCTATTCTGGGAGATAAAATCCGCGAACTTTGGTCCTACCTCAAGCAACTCCTCTAGAACCTATCTTAAAAATGCATCTAACGCCCAATAGCTTCGTTGTGAGCCTCCTTAAAATGCTCACATACTAACGTGTATGCTCACCTTTTTCGTCGGCTCACGCCTTGCTTTTGGACGTGATCTACTATTTCTAAAATAGGTTCTAGTCGAAAAAAATCACATCTTGGCCATGGGATGCCTTTCGGCTTCGCAAATAATCTTTTTTACCCCCGGAACGGAATTTATCAGTTCAGTCACCCCGGCTACGGTGCGCATCGGATTTATCAGTCCGGTGAGTTTCACAACACCGGGTTCGGGAACTTCGATGTGCAACTCCTGGGGATTGATATTGTCTTTCAGGACAGCCGCTTCCACCCGTTTCAAGAGCGACAGCATTTCCATGGAATCCAGAGCACTTAAAGTGCATTCCTGAATGTGTTCGGTTTCTGCCAGATTAACAATCATCTCAACCGCCGCATCGATGCCAAGTTTGTCCACATTGATCACCAGATCGTACAACGACAAATCATTCCAATCGATTTGAAACAGGAAATCCAGAAAACCTTTCAGTTCAGTATCGCGACTTTCGATCATTTTTATAGCTGTTTCGGGGCTGACTTTCCGTGTATCAACCAGTCTCTGGATGCGAAATGGCTTGGAAGCATGCAAGCGCAGGTGCAGCGCGCAGGTGAAATCCTTTAAAAAATAAAATGCCCCATGTCCGATGATAATTCCTTCCCCGCGACGTGCCACCTCATAAATAACACCCGCCATCAGCTCATCATATATTTCGGGCCTGAGTCTCAAGAGCCGATCGAATAATCCGGGCGCTTTTTCATCAAACGCCTTCAGATCCTCAGATGAGTATCCCATACTGACGGCTTCCTGCTGGAGCCGGTCGTCATCATACAGCTCGAGTTTGAGATGCTCGGCGACCTCTTTGGTGACGCTCAGGGCGCCACATCCCATACTGGTCGTAACCGTAATTAAAGACATTTTAAAACCTC
>PVMK01119923.1_pt1 | contig 25203 bp, 22 predicted proteins | sample 1853481 | NCBI WGS metagenome assembly PVMK01 (sample SAMN08533507, study PRJNA380276) | Marine sediment metagenome, whole genome shotgun sequencing project.
TGCGCCAGAAATTGGTAGATGCGGTGCGACGGTAAGCACCGTAGACGATGTACCCCTTCTCAAGAAGAAGTTCAGCTAAATAAGCGCCGTCCTGGCCTGTTATGCCTGTGATAATTGCTGTTTTCATGAATTATTTAGCCTGTGTAATAAATCCACATGTTGTTCAATAATTGTAGAGTTGCAGGGACTTTGCCCTCGTATTTTAATTGATTAAGCAGTTCCGGGTTCCTTTAAATTGGATCTTTTTCCTGTAGGTGGATTGAATAACCCTTAAAGCTTAATTTCGTATCAGAACTTACATGGAGTCTTATTTCAATATCACTGACGTCGGCTGCAATCGAGAAAGGGATGAGAATGCTATTCTCACCTGGTTTGAAATACTCGAACAGCATTATGTCTAAATATTTGTTTTTACCATTGCCGCTAACAATATCCAGAGTTGCGCCCTGCAGGTCCAGAAACTTTCCTTCAAGCTTAATATAATACTCACCCCTTTTAAGTGGATAATATGGGCCATAAAAAAGATAACCACTATCCTGAACAGTGACGATATTGTCATCTTTATAGATACCAACTTGCGAAAATTTCATCAAAGCAGGGGCGCTCATGCTGAAGCGATCTTCGCCCGGAACGACACCATTACCGGTCAAATCAATATCCAGATCAGCAATATGACCCGCCAGATCAACATACAGATCAGCAGTATGTGAAGGTAATGATTTGATTGACATATCATTTAGCTGCGCTGTTTTGAGCACCAAAAAAAGCCCACTATGAACTTCCCAGGCAATGACTTTGGAATCTGGTGAATCTGTGAAAGCATCAGCTCGGTAGGTCAAATATGGGCCATCACAACTTGAAAGCCATTCATCGGGCGACATCCTGCGAATATCATAATTGAAGAAATAAAATGAATATAATCTACGCCGTTCCTGTTGAGACAAAGATGCACGCAGTGGACTAACCGTATCAAATCCAATGCATTGTCCATACTGAAAATTTGAAGTCACAAAACCAACAAGGCTTGATGGTTTGCTATGGCCAGCCAATGTGTTTTTATGCCAAAAATGCTGATTAATGATACAGATACCAAACAAGGGTACAGCAAGCAAAACAAATAATCTTTTCTTCAGAACACTTGCCAGTATTATTCCGATTGCACCCGCTATGAACCAAAATATAAAGTTTTCATGGGCAAATAATACTTGTGGCCAGAAACCCTGAATATTAACCAGAAGACCAGGGCCACCTGTATTAGATTCATTTGAGTACAGCTGAAGCGCTGACCCGGATATCAGAACAAAAGAAGCAGCGATAGTAGCGTACTTAAGGCGCCATGGAGCTAACAACCCAATACCTAGCAGAGGTAACAGTGCGACTTCAGGATAGCGTCCATAAATCCAGATATCTGGACGAACCTGATCAACGATCACATGTGTGGAAAATGATAACGAGCCGAGCAATACAACTCCCAACAGAGACAGGACCATAAAAACCAGGGAGGTGTTAACTAAATCTGACGTATCTATATTGCTGCCGCCAGTGCTTGCAGGAATCATCCTTTTTCCTACTTCAACAATCCCGAAAAAATACAGCCCCAAAGTGGCAATTAAAAGGTAAGAGATATGACCTAAACTAAGAATAAGCCATGCAAGCCAAACCTCAGGATTTAAGAATGACTGCAACACTGATGATGCGCTTGGGTAGTGGGCCTCTGCGGGATAATTCTCCGGGGTCATAATTTGGGAGAGCCAAACGTGGATTCCAAATTTATACACGGCGATCATTACCGTTGTGACAAGCACATGAGCAATTAACACCATATATCGGCCAGAACGCCACGCGTAGCCCGCTATTGCCAGACCTGAAGCCACGATAACTGCCAGACCTGTTGGGTGAATCCAGTACAAGAAACCAACCAGCAGTGCATAGGGGACTATTGCCCAGGCTCTATCTGCAGTGCTTTTTAATAATGTGTATATTGATAGCATAAAAACAAACACAAACGCGGTAGTAGAAAAAGCATATCCACTCATGGTGATCCAGGCGGGATAAGCTGCACTAACAGTCACTGCAAAGAAAATAGCCCAAAAACTGCGGTCTGAAAACAACACCTTTAGAACACTGAACAAGAGCATGAAAGAGCAAACCCAAATGGCGGCATTTAGAACCATTATTCCCTGCCATACGACAAATGGGTCAGAGGAAATTATAAAAAGGGGTGACAATATTAAAGAGTACCCGCCGTGCCAGGAGCTGGCCATATCTACCGGGTAGCCAGCAAATGCTGCTGCTTTTGTTAGGTAACCAATTTCATCGGATAAATAGGCGGGGCCGGTGTACTGGCGGCTAGACAGCCAGTAAGTAAGGAAGATTATCAGCATTAACAGCCAGTAGGCTGCTTTTTGGAATCGAGCATAGGCTACCATTTTTCTATTGTTATCAAATAACATCGGATATGTATGGTGGCCAGTAGTAATGTATGTCAATGTTTTTTGATTTGCTACAATCGCCAAATTTTGCGAAGTGGTGCTGTAATGCGCCATGATTTGCTGCGATATACGGCCTTTAGCTCATTTTTTAATCGTTCTGATTCCAACCGCCAATGATGACTTGATTCATTAAGTTCATTGATTTTTTTATTGGCGACCTCCCAACCGTTGGGTATGAAATTATCTAAAACATTTGGGGGGGCTAAAAAACCTTTCTTAATTTCTTTGTGCTCATTCGCAACATAAAACCGATTCAGGCCGTCGAAGTAAACGAACTCATATCCCGAGGCTAGTAGAATCGGCTCCCACTGCTGATGGCAGTCTGTTGAGGTGGTTGGTAAGGTTGACTCCACCAAGATAATCCATGGTCTGATTTTTCTTAAATCCGCGCCTTGAAGAACTGATAGCTCGGCACCCTCAACATCAATTTTTAAAAAGTGTATGTCCGCCTGAACATATTCTTCGCAAATGGCTGTTAGAGTTGTTACTGGAACTTTATAGGTTTTTATCTGAAAGTTATGGTTGTCCGCGTGCTGCTTTGCAATTAATTCATCCATGGTAGAAAGCCCAGTGCCAACTACTTCGTAAAAATCAAGTTCGTCCTTCTTGGCACCAACTGCTAATTGCAGGTTTGTATCATTTGGCCGGTCTTGTTGGAGTTTTTCGTACCATTCACCAACCGGTTCGATATTGATGCCGTGCCATCCGGCATCGTAAAAAGACTTTGTAACCGAATCAACAACGGGGTCATTGGCACCAGCATCAATATAAAATCCCTTGTCCACGTCCTTGAGGGCTCGCCGAAGCATTACGTCTTCAAAATTTTGGGCATAGGATATAAAAGTCATTGCTTGACTGCCTCAATCGTTATCGTTGGCTCACTCCATAGTGACCCAATAAAAGTTGTTTTCTCTACGTTGATAATATTGAATATCAACGCCAAATCGCGCCATTCGTAGTTGCCCGTAAGATGTGTGCCGCTATTCGTCAGTGCTGTTTGGATGGAATAACTTCCTACACCAAGATTGGCCGGGAAAGTGATGGTAAATTGGTACTCTTCTCCGGCTTTCGGGCCCTTTACAGACTGGTTCGTATGCCAGGTGTTGGTGCCATACATTACTTGCCCAAGGCGGTCTTTTATGCCATATCCAAGCACGAGGTTTTCTATATCCTTGCGTACTTTAACCTTGATACACAGTTTAACCTGTTCACCGACACCGATAAATTCAGCTACTTCTCCCTTGCTGTTATACAGGACGATCTCTGTTACCCGCGCCTCTCCCGTGCCAGAATTGGTTTGTGCCCTGCCATCTTTAAGTTGTTTGACATTGACAGTACTGTTTTCTTTTTCCGCGATAATGGCATTGTAAAAATCGAACGTCTCCTCGGGATTACCATCTTTTATTACAGCACCGTTTTCCAGCAGGATGGCACGGTTACACATGTTTTGTATGGCGCTTCTATCATGGGAGACGATCAGCAGCGTGGTGCCTTGCGCTTGAAACTCACGAATACGCTGGAAACACTTATGCTGAAAGTAGGCATCACCTACGGATAAAGCTTCGTCGACGATCAGGATTTCGGGGCGATAAGCGGTGGCCACTGAGAAGGCTATGCGTAAATACATACCACTTGAATAGGTGCGTATCGGCTCGTCAAAGTACTCACCGATCTCTGCAAAGGACTCGATGTCCGGCAATGCCTGTTGGATTTGCTCGCCGCTAAAGCCCATCAGGCCGGCGGCATGGATAACGTTTTGCCGGCCCGTGAGTTCGGGATTAAAACCCATACCCAGTTCCAATATCGCTGCTATTCGTCCGTTGACGACACAATTGCCTTCGGTCGCTGCTAGTGTGCCGGTTATCATTTTGAGCAGCGTACTTTTTCCAGCACCGTTTTGACCAATGATGCCGATGGCTTCGCCTGGCTCAATATCAAAGTTTACATGCCGCAATACCCAGTTTTCTTCTATAGGTTTAATGGGCAGGCCGATCAAACGCCCGACCCGATGTAGCTCAGATTTGTATACCTTGAAGGCCTTGCCCAGGTTATTGACAGAAAGCAGGCTCATAAGACATCTGCCATTTCTTCACTGGCGCGTTGGAATAGAAAAAAGCCGAAGCCTAATAAAACCATGCTGATGGCGAGAATTATGCTGATTTGCGTGAATTCCGGGGCAGTTCCATAAACCAACACATCCTGGTAGCCCTTTACGATGGGGTACATGGGATTAAAGTAAAGCAGGTACCGATAGGATTCCGGGATAATTGACAGTGGATACACGATGGGCGTAAACCAGAATGCAATCTGTAAGATAATGGGCACGGCCTGACCGATATCGCGGATAAATACATTAAGCACACCCAGGATCAGGCCAAAGCTGATGCCAAGTGTCAATGTTGCAAGTGTCAGTATAGGTAGCCAAAGTATTTGGATGGTCGGCGCGTGTCCAAGTAATGCAAATATCCCCAGGATGGATATAAACAGCATGAAATTATCAAGCAGAGAGGTTCCCACGACAATTGTTGGCAGCACAACTTTGGGGAACATCACTTTCTTCATCAAATTACCTTGTGCTATAAATAAATTGAGACAGCGGGTGATGATTTCAGAAAAAAGATTCCAGGCGAGTATGCCTGCGGTCAAATAGATCGCAAATGAGTATTGATTGCCAATATTCGGGATTTTTGCTGCGAGCACGTTGGATAGTATTAATGCATAAATCGCTACTTGAGCTAGAGGGATTGAAAATAATCCATAAGCCACCCAGGCTGCTTCTGGCAAACCGGGTAGTAAATTCATTTTTAATAGAGCTGAGCACAAAATAACGGTATTGCCAAAGTGCTCGAAACATTATGAACATCTCATGGACCCATTTAATCGGGCATTGTTTTCAGCCCATTGTATTAACACAATCGTTAACTCCCTTATTTTATCCATTAATATTTGAATGCTAGTTCGGTGCCTGATTTTATGTTCATCGTCTGAGATTATATTTCAGGATGCACCAGATTGCCCACATGCCGTCTCTCCAGCCAATTTTCTTACCCTCTGCATAGGTGCGGCCGAAATAGCCGATGCCCACCTCGTAAATTCGATAATCACCCTTGGCAATCTTCGCAGTGATTTCCGGTTCAAAGCCAAAGCGGTCTTCTTCAATTTCAATCGATTGAATCACCTCGCGGCGAAATGCCTTGTAGCCAGTCTCCATATCGGTGAGGTTCAGGTTGGTGAACATGTTAGACATGAGTGTGAGCAGACCATTCCCCACACGGTGCCAGTAGTACAATACGCGGTGTGGTCTGTGACCCACAAAACGGGAACCGTAAACAATATCGGCTTTGTCTTTAATGATGGGCTCAATCATGACTGCGTAGTCCTGAGGGTCGTACTCAAAGTCTGCGTCCTGAACGATCACAATATCTTTTATTGAAGCGGCAAACCCGGTTCGTAGTGCTGCACCCTTACCCCTGTTGTGATCTTGGTAAATTATACGTGCGAGTTTTCCATCGACTCTTTGCTCCAAAAGTTCTCGGGTACCATCTGTTGAACAGTCATCAATGATAATAATTTCTCCATCATCGCCGATGACATCAATAACAGACTGCACGACTTGCTCAATTGTGTTGACTTCGTTGTAACAGGGGATGATTACAGATAAATTCATTGGAGCGGCTCTCCTCAGAGCATAGTTCTCAATAGCATCCAGGCTCTGTCGCTATTCATTATCCACATACTCCCAAGTCCCATTGGTTATGACTGTAGAGATGTCATTCAAAGTTGTACCTTGTCCCTTTCAAAGCTTTCCCGGTAAGATTCTGCAAAATCTTTGTTCTGAACCATGTCCACTTTGTAGGGGAAATTTCCATTCTCCAGAGTTTCCTGGATTTTGCCCACAATGGCAGAAATATCTTCTCTGGATTCCACCATAATATCTAAATCTGAATATTTTTTGTTATCGCCTCGTGCACGTGAACCAAAAATCCAAACTGTAGCGCCGTTGCTTTTCAAAGGATCTAGAACTGTTTCCTGAATGTATTGAAATTGCTCCTTTGTGAGTCCAAATTTCATTGCGTCTGGAGCTTCTTAAGTAATTGTTTTGCCGGATTCAAAAAGCTTGCTGCAAAAGTAAAAACCTCTTCTGCCAGTTTTTCATTGTATGTATGAGAAGACAGGTTTCTCTGGTCGATCGACTTTAACCAGAATTCAACGTCTTCAATGAAACCATTTTGTGCCATTTCACGAATCACCTGCTTTGGTGCTGTAGCAGATGTTCCCATTACCTTTTTAGCAGATTTCCAGGAGAGTTCCACACAGAATTCGAATCGCTGGATACTGGCGTCTCTTGAAATATCAGTTTTCTCGACAGTCAGGGCTTCTTCCAGTGAAACGAGTGCTTTTGATAATTCATCTAAACTAACTGCCATGACAATCCTTTTTTGTTGGAAATTTCAATAATACCTTATATAGAATACCTTGAATGAACACTGCTTACTCAACTCGGTAGACCACACCCCATTCATCCTGATCGATTGCTACCAGGGACTTCTGCCAGGCAGGTTTCCATCCGCTTACCTTGGTGATACCGGCGGGTTGGCCGAAGAAAATTACAAAATTCAGCGATTCCGGTGCCAGTTCTTTCGGAAAGCGTCCGACAACATTAACACTGTGCGGTAACAGGTGGTATTTGGCTCTGAGCAGGTAGTAATCGATGGCATTTTCATCACCCAGTATCAGGATGCGTGCTGTCTGATCGCCCAGTACTTCGCTTTTGAGCCTTTGGACGTATTGGTAAATTTTTCCATCCAGATCAATGCTGGCGCGCTGCTGATCGTCCGCTTGCCATTGGGTTTGAAATGACAGGCTGACCTGGCGAAGATTGTTGGCGGACCAGCGGATATCGAGCAGTACCCAGGCGGCAAGAGACACTAATCCGGCGGTGATCAGTAGCTGCCGCGAACCGATGGTTTTATCAAAGCGTGAAAACAGCCAGAACAACAATAAAGTGATCAGCAGCCAGGCAGCAACCAGAAGAGGCAGGGAAACAATCTGCCGGTAGTCGCCACCGTGTATGAAATTGATGGATTGTTGCGACCATAGTTCAAATGCTGTCCAGGCACGCCAGGTTAATTTTAAACGGGTATTGAGATTGTCAGGTATTAACGAAGTTTCACCTATTTCCACGGCTTCGCCGTTGACCCCGGCAACAAGGAATCCGAACTCGGTGATTTCGCCCTGCCAGCCAGGCTCGGCGGCAAGGTCGATATAGTGTGTGCCCGGTGCTGTAATTTCTGTCTTTAATACGTTTTGGGTATCCTCGCTACGGCGCCAGAAAAAAGCCGCCTCTGCTGGCAGTTTGGGTGGCAGCCAGGTGTAGCTCAGCACACGTTGTTCCCGGCCTGGATGCTTACAGGTCCGCTGGTGAGCAGGGCGTAGCCATTGGCAAATTCATCTACAAGCATACGGTCTGTGGCAGGATGACCGGAACCGAATGCAAATTTGAGGCCTGCTGCCGGGTATTGAAGCGTTTCACCGGTTTGATCAGGGAGGCCTTTTGATAGAGAAACGATGGTGCCTGCCACCACTACTATTAGCGCCAGCAGTGCTGCCATCGACAGTTTTGCAGTTATTCTCTCAGTCCTCGCCACTTTGGACCTCCGTGGCGGTTTCATTTTGCGTCAAACTGGCCTGTGCTATTACAACAACCGCAAACAGCAGCGCCGGTACGAAATGCAGGGGTAAACGGTTGATGGCGGTGTAGGTATCCGCCCACAGGCCTTGGTCGGTAAAGCCAAAAATAAATAACTGCGTGGCTATAAAAATCAGGATAAAACTCAAAGCGGCGCGCCGGGCGCGGTAACCCGATACCACATTGGGGGATTTGAAACCCAGCACCAGGCTGGCAATGACAAATACCCACAATAAATTCCAGCTTCCCATTTTGAGGAAGTTGTCCCAATAAACGTGCTGGACGTTGTGCAGTTCAAGTGCGAAATTGCCGATAAACGGGATAGCGAGACGGCCGTCCACTATGCCCAGTTTACCGATCAGCGGTATATCGATGTGTGTAAAACCCAGTGCGAATACGATCAGCGCTACGACAACGGCTGCCACCATCATCAGGATAGGCACCCGTGGCCGGCAAGTTGCCAGGATCAGCATTGCTATTGCCGCCAGGAACCACACCGCGCCCTCGTTTTTGACCCATATGCAAAACAGAACCATTAAAAAGCCCAATACCATCTGGAATCCTGAATTGCCTGGCTGGTCACGCATGATGGCGCCACGCATCAGGGCCACAAAACCCAGACCGGTAAAACCAGCCATCCAGATATCTGCATAACCTGCCAGTGCCAGGTGGGTACCCAGCAGGGGAATGGAATAAAGCAAGTAGCAGGTAATCAGGCTGGTAGCCATACTTAAACCGTGTTCACGGCACTGTCCGTATATCGCCATTCCCAAGGCTAATCCTGCAAAAAGTACCGGCAGGTTGACCAGCGTTTCGCTCCAGCTACCAAGGCTCAGTGCCGCCCAGTATGGAATTACAGATGGGAACAGGGGGTAACGGAAGGCATCAATTGTATAGATGTTTGCTGCCGTTGCCACGGCCCAGTCTGAAGTGCTCACAACAGCCGCCATATTACTGGCCATGAACCAGGCTTTGGCGCGGTAAACCCAGGCCAGCCATGCATCCCAGGGATAGACTGGCTGGGTGAAAATTTCTACGGCAATAAATGCAAGATGGACGAGCATCAGTACCATCATGATGGCTGTCAGGACTTTCCCAAAGGTGTTCATCGGGGGTGAGGGTAGGGCCGTGTTGGATCGACCACTTTGCCAGGCTGCAAATCCGCCGCTTGCGGCGAATATCAGCAAAAAGCCCATAAGATAGGGCCAGGAAACTGCCCCGGAAAATTTGTTGCTGGCCATGATTGCAATAAAAAGGACCGCATATCCCAGGAAAAACCCGTAACCCGCCTGACGAAGTCGGTTGACCTGACTGCTGCTGTTGAATTGATTATCGGCAAAGACCAGCCAAAGTGTGCCACCCAGCCAGGGTAGTAATAAACCGGCGTAAAGTGTCAGCAGGCCCACAGGTTCAGAAGTTGCTCAGACTATGTTGCATCTGGGTTTACTGGTACCGTTTTTCATCCAGTTCGCCATGGTCCGAACTGTGGTCAGCTTCTCGTGGTTTACCCTGCATTTCGCGCAGATCGGATTCGAGCAATCCAATACGCTGCACGAGGCGTTGCATCCTGATGGCGTTGCGGGATCGTTCTAAATCCATCACCAGTATTTTTAATACTAGAACAACGACACCAATGGTCAGTGCCAGTACCGGCGGATAGGCAACGCCAACATATTTTGCGAAATTGTCAAAGAACGCAGGGAACAGGCCGAGCGAGGCAAAAACAACAGCGGCAGCCACCCACAACAGGCCATAGCGCACGTGCAGGAGATCTCTGCGAATCAGGATCAGGATAACGATCGCTGCGATGATGCCGATAATGCTTGTTATTAGTGCGACCATCTGACCATGTTCTTCCCCGAGGAGCGCATATTATAAGGCAGTACTGCTTGGCTTGTCGTGGTGTGGGTGAGGTTTATTGGCTACTTCGTCATCCCGGGCTGGACCCGGGATCCATTTGCTCTCTCAATACGATTATTCAAATAAAAATGGATTCCGGGTCAAGCCCGGAAAGACGGTTGATGAGATTCCGGGTCAAGCCTGGGATGACTTGGTTGTTTAATCTGGCTGATGGTGTGTCATGCCGCGTTTGGTGAAACCCAGCAGCAGAGTGTAGGACATGTAATAAATGACGGATGTCCATGAATAAAACACCCTCGATATGCCACTTCGTCGCGGCAGCATGCTGACCTCTACATCTTTAATGCGGATGCCGGAAGCCTTCAGCATGGCCAATACACCGACATCCTGATATTCCAGCAGGGTTGCCTGCCAGGCGGCCAGTCTGCGGATGGCGCGGCGATCGTAGACACGGAAACCTGAGGTCAGGTCTTCCAGCCTCAGGCCGGAGACCCGTTTCATCAGTGTCCAGGCAATTTTTCGCATTGCCGAGCCACGCCGCGTGCAGGCTCCGATGGTGACGTCGGCCTCCTTGTTGATGATCGGCTGCAGCAGCGCCGGAAGTGATTCCGCCAGGTGCTGGCCGTCCGCGTCCATGGTGATGGCGTAGGCGTAGTCATTCTTGATGAGCGTAGCGGAGGCCGCCTGGGTGGCGCCCCAGGCACCCAGTTGCACTGCCAGCGGGACGACCACTGCGCCGGCCTGACGGGCTTTTATAATCGTGTCGTCGGTGCTGGCATCATCCACCACCACCACCGGGAAATTGCTGTGCTTTCTGGATATCGCGATGACGTGTGCGATGTCTTTGGACTCGTTATGTGCCGGGATGATGACGAGGCAGCGGGGCAGGGACAGGCCCGGGATCAATGCTGTTTTGTTGTTGGGTTCAGGTGTCATTGCTTTGTTGATAAATTTCTACCAGGCCCTCAACTGCGTGGTTGATTTCAAACTGCTGATCAAATTTTACCTTGCCTCGTCGCCCCATACTCGGCCAGTTCTTCACGGTTTGCCGCCAGTACGGTTTTAAAGCTTCAGCCAGCGCATCTGCATCTGCGGGCCTCACCTTGAGACCGGTAATACCGTCATCGACGACCCAGCCCATTCCGGAGCCTTCCACATCGCTAATCACGGTTGCCTTGCCAAAATACATGGCCTCAAGCAGTACCATGCCAAAGGCTTCGGTGCGTTCGATGGAGGGCAGGCAAAGACAATCGCAGTCCGCCATTTTTTGTGCCAGTTCGTCATCACTTAAAATGCCGTGGAAGGTTACCCTGTCTTGCAACTTTAGTGAAGCTACCAGTGACTTGAGTTGCTCAGACTGGTCGCCGTGACCGACCAGGTTGATATGGATGTCCGGTGTTTGGGCTGCGGCTTCGATCAGGTAGCGAAAACCCTTGTAGTAGGTCAAACGGCCCACGGCGAGGACTTGCAGCGTGGCTTTATGGTCCGGACTGCTGGTGGCGTTTCCGAATCTTTCCACATCCACTCCCAGCGGAACCACTTTGCATTTGTTTTGCCATTTCTTAAGGGGTTGGCTGGAGTCACGGTACGGTGTAGATGTTGCCACGATAGTCCTGGCACGCTTCAATACCGCGTGTTCAAGCGGTTGATATAGCTTGTAAAACAACTTCATACGCCAGTCCTGCGCCGAAGTGATTACATCGGCATGCCAATGCACCACCCACGGAACACGTCGGGCAGAGGGCAGGGCCAGGACCCAGAATACGGAAGGGTTTGGCAGGTGCAGATGCAGGATATCCGGTTTGAATGTTTTGATCAGACGCCGCAGATGCCACGGAAAGGCAGGGCTGATGGGGGTGTATAAAAGCCGCGCCCACATGCCTGTCCTGACGATGTGAAACCTCTGTCCGCTGGCAGCAAAGGTCTCATCCAGCGTATTGAATGACAATGAATGCCGGTGTACCAGCGCAGCGGATTTAATGCCACGCCGCGCAAGCGCCACCATCGCATCGCGCATGTAATTCTCCAGCCCACCGCTGAAAGGGGAGAAATATTTGCCGATGTGAAGGATTTTCAAATATTTGGCCGTGGGCGGTGGAGTGGGAGTTTTTACACTGTCTCCCCGGACTCGATCCGGGGCCCATTTGCCCTTACATTCATCACACGGGCGCTAACTTGGCCGTGAAATGTCTGAGAGATTTGGGCTCCCAGATTATTTTAACGCCGGGTATGTTGCTGATGTTGTTTCTCAGATCCTCGAAAACCTCGATGATGTAATCGGCCTGGGCCTGGGTGTAAACGCGGCGTGGCATTGCCAGCCTGACCAGTTCCATCGCTGCCGGTTTTTCACTGCCGTCCGGTTGGCGGCCGAACATGAAGGTGCCGATTTCGGCGGTGCGGATGCCACCCTGGATGTAGAGTTCAATCGCGAGGGATTGGCCAGGGTATTGCAGCGGTTGGATATGCGGCAGCATTTTTTTCGCATCGATAAAAATGGCGTGGCCGCCTGCCGGTTTCATTACCGGCACGCCCAGCGCATCCAGTCCTTCGTTGATGTACTGAATGGAGCGGATCCGGTATTGCAGATAATCCTCATTGACGATTTCTTCCAGGCCGACGGCCATACACTCCATGTCACGGCCGTTGAGGCCGCCGTAAGTGGGGAAGCCTTCAGTCATGATCAGTCGCGTACGGGCTTTTTCCGCCCAGTCGTCGTCGTTCAGTGCCAGCCAGCCACCCATGTTTGAAAATGTGTCTTTCTTGCCGCTCATGGTCATGCCGTCGGCATAGGAAAACATCTCGCGCACGATGTCCTTGACTGATTTGTCCCTGTAGCCTTCCTCACGAATCTTGATGAAGTAGGCATTTTCGGCAAAACGGGCACTGTCGATGATCAACGGCTTGTTGTACTTGTCACAGATGGCTTTTGTACCACGGATATTGGCCATCGAAACAGGTTGGCCGCCGCCGGCATTGTTGGTGATGGTGATTTCAACCATCGGTATGTTGTCTGCCTCTGCCGCCAGCAGGGCTTCCAGTTTATCGAGATCCATATTGCCTTTAAACGGATACTCCAGCGACGTATCGAGGCCTTCAGGAATCACCAGGTCGCGTGCATCGATACCGGCGTCTTCAAAATTAGCACGCGTGGTATCAAAATGGGTATTGTTGGGGATAATTTTCCCCTTGCCGTGGCCGTCTGCGACAACGGATGTAAGAATATGCTCGGCTGCGCGTCCCTGGTGGGTGGGGATTACGTGTTTAAAAGGCATCAGGTCTTTTACCGCAGCTTTAAAGCGGTAGTAGGAGGGTGAACCCGCGTAGGACTCGTCACCTTTCATCAATGCCGCCCACTGGTTTGTGCTCATTGCACCGGTGCCGGAATCGGTTAGCAGGTCAATTAGAACGTCTTCGGATTTCAAGGAGAACAGGTTGTAGTTTGCGTCCTTGATGAGTTGTTTACGTTCTTCAATTGTGGTCATCCTGATCGGCTCGACGGTTTTGATCCGGAAGGGTTCGATGATGGTTCTCATTGCTGTTCCTTGGTGTGTTCCAGTTATCCTGTCATTCCGGGCTTGCCCCGGAATCCATTTTTCACATTGATGGGAAAGAAAACAGACCCCGGATCAAGTCCGGGGTGACGTGGTGTTCCGGGGTGACGTGGTGTTCCGGGGTGACGTGGGGTTCCGGGGTGACGTGGGGTTAGTTTGAAATCAGGGGTCAAGGCTAAATTCCTCTTCATGCATAAAGGCGGCGTGTTTTGGCGCTCTCTTGGTTTGACTCCATTCCTCGATCATCGCCGGTGCTACTTCGTTGAGTTTTTCCAGGGCTCCCGGGCGCTCGACATTGGCGCAGAGTTCCAGGCGGTGACCGCTGGGATCGAAAAAATAAATTGATTTGAAAATATGGTGGTCGGTCGGGCCAATAACATCCAGGCCTGCCGCTTCGATATGTTCCTTGGCTGCCAGCAGTTCGTCCATGTCTCCAATTTCAAACGCGATGTGTTGCACCCAGTCGGGTGTGTTTTCATCCCGTCCCATCGGTGGCGAGTTGGGTATTTCAAAAAAGGCCAAAACGTTGCCTTGCCCGGCATCCAGGAAAATATGCATGTAGGGGTCGGGCGCCTTGGTGCTGGGGACCTGGTCTTCGGCAATGGCCAGTACCAGGTCCATGTTTAGCACATCCCTGTAAAAAGCGACCGTTTCTTTTGCGTCTTTACAACGGTAGGCGACGTGGTGGATTTTTTTGATATTCATAGGTTTTCCTGGTGCGCTTACGTCGCGCCCTCCGTATCGATCACGCCACGGCGTAGCTGGTCGCGTTCCATGGATTCAAACAATGCTGTGAAGTTGCCTTCGCCAAATCCCTCGTCTTTCTTGCGCTGAATAAACTCAAAAAATACCGGGCCAACCATGGTTTCGGAGAATATCTGCAGCAACAGGCGCGGATCGTCATTCTCTGTAGAGCCATCAAGCAGAATACCGCGTGTCTGCAGTTCTTCAACCGGTTCACCATGGCCGGGCAGGCGTTCTTCCAGCATTTCGTAATAGGCACCGGGTGGTGGTGTCATAAATGGCAAACCCTTCGCCTTGAGTGCATCCCAGCATTCAAGCAGGTCATCGCAGATCAGCGCTATGTGCTGGATGCCTTCACCGTTATAGGCCATCAGGAATTCTTCAATCTGGCCGACGCCTTTGGACGCTTCCTCGTTCAGCGGGATGCGTATCTTGCCATCCGGTGCGGTCATTGCTTTGGACAACAGTCCGGTGTACTCACCCTTGATATCAAAATAACGGATTTCGCGAAAATTGAAGATACGTTCATAATAATTTGACCAGAATTCCATGCGCCCACGGTAGACATTATGGGTCAGGTGATCGATCAGTTTAAAACCGCAGCCTTTCGGGTGACGGTCCACACCTTCGAAGAAATTAAAGTCAATGTCGTAAAAACTGCTGCCCTGGTCGTAACGGTCGATCAGATACAGTGGCGCACCACCGATACCCTTGATCGCAGGCAGACGTAATTCCATTGGGCCGGTGGGGATTTCAATGGGCTGTGCACCCATTTCGATGGCGTGGTCGTAGGCGACATGGGCATCTTTTACCCGGAAAGCCATGCCGCATGCACAGGGGCCATGCTCTTCCGAAAAGTATGCCGCATGGCTGCCCGGTTCTTCGTTCAGAATAAAATTGATGTCACCCTGGCGGAATAAAGTTACATTTTTGGAGCGATGTTTGGCCACCGCCGTAAAGCCCAGCATTTCAAATACGGGTTCCATCACACCGGGGGTAGGGGATGCGAACTCGACAAATTCAAAGCCGTCCAGGCCCATGGGATTTTCAAACAGGTCTGCCATTATTTAATTCTCCATCTCGTAAATTATTTCCGAGTATCAACCCTCAATTATAACTCAACACCCTGTCATTCCGGGCTGGACCCGGAATCCACCTACCACGTCATCCCGGACTTGATCCGGGACCCACCTTGCTTTTTATCCTCCCCCCAAAAAAAAGAGGGAAATGGACCCCGGGTCAAGCCCGGGGTGACATGCTTCCCCGGGGTGACGTAGTCTTCTCGGGGCTACGAGAATTTGACGTTTCAGGTCAGAGGTTCAAACCGTGCCTGGAAGAACCGTAAATACTCAGGTTCATATACCATTTTCAGGCCTTTAATGCTGTCGCGGTTTTCAAATACCCGCACGACAGATTCTGCCACCACATCCATATGAGCCTGTGTGTAAACGCGTCGTGGCAAGGTCAGCCTCACCAGTTCCAGTGCCGGTCGGCGGTTTTTACCGGTTTCCGGGTTGCGGCCGGCCGAAACATTGCCGCGCTCCATGGTGCGAATGCCAGCTTCCAAGTATAACGCAGCGGCGAGAGATTGGGCTGGATAGTCATCCTGGTCTATATGTGGCAGGAATTTGCGGGCATCAATGAAGATAGCATGGGACCCAATCGGGTTTACGATTGGCACACCGGCATCGCGCAACATGTCACCGAGATACCGAACCTGGCCGATACGCGCGGCCTGGTGTTCTTCCATGACGGCTTCCTGGATTCCCAATGCCATGGCCTCCATGTCGCGCCCGGCCATGCCACCGTAGGTATGCAGGCCTTCGTAGACCACGACCATATTTTGTGCTTTGGCGGTAAACATCCTCGTCGTGCAGGCAAAGAAACCACCGATATTAACCAGCAAATCCTTTTTGGCGGACATCGTGGCACCATCGGTCAGGTCGCAGATTTCGCGCAGGATGGCACGTACCGACTTGTCGGCATAGCCCTCTTCGCGTTCCCTGATGAACCAGGCGTTTTCGATGGTGCGGGTAGCATCCAGCATGATCGGGATATCGTGCTTGCGGCAGTAGTTGTGTAGTTCGTGCAGGTTGGCCATTGAGAAAGGCTGGCCACCGGCCATGTTTACATTGCCTTCAAGGCTGATGTAAGGCACATGTTCTGCACCGACTTCCTGCACCAGGCTGTCGAGCTTTTCCATATCGACATTGCCTTTGAAGGGATGCCGGCTTTCCGGGTCATGCGCTTCGTCGATGATCACGTCGACAAAGGTGCCGCCAGCCAGTTCCTGGTGCAAACGCGTGGTGGTGAAATACATATTGCCGGGTATGAAATCGCCTTCCTTGATCATGATCTGTGAAAGCAGGTTTTCGGCGCCGCGACCCTGGTGGGTGGGGACCAGGTATTTGTAACCGTAGTATTCCTTGACGGCATCCTGCAGGTTATAGAAGTTTCTGCTGCCTGAGTAGGCCTCGTCACCCATCATCAGGCCAGCCCATTGACGGTCGCTCATTGCGCCGGTACCGGAGTCGGTTAACAGGTCGATGTAGACATCCCGGCTTCGAATCAGGAATGTGTTATAGCCTGCCTCACGGATGGCTTGTTCACGTTCCTCCCGGGTGGTCATCCGGATGAGTTCAACCGATTTGATTTTGTAGGGTTCTGCCCAGCTTGGGCGTTGGCTGCTTGTGTGCATGGTCATGATTTCACCTGATGTTTGTGGTAGTTAAACTGGTAGATTATTGCTAATCATTATCTCCGAATATCTAAAAATATGTGTTTCTTAATTGACATCTGGTGTCGATTAATGAAACATTAGTTTTAATTAGATAAGTTAAATGGAGATAATGTTTAAAATGAAACTATCTGTATATGACCGCAGGTTACTTCATGCCTTACAAGATGATGCGTCGCTCAGCCAGATTGACCTGGCAGCGCGTTCAGGTCTGTCACGAACATCTGTTTGGCGGCGTGTGCGCGAGTTGGAAGAAGCCGGCGTGATCGAGGGCAGAGTCGCGTTATTGAGCCCGAAAGCCCTGGGGTTGCAGATTCATGTTTTGCTGTCCGTGAGCATGGTTGAGCATTCGGATAAGGTCAGACGTTCATTTGAGACGCATGTGGAGCGTCTGCCTGAAGTTATGGAGTGTTTTTCTGTTTCCGGTGAGCGGGATTATGTTTTGCAGATTATTTCCAGGGATATGGAGTCTTATAACGAGTTTCTTAATACGAAAATACTGCATCACTCGAGTGTGCGGTCGGCCAGTTCGAGTTTTGCATTACGGAGGGTGAAGTACACGACAGCGCTTCCTTTTTAATTGGACCTGTGGATTCTGACGGAAGAATCCTCCCCGCCAGCAGCGTTTACGAGTGTAAGATAAGCACATTTTTACGAATTCGGAAAATCCATGACTAACTGGCAAAGGTCGCTTATCAGCTTTGTGTTTCTGTTTATCATGCTTGCGTTTGGCTACCAGCAAACACTGGCCCCTGCGGCACGCACTGATTCCGATTTGGACTATGCAGCTCTGTCCGGGCACGTTTCAGTCATTGCAGCGAAGCCGCATACCATGGGTAGTGCTGCCAACCGTGAGGTCAGGGACTATATTGTTGATTACTTCGAGTCACTCGGCCTTGATACCGAGGTGCAGAAGACAACGGTGGTGTATCGCCATCCATTCAGGCCAACCGACGCCACTATTATCGGTAATGTGGAAAACATAATTGCCAGGCTGCCAGGTACTTCATCGGCTGAAGGCGCCAATGATCTGGTATTGATGGGGCATTACGATTCGCGACCGGACGGCCCTGGTGCGGGTGATGATGCGTCAGGGACCGCCGCCATCATGGAGGTTGCGCGCATTATGGTTGCCGGGCCTGCGCCTGTTCATGATGTTGTTTTTCTGATTACCGATGGTGAGGAAATGGGTCTGCTGGGTGCGCAGGGTTTCTATAGGCAACACCCGGCGGCAAAAGATGTGGGTCTGGTTCTGGATTTTGAAGCACGTGGCAGTTACGGGGCGTCTTCCATGTTTGAAACCAGTGAGAATAATGCCTGGTTAATCGATAACCTGATCGAATCGGCACCGGACCTGGTGGCAAGCTCTTTGTCCTATGAAATCTATCAGCGCATGCCCAATGATACCGACATGAGCATCTCCAAGGGCGAAGGTATACCCGGTTTGAACTTTGCCTTTGTAGCCGGTTTATTTGACTACCACTCACCAACCGATACGCCGGAAAACCTGGATCCGGATACGCTGGCCCAACAGGCGAATTACGTCCTGGGCACAGCGCAGCATTTTGCGAATTTGGAGAAATGGGAATCTGCGAGCGGGGACAAGACGTATTTTAACCTTTGGCAGGGCAGACTGGTGAGCTATAGCCAGGACGTGGCAGTAGTTGTGGGTCTGTTGGTGCTGGCTCTGGGGTTGTGGGTGTTTGTTGCAACCATGCGCGCGGGGACGATCAAGTGGGGCTCTCTCGGTGCCGGGTTTTTGAGCCTCATAGTTCTGATAATACTTGTCAGTAATGTGTTTGAAAGCCTGATTGACTACCAGCAGACGACCGCTTCCGGGATTACCCGTTTGGTTTCGCTTGGGGAGTGGCCACTGTTGGCTTATTTTGTAACCACGCTGGGGATAACCGTGTGGTTTGGTAGTGCAATCAAACGGGGCTTGAGTAATGCTGAGATGTTTGTGCCTGTGCTGGTAGTGGCGCTGTTAAGCCTGCTGTCAGGCCGTCCATGGTTCGGTGCAATCATTTTGCTGGTGCTTCTGGTTGCCCTGATGTGGTTTATTCGTGGTCGTAAAAGTGCGCCGGATATTTGGGGTGCTGCATTGCTTGTGTGGTGGTTACTGACTGCATTGCTACTTTACTTTGCGCCGAATGCTTCCTATCTGCTTGTCTGGCCACTTGCCTCGGTTTTGCTGGGGATTACCCTGCAACGCAGCCTGGGTTTGGTTGCAAATGGGGCTGGCCGCTTGTTTGGCTTGTTGGCAGTCAGTGCTATTCCGTTGCTGTTGCTAACACCGGTCATTGTTCTTGCTTATCTGGCGCTGGGATCCACCTTGCCTCAGGGCATCATGATGATCAGCGCCTTGTCATTGCTGTTACTCTGGCCATTGGTTCGAAATATCGGGTCCGGGGCCAATGGGAAGGCCGGCTTGCTATTGCTGGGTGTAGGGCTTGTGATGACACTGGTGGTGTTGTTTGACAGGGACTTCGATGCCCGTCATCCGCTCGGTGAAGCGTTTTATTACGCCATAGATGTAGATCAGCAGGAAGGCTTTTGGGTGACTGCGCGTGTAGAGCCCGATACCTGGTTGGGCAAATTTATGGGCAAGGATGCCATCGAGGCCGACTTTAACCGGATTTTGCCGGGTTTTGATCAGGATATATTGATTCGTAAGACAGCTTTGCCGGTATTTGAGTCTGCCACGATGGAAATTACCAGTGATCGTGTCACCGATACCGGGCGGGAAATCAACTTTCACCTACACTCACCTGCTGCAGCTGAATATATCAACCTGTTGTTTTCAAATGATGCAGGCATTTCAGACGTGGCGGTGAATGGTTTCTTGGTAGAGGTTCCGGCTGGGCAGGCTGAAGGTGACACTGAAGCAGTAAGCGCTATGAAGGAGAAGGACAAAACCCGGGAAGACGAGTGGTGGCGTTGGCGCTGGTATGGTTTACCGGAAGAGGGTGCTGATATTCTGCTTACTTTTGAGTCAGACCGGTCATTGGATATCAGAATTGTTGAGATTGACTATAATTCACTTGGGGATATGCCCGAGGGTGCGCCGCAACGGCCGGAGAATTCTATGCGTAAAATATATACCTGGTCTGACAGTACCGTGATCTTCCAGACGCTGACCCTGGATTGATATTCCGGATATGACCACGTTCAAGCAACCTGTCCCCATCGTCGATTTTTCCCGTCTGATCAGGGGCGATTCAGATACGCAGGCTGCTTCGATCATTCACAAAGCTTGTTGTGATTCAGGATTTTTCTATCTGAGTAATTTTGGTATTGATGCAGATGAGATAGCGGCTGTAGAAAAAGCGATGCGTTGGTTCTTTGAATTGCCAATCGAGATTAAGCAAGGCGTGGCCCGGAATGAAGAAAACAGTCGTGGTTATTATAATAACGAGTTAACAAAGAACATTAGAGATATGAAAGAAGTCTTTGATTTTGGGTTTAAACTAGAGTCGAAACTTCCCGATAATCATGGCGTGAATCTTTCCCAGGATGGCTGGAACCAGTGGCCATATGTTGATGGTTCTGATAGTTTCAGGGCAGTACTTACTGACTATTTCAACCGTTGCGGGTTAGTGTCTTTACGCTTGTTGGAGGTGCTTACAGCTAACCTGGGTGCACCCGTTGAAACACTGACAGGTGATTTCTATCCAAGCCACAGCAGCTTCCTGCGGTTGAACTACTATCCGGTTGATGATCCGCTTGCTGCAGAAAAGGGTGTTGAAACCAAATCTGCAGATAGCGGCAACATGGGGGTCCACCATCATACCGATGCGGGCGCATTGACGTTGTTGCTGCAGGACAATGTCGGTGGACTGGAAGTATTCCACGAGGATGAATGGAAACCGGTGCCGCCGCTTGCGGGCACACTGGTTGTCAATATCGGCGATATCGTGAAGGTATGGTCAAATGACCTGTACCACGCGGCCTTGCACCGTGTAGTAGCAAGTAGTAAACAGGATCGTTATTCTGTGCCCTATTTTTATAACCCGGTTTATAGCGCCAATTATCAACCTTTGGCCGAAATAGCGGGGCGGAAAGTTGAGTCCCATTATTCGCCGATTAACTGGGGGCATTTCCGGCATGAACGTCAGCATGGTGACTATGGGGATTACGGGGATGAGATACAGATTTCAGATTTCAGGCTGATTTGATAATAATCGCCCCATTTGTTTGTTTTTATAGCATATACATACGGAAACAATGTAAAATATGCACGCTGCAAGTAGCGGCGAGTGATTGAGTGTTTAGTCTGTACGGTAAGATATGCTTCCTTCCAGATATACCCCGGTCCCGTTCTTCTCCAGCACAGTCACTACCGGAAGGTGGTTTTTAAATTATATATAGTGAGTTAATTTTTATGTCAGATTCAATTACAGGAACCGTTAAATGGTTCAACGACGAAAAGGGTTTTGGTTTTATTTCTCGTGAAGGCGAGCGTGACGTTTTCGTTCATTTCCGTCAGATCGTCGGCGAAGGCCGTAAGACCCTCAAAGAAGGACAACAGGTTGAGTTCACCGTAGGCGAAGGCCTGAAAGGACCTCAAGCAGAGAACGTAACACCTCTGTAAGGTTTCCTGAACTCTATAGAAAACCCGGACAGATTAAGTTCTGACCGGGTTTTTTATGTTCAGGAGAAGGTGAGACCGGGAACCGGTCGAGAGACTGGCCTGGGCCATGAACGGTATTTCGCGATAGAGCACATGGATGTGCGGCGCGAAGTCTCTCAGGTTTGCACGGGATATCAAATAGGGATTCTTTAAAATGGGTGCTACCCGAACGCCGGGCTACGGGTTACTTCCCCTGAGACACGCTGCAAGCTCATCCCTGAGGCGCTTGGGCGCCGACTTCCCTGTCGGCTCACAGTCTCAGGGGAAGTAACCCGCACGGCCCAGGCCGGCCTCTCGACCGGTTCTCGGTCTCACCTCCTCCTGGCTTAGAATTGGTAGATTCTTGAAGGATATAGAAAACCCGTCATTCCGAACTAAACACGGAGTGACGGGTTCAGGCATAGCACCTATTGTTTTAGTTCAAACCTCTACGTTCCAGCAAAGCATTGATATCAGGCTCTGCACCACGGAAGTTTCTGAATAGCGTCATGGCATCTTCGGCACCGCCGCGTGACAGCAGGGTCTGCCTGAAGTGGTCGCCGTTTTCACGGGTCATGCCACCGTTGTTCTTGAACCACTCAACGGTATCGGCATCCAGTACTTCAGCCCAGATGTAAGCGTAGTAACCGGCTGAGTAACCGCCGATGATGTGTGAGAAATACGTGCTGCGGTAACGTGGTGGTACCACGTCCAGTGCAACGCCGGCATCCTCCAGGGCCTTGGCTTCAAATGCCGTCAGGCCGTCTGCATTCGGTACTTCTTCCGGTTTGAGCTGATGCCAGCTTTGGTCCAGCAATGATGCAGCCAGGTATTCCGTGGTGATATAGCCCTGGTTGAATTTTTGTGTAGCCAGGACTTTATCCAACAGCTCTTGTGGCATGGCTTCGCCGGTCTCGTAGTGAACAGCGTAGTTCTTCAGGATTTCCGGCCAAATTGACCACATTTCGTTGACCTGTGACGGGTATTCGACAAAGTCGCGTGGTACGGATGTACCGGCGAAAGAGGGATAGTTCACATTGGAAAACATACCGTGCAAGGCATGGCCAAATTCGTGGAACATCGTTGTAACTTCATCAAAGGTCATCAACACAGGCGCGTCTTTTGATGTTGGCTTGGTGATGTTCAGGTGGTTGGCTACGACCGGTTTTCTATCCATCAGGTTGGATTGGCCGACATAGGCATTCATCCAGGCACCGCCGCGTTTGGAAGGACGGGCGAAGGGATCTATGATGAACAGTGCCAGGGTAGAACCATCGGCTTCGAATACTTCGAAGACACGCACATCTTCCTGGTAAACCGGCAGGTCGTGACGTTCTTTGAAGGTGATTCCAAATACCTTTTCGGCGGCATAAAACACGCCTTTCTGCAGGACGTTGTCCATCTCAAAGTAGGGGCGCAATTGTGATGCATCGAAATTGTAGCGTTCTTTACGAACCTTCTCGGCATAGAAGTCCCAGTCCCAGGAAGCCAGTTCAAAGTTACCGCCTTCGGCGTTAATGATGGCTTGAATATCTGCAGCTTCACGTTTTACGTTGGCAACAGCGGGAGGGGTAAGACCGGCAAGCCTTGCGTTGACAGCTTCGGTGGTACGGGCGGTCTGGGTTTCCAGGCCGTAAGCCGCGTGGTTTTCATAACCCAGTAACTGGGCCCGTTCGGCGCGGATTTTTACAACCCGTGTCAATATTTCACGGTTATCGAAATCACCGCCGTGGCTGCCGCGGGCCAATGATGCTTCCATGATTCGTTGGCGCAGTGCGCGGTCTTCCAGGGAAGACAACGGTGGTTGCTGACTGGTGTTGCGCAGTGCTATGAGGTATTTGCCCTCCATATCCTTTGCTTTCGCAGCTTCGGCCGCCGCATCAATCTTGGTGTCTGACATACCTGCGAGTTCCTCGCGGCTGTCAACGAGTACGGCAGAGGCATTAACCTCGTTCATAACGTTTTGGCTGAATTTGGTCTGCAACGAGGCCATTTCGGCGTTCATTGCCTTGAGTTTTTCCTTGTCTGCCTCGGAAAGTTGTGCGCCGGCGCGGATGAAGTCCCTGTGATTTTCTTCAATCAGACGGTAGGACTCCGGATCCAGTTCGAGTGAATCGCGTTGCTCGTAAATGGCCTGGATGCGGGCAAACAACTTGCTGTTGAGCAGAATCTGGTCCTTGTGTGCGGACAGCTTCGGCGCCATGTCGCTACGGATTGCCTCCATTTCGTCGTTGGTATTGGCCGATGTCAGGCTGAAGAATACTGTGGCAACCCGGTTCAAAGTCTGGCCGGAACGTTCCATGGGGATCAGGGTGTTGTCCAGCGTGGGGGCTTCGGCCTGGTTGGCAATGGCTTCGATTTCTGCCAGGTGCTCTTCCATGCCACGTTCAAATGCAGGTACAAAATGAGAGTTCTCGATTTTGTCGAACTGCGGGTAAGACATGTATAAGGGGCTTTCGGCAAAAAATGGATTGCTTTCAGCGGGGCTTGTTGTCATAGCGGTTTCGTTTTGTGCTTCAGGGGCTGTTTTTGCAACCTCGGTATTGTCGGTTTTGGAACAGCCGGCCAGGGAGAATGCCAACGCTGCGCTTAGCGCCAGCGGTAATTGAGATTTCATACGTTTACTTCCTTAAAATAGGCTAAAGGGCAACTGGGCATTTTACTCTAATCGGTGTCTGAATGCTGTATATGAGGTGGTTTAACTTATGTGTTTGTGGTGGTAAATTGACGCAGGTCATTACGGGGTAGTTGTTTTGAATTATTGGATATTTGTTGTATTGGTTTTGTTGGCAGTGACCGTTGCGCTCGTTTTGCCACGTTACAGGCTTAAAAAGGCTATTGCGGCGCCATTTCCGGGTGAGTGGGTGGCTATTGTTGAGCGCAATATTGCGGTATATCGAAACTTACCGATGGAACTGCGGATGCAGTTGCGAAATCTGATTAAGCAATTCCTGCATCAGAAAGTATTCACCGGCGCCGGTGGTTTGGAGATTACCGATGAGATACGTGTGACCATAGCGGCTGAGGCTTGCATGTTGCTGGTGAACCGTCCCACCAATGTTTATCCATCACTGCGCTATATCATCGTTTATCCCACTGCATTTGTGGTTGATCGGCCACAGGGTGGTGCTGACGGCATTGTTAGTGAAGGGCGTAAGGGCTTGCTGGGTGAATCCTGGAGTAACGGTAAGGTGATCCTGGCCTGGGATAATGTTTTGCATGGTTCGAGTAATTTTGTTGATGGTCAGAATGTGGTTTTGCATGAATTTGCCCACCAGTTGGATAGTGAATCGGGTAGTACCAATGGTGCGCCTGTTCTGGCTGGCAGAAATTGTCTGCGAACCTGGGCATCGACATTGTCCGGTGAGTTTGATGAGCTTCAGAAGGATGCCTGGAAGGGTAAGCGATCGTTGATTGATCATTATGGTGCTACTAATCCGGCGGAGTTTTTTGCTGTTTCTACTGAGACGTTTTTTGAGAAGCCGGTGCAGATGGCTAAGCATCATGCTGAGTTGTTTGAG
>PVMK01117883.1_pt1 | contig 25187 bp, 30 predicted proteins | sample 1853481 | NCBI WGS metagenome assembly PVMK01 (sample SAMN08533507, study PRJNA380276) | Marine sediment metagenome, whole genome shotgun sequencing project.
GTCCGTGCTAGGGCCTGATCAGCGGCCCACGATCTTGCGAAGCGTCCTCTCATCCGGGCGGGCCTTTCTTGCCGACCTTGACCGTCCCCGCTATAATCCTCACATTAGAAAAGAAGAAAGAGTTTAAATGGACTTCCCTATCGACCCGCTGGAGGAGAATAAATGACTTACTACGGCGCAACAGAGCTGCGCGAGAGTTTCCGGACGGTCCGCAAGAACACCATCCTCACGGCCGAGGATATTCCGGAGGATCAGTACAACTTTCAGGCGACTCCCGACACGGGCACGGTGACCCAGCGGCTGGCTCACATCGCGGTTGCCTTCAACATCCAGCACCAGATCCACGCCGTTGAGACCCGGACCACTCTGGATGGCTTTGACTTTCCCTCACTGAGTCAGCGTCTCAGGGCGGAAGCAGAGCAGCCCAGAAGCAAGGAAGAGATCATCGAGCTGCTGAGCAGCAATGGAGAAAAATGGGCCCAATGGCTGGAAGGACTCTCTGAGGAGTTCCTGGCAGAACGTGTGGGCATGCCACACGGTGGCCCTCCTCCTGACAAGAGCCGGTTCGAAATGATCCTTTCCGTGAAAGAGCACGAAATGCATCACCGGGGCCAGCTAATGCTGATCCAGCGAATGCTGAAAATCGTGCCTCACCTCACGCGTAATATGGAGGCCCGTCTGGCCCAGATGCAGGATGCAGCGAAAGCTTAGTTGCCCGGAATATGCATCATCCGGGCTACTCCAGTAGGCCCACCTCTTTGAAGTACCGTTCCGCCCCTTTATGGAAGGGAACCACGAGTCCCAGGACCGCCATTTCCGGGTTGAAGGCCTGCATCGAGGGATGGATTGCCTGAACCTCATCCACGTGCTCCAGGATGGCCTTGGTGATCTGATAGACCAACTCTTCGGAGATATCCTCACGCACAAGGATGACGCTGGAGGTGGCCAGGGTAGGAACATCTTCACTCAAGCCATAAACGTCCCTGGCAATGGTTCCGGGTAAGAAATAGGAATACTTTTCAAGGACCTGTTCCCTGTATTCCTCGCTCACGGGTAGCATTCGAAACTTGTTGGTGACGGCAAACTCCAGAAGAGAGGGAGCGGGTGGAGCCATATAGAGAACCGAAGCATCCACACGACGGTCACCCAGGGACTGAAGTGAATCCCGAAAGGGCAAATAGACGGGGGTGAAGTCCTCGAAGGATATTCCCATTTCCTGATACACCTCTCTCTGTCTGGGAATCGCTCCATGGCCCGGAGGGCCCAACACCACTCTTTGTCCCTTGATGTCCTCAATCGACTGCAGGTCGGAGTTCTCGAGCACAACCATCTGAAGATAACCTAGCTGGAGGTGGCTATGAGAGTACGGATATTGGGGAAAGACTGCTTGTAGGGCCCGTCCCTGGTAACCGTTTAAAGCTGTGGCGGCAATCGAGAGACCGATATCGGCTTGATTGGTGCCCAGAAGCCGAACGTTCTGAACGCCTCCCTCGGTAGACTCGACATTGACTCGGATACCGGGGACGTATTTGTTGATGACATTCCCTACCACCCCGCCAATGGGATGCCAACTCCCCCCGCTTGGCCCTGAGGCAATGCTCAATAAGGTCTCCCTTTCCCCACAGGTATTCAGGAAAACCAGGGCAAAGACGACAACGATGATCTGTGTAAATGTCTTTTTCATGGCTCTAAGCATTATAGAGCGAGTCGCAAGGGATTCCCAATCTTTGTGTTGCCCGCATTTCTCATACCGGATCGTCGCGAGGCGGTGGAGACGGTTGTGGATACAAGGCGCGTGACCCGCAAGCGGGTGCCCCGAGGCCCCCGCAAACGTATTCTCTGCAGTACGGTCAGTGTCTCGCTTCATAAATATGATGACGTTTGCTGATGGGGCTTGTGAGGGGAGATCAAGGAGCAAGGAGAAGGCGATGCAGGGACATCGACGACGACGAGCGACACAGAGATCGCCCGCAACCCCCATCAGCCCGAAGGGTGGCGGCGGGACGGCATCAATTTCTTTGTCGTTCCTCCTCCACGATGTCACCGACATCGCGTCGTCGTCGCTTCGCGAACTCGACGCCGTCGCGCTCGCCACAAACAGCACCATATTTATGAAACGAGGCACTCAGGAGGCTGACCGAGTAGCAATGCCGTAGACGCGGCCGCAGAAGATTGGGTGTGAGAAATACGGGCTGAGGTGAAGAAACAGTGTAATTTAAAGCTGAGACCCGTTGCCGGGCTGGACCTCTGATTTTGGTGACCTGCGTCACTGTAAAGCAGCCCGGATACTACTAAAATCGTCTGAGTGAAGGAGACGAGTAAGTCTCTGAAGACAGAGATAGATGTTAAAAGAAAGTAGAATGAATCCTCACTAAGTGGTTCGTTTTCGCTTTAAGAGTGTTTAAAAGGGAGTATGACCTATGATGAAAAGAAAAACGCTTCCGTTTGTTTTGGCGCTTGCTTTCTTGAGTCTGACCAGTCTATTTGCCCAGACCTCGAATTACGAGGTGACCAACGCCGTCGTGACCACCACAATCGCAAATCGGATGCCGGAGGTACAGACAGCAAACAACACGTTCGCCTCTTCCGTTGAGAGGCTCTTCTACTTCACGAAGATCGAGCAGGCTGAGGCGCCCACTTCCATTCGCCATGAATGGTACTGGCAGGGCGAATTGCTTGCCACCGTTGAACTCGATGTCGACTCCGAAGCCTGGAGAACGTGGAGTTCAAAGAGAATTATGCCTCACCAAACCGGGCGGTGGACGGTGGTCTCGAAAAGGCCTGACGGTAGCACTGCTCAGACCACTTCCTTTTCTCTCGAGCATGATGCCAGGACCGTCGAACTGGAAATTCAAAGCACTCCTGGTGATGCGATCGTCTATGACGGTAGTAACATCCTGGGAAGCACGGGCGAAAATGGCCTCAATGTGGTGAGGTTCTGGGAAGTAGGAGACTACACACTGGATATTACCAAGGCCGGCTATGAGTCCGGATCCGTCAGGATCAGTGTTGACGAAGAACCCACCCGCGTGCATGAAATGATCACGCTGAAAAGGCAGGAGTAACCGCCTCTCTGGCCGTCCCAGTGAACGGAAAACCCTCTCCAGGGATTACACCACCGTCCTAGGCTCGTTCAATGCTCCAAGCGAGTCGAGCTCCTTCCCTACTCGATGTTCGGGTTGGAATTCGGGGACAGTCCCCGAATTCCGTCGCGCCGGTTGTCAGACCAGCCCTCTAAAATCCGATGGAGGAGTCGTCTTTTAGACGGCTTGATCCGTCAACGTCTAAGATTGTAGGAGAACCCGATCGATGGCTCAGCGCAAGAAAAAGTCGTCGAAGCAGGAGTCTGAGGACACTGCTTTAGCTTCACGGAAAGAATCCCTGAAGGATGCTTTAGCCTCCAAGACAACATCGCAAGAGGATGCTTTACCTTTGAAGAAAAAGTCCGCCGACGATGCCTTAGCTTCCAAGACCAAATCCTCAGATGACATTCTGGCCCTCAAACTCGATGCGGAAAGGCGGAAGAGCGAGGCCGAGAGAGTCAAACTCTGGCTTGAAGCGGAGGAGATCAGGAAACGCCTTCACACCAAGTGGTACCAGGAAACCACGACCCTGAAATGGGCTGCTGCCGGAATCGTGGTTGGGGTACTTCTTCTCAACTGGATGATCGGTTATGTTCGACCCGTTTTTGAGTACGAGCAGGAGATCGCGGGATTACGGGGTGAAGCAGCCTTACTGGAAAGTCAAAAGCTGGCCCATCAAAACGCCATTGATCGAGCTGAGAATGAGCAAAGAACCAAGGAACTCCAAAGAAAAGACAAGACCATCAAGGAGGAATTGGCGTTTTTGGCTGCCGAGCGGGAAAATCTCCAGGCCCTACTGACCCATACCCAAGAAGACAAGACCCAATTGGCCAAACGTTACGCAAGGCTCGCTTCCGACTACGGCAACATGTCCCAGAGGCAACAGTTTACGGAGAGGCAACGAGTGCAATTCGCTAACCTGGCGGAATCCGTATCTGCGGAAGTCGAAGCATTGAACCGGGACATCGAAGAAGTTCAGAAAGCCGTGCAGGAATCTGAAGTACGGGTGCGAACCATTCAGACTCAGTTGGACACCCGTGAAATACAAGGGACAAAGACCCGGATCGTCCACAGCAAGAAAAGTACGGAAGAGGCTGCCCAGATTGAGCAACGGCTGAGCGATTTGGGAGCGGATGTTCAACGCAGCCCTTATCCTGAGAAGGACTGGACAGCAAGCACCGCACTATTTTACTACGACAACTCCATGCTGACATCCGCTCTACAGATTCAAACCGCGATCGCTGATATCGTAGAGGTGGAGATGATTCAGAGCTCTGGTCTGCCTGTCGACTGGAAAACACCCACAACCCAAGCCTGGCACCAAGGAGGTTCCCCTCCGCCCGGTGCTGCCTCTTGCCTCCTGGCTGGAAACCACTCTCTTGCAAACGGGCTTCGAATTGGTGCTGATGCTCGATTAGCTGTTCACCCGGCCCCTTTGCTTTTTCAGCCGTTCACGCCTATATTGAGGCCGGCATGGCTAAATGGACTTTTGAGCCCGGACACAGCGCAGCCGAGTTCTCTGTTCGGCACATGATGGTGGTTTGGGTGCGTGGACATTTCAAGAATATCACGGGCACCATCGAATTTGATCCGGAAGATCCAGGAAAATCCTCCGTCGATACGACCATTAATACGGCAGAACTTTGGAGCGGAGACCCGGACAGGGATGGCCATTTGAGAGCTAGCGATTTTCTCGATGTGGAAAACCATTCCACCATCACGTTCACGGGGAGTGAGGTCGAAGTCATCGGAAAGAACGACTTTCGAGTCACCGGTGATCTGACCCTTCGCGGCGTTACCCGAACGGTGACTCTGGAGGTGAACTATCTAGGGCAGTGGGACACTCCCTTCTGGGTGGATGGAGAGGACCAGGGACCGAAAACGCGCGCCGGTTTCGTAGCCAAGACCACGATCGATCGAAACGACTTCGGAATAAGCTGGAACGGGGAATTGGAAAAGGGTGGCGTCGTCGCGGGTAAGGATGTCTTGATTACGATCGATGTCGAGGCACTTCTGGAGTAATCAGAAGGCAGGTCTAGCCGGGATGATCCATCATCCCAACTAGGAAGACTTCAGAGGAAACAGCCGGTTAAAAGTTTCCACTAAAAAACTTTTCCTTCGTGGGGTGATCCACCCCGATTCTTTCCAGAACAGCATCTTGATCCTCCCAGACCTTCCGCTGCCATCCGCGCGGAAAGAAAGAGGAGTCGGTACCGAAAAGGAGCCGATCGGCTCCCACCACCTCCAGTGCCTGACGAAACACCTCTTCAAGATTCCGAGCGGGGTGATACTTGATCCAGCTGGTAGAACTGGAAGTATCCAGGTAAATATTCGGACAAAGGTCGGCGACCATCAGTGCTTCCCTCAAGAGCCCCGCTCCAAAATGAGGAATGATCATGGGGAGTTCCGGATAACTTAGTGCTACGGAATGTAAATCGAGGGGATTGGAAAAACGCATGGCAAACCGGCTGGCCAGTCCCAGTTTCTTTCGCACGCCCAGAGACAGGACCCCGCAATGGACAAACACCACGGCCTCATCCAGGGAGGCTGCGGTTTCAAAAACCTCGATGGCTTTGTCTTCATACACATGATATCGATGCATTGCCGGAAAGAGGCAGATGCAGCGCAAACCGAGTTCGCCAACCGCCCAACGAATTCTCTCCACTGTTTTTGGTTGGGTTGGATTCACCATAAAGAACCCGACAAACCGTTCAGGATGCTGGGCTACCGCGACGGCTACCGATTCCTCGTCACCTGGGACACTGGCGATCAGGGCGGCCCGGTCGACCTGGTTCGAATCCAGTTCCCGGACCCACCGTTGAGCCAACGCTTCGGGACTTTGTGGGGCCTCCCAACCCAACGACCGGGTCAGCTCCTCGACAGCATTCCGAGCGTCCTGAAGGCCTTTCTCTCTGGCCAGCCTCTCAAAGAAAGTAGGGGAGAAAAAATGACAGTGACAATCGTTGAGGGACGGATTTGTGGACATTCAGGAAACGAACTTCAACCCTTTCACAAACCTTCTGTGGGTAGCACTGGAGGATCTACCGGAGTCGAACCTAACCCTTCATTTTCCTGCTCTCCGCGGTCTTCCCGATATCGCAATTTGCGCAGTGCCTTGGCTTCAATCTGGCGAATCCGCTCTCGAGTCACGGAGAACCTCTGCCCAACCGACTCCAGTGTCTCTTCCGACCCATCGCCAATGCCAAACCGCATCCGAATGATCTGTTCCTCACGAGGGGTCAGGGTGCCCAAGAGGGCCGCCGTCTGGTCTTTCATGCTGATATCGATCAGGATCTCGGCTGGGGAAATCGCCGTAGGGTCTTCGATGACATCACCCAGGTGACTGTCTTCGTCTTCGCCAATGGGAGTCGCCAAGGAGATGGTCTTCCGGGTAAGTTCAAGCATCTCCCTGACCTGAGTCTCGGAACTGTTCATTTTACGGGCAACCTCTGCGGAGGTGGGCTCTCGACCACATTCCTGAAGCAAAGCCCGTGAGGTCTGGATCATCTTGTTGATCCTTTCAATCATATGCACCGGAATTCGAATCGTCCTGGCTTGATCGGCAACGGCTCGGGTGATGTTCTGGCGAATCCACCAGGTGGCATAGGTGGAGAACTTGTAACCTCTTTGATATTCAAACTTGTCGACGGCTTTCATCAAGCCGATATTTCCCTCCTGGATCAGATCCAGGAACTGAAGTCCTCTTTTGAGGTATTTCTTGGCAATGGAGACTACCAATCGCAGATTGGCCTCGACCAATTCTTTTTTCGCGATCTCACCTTCCAGTTCTCCCTCCTGAATGAGGGCCAAGGTTCGTTTGAGTCCGGCGGGTGAGTCCAAGACCTCTTCCTCAATTTCCTTCATCTCCCTGCCAATCCCTCGTTGGCGCGATCTCACCTTTTTGGCCTCATCCTCTTTCAGCGGAGATTCCTGCAGCTCCTGAAGTCCCTTCGCTTCCCTCTCCAGTGCGACGATGTGCCCGACCGTGGTCTTGAGCACCTCGACAAGTTCCTGGCGAATCGGGGAAGGTCAGCTCCAGATCGCGAATCAGGTGAGCAATGGAAATGCGAATGCGTGCCGATTGCCAGCGCAACCTTTTGTATGTTTTAGTGCTCTTCTTACAGCGGCGCAGTCGCCTTCTGATCTTTTCCGACTCGACTTCCAGAGTGGCGATTTCATCGATACACCTCAGCACCCACCTGCGCCGCTTTTCAAGGAGCTCTTCCTTGACCTCGTCTTTTCCACATTCCACCAGGTTCCTGATGTTCAAATCACCGTTCCGGAGTTCCCCGCCATACTTCGCAATCTGCCCGACAACCACCGGCGAACGCGACAAGGCGTTCAGGGCGCTCTTGCGACCCTTTTCAATTCTTTTGGCAATCTCGACCTCTCCCTGTCGACTCAGAAGAGGTACAGCACCCATCTTCCTCAAATAGACCCGGACCAGATCATCGACCTGCTCAAGTCCTTCAGCCTTTAAATCAGTCTCCCGGTGCTCATCATTCATAGACCAGAGTTTTCCTTTCACGCTTTCTCAGCTCTTACCGTCATAGGTGTCTGCAAGTCAAGACGCTGTTTGAGTCAATTAGTTCCCAGCAAAAGACTTGGGCGGTAAGTGTGGTACGACCGGTTACTCGGATTCCCGCTGTCTCGAGTACCACTGGTAATTGATATCGATGTACTCTTGCCACTGCTCAGGCACTTCTTCTTCGGGGAAAATGGCCTCCACGGGACATTCCGGAACACAGGCACCACAATCGATACACTCTTCCGGATCAATATAAAGCATCTTCTCGCTGTCGAACTTCTCTTCATCGGTGCGCGGATGGATACAGTCGACAGGACAGGAATCCACGCAGGCGCTGTCCTTCACACCGATACAAGGTTCTGTGATGATAAATGTCACCTTTAGATCCCAACCTCAAGAGCACTCAAGTCCTTTTTATACTATTGTATCTAAAAACTAGCTTAAATCAACTTCCCGATCTAAGGGGTTGACGGCTGCAAATTCGGCTATCTTTGTTGCCTTCTGTCGGACGCACGGAGACGTGCCCACAACCCTCAATTTACCTTAAGTTTACAGGATAACGGCCCTCGGCGTCATGCCGTCAGAAAAGTGTCTAGCCCGGATTATGCATAGGTTCTTGTCACGAAGCGACGAAAGCTCCGACCTGAGTGCGTTGCGCCACGCGCGACGGGAGTCCCCCGCAAACGTACTCACTGCAGTACGTTGAGGAGGCCGGGGGTACCCGCTTGCGGGTCGCGGAACGCAGTCGGTGCGCACAGCACGACGGATGATTTCGTTGCTGCAGTAGAGAATTTATGCATAGTCCGGGCTACGGGTTCAAACTCTTAGGAAACGGAGGGGAAGAGGTGTTTTCGGAGGCCGAAAGCGAGATTCGGGGCTCGATTTCCTGGGAGACCCGTTCCCACACCACGACGCAAGGACTGAGGGCCAAACCGAGTCGGCTTAGACCTGTTCCGTTTTCGCATCAAGCAGTAGAGAAGCAGTCCGGTTAACATAGCAAAAATGGGCCTCTTGAAAATCAGGTGAAAGTTCAGGGAGAGTTTAACCAAGACATCACCAAAGAACGGTGATGACCGTCACACAGCGGTTCTTGCCCTGGATCGATCAATCAGTTCAGGTGCTTGTAAACAAGCCGTTCGAAGCCTTGATAGACGGCAATACAGGTCTCGTCATAGAAGGGTAAGACCTGCATGAGAATCACAGCCGCAATACCCTTCTCCGGATCCACCCAGAAGTGAGTGTTGGATAGACCCGACCAGCTGTAGCTGCCTGGCGAGCGCAGATTTCTCCTTTCCTCGTCTGCAACAGTGATCTGAAATCCGAAACCGAATTTGTCCCTACCGGCTCCCAGTGGAAAAGCTTGGGAGAGTAGAGGATTGGGTCCCCGTTGGGTCTCAACAAACAACTCGCCGATCTGATTTTGCGTCATGAGCTGGACAGAGTCTTCGCTCAGTATTCGAGTCGGACCCAAGCGACCTCCACTCAGCAACATCTGAAGGAACTTCGTGTAGTCCGCCGCGGTGGAGAGCAGGCCGGCATCCCCGACGATAAAGGGTCGCTGTTTTTCCGGGTGGGGCCTCTCTCTCAGAACGCCCTCTTCTCTTTGATGGCGGGTCACCCAACGAGAGTATTTCTCCGAAGGCAGGACATGAAAGGTATCCACCATACCCAATGGGTCAAAGATCCTCTCTTTGAGAAATTGAGGGAGCGTTTGGCCAGTGAGCTCCTCCGCCAACTCGCCCAGAACCCGCACCTCCATACCGTAGGTCCACCTCTCTCCTGGCTCGTGAAGCAGTGGAAGCTCCCTTTCAGTCTTGCCCGTCTTCTCTACCAACCGGGCCATCAGGGAATTGGAAAAGCCGTAACCGAATCCCGCTGTAAACGTCAGCAAATGCCGAATGGTGATCTCTCCTTCAGCGGGCTTGGTTGAGTAAGTCCCCTCCTCTTCATCAAACGAGGCAATGACCTGCGGATTTTTCAGCCAGTCGACGTACTGGGAGATCGGATCATCCAGGTCGAACCTCCCCTCCTCATACAGCGTCATAACCGCTACCGAAGTGATCGCTTTGGTCATGGAGGCAATCCCGAAGATGGTATCCTTTTGCATCTCAACGTCATTCATGACGTCCATCTTCCCAAAGGCCTGGTGGTAAAGGATGCGATCCCGGTTGGCGACAATGGCCACGACACCAGGAATGTCCTTTCGATCGACCGCACCCTGAAGCAGTTGATCGATCTCAGCGATACCCTCTTCTGGAATTCCCGGCTGAGCCGCCTGTTGAGGCTGGGAGCACCCCACCATAAGTATGAAGGGTAAAATCAACAGGCGTCTCATAGTCATAGAAGGAGAGTCTAAAACTTTCCAGGTCACGAATAAAGGTACGCGTGGCAAACAGGTCATTGTCTCACCCTATCGACCCCTTCGTTTAGCACAGGTCTTGAGGTAAGGTATTGGGGAAAAGGGGAAGATCCATACTCCTGACCCGTAGATTCCGATGTCCAACACCGATATTGAAGTCGCCCATAACTATCACGAGCAGACCAAGCACTCCTACCGGAGCGTCCGTTCCGATACCCACTCTTTGGATTTTTCCAATCGGCCGGTACCTTTTAAATCCTACCCTGGACTGAAGCCCATACCGCTACCAAAGCCCATGGGAGGACATAGAGATCACTGCCCTTTCGGCTGTCTCCGCAGTTACCTCTCCCACAAAGGAGGAACGAATTCCGAGTTTAAGTGACTTGGCGCGGCTGCTCTATCACTCAGCAGGCATCATCAGACAAAAACATTATCCCGGGGGAACTTTGATGTTTCGGGCAGCCTCCTGCACAGGAGCGCTCTACGAAGTCGAACTCTACGTGGTGTGTGGGGACCTGCCGGAACTGCCGGCAGGGATCTACCATTTCAGTCCCAAGGACTTTGCCCTATATCGGTTGCGGGAAGGCGACTATCGGGCGGTCGTGGCTCAGGCCAGTGGAGAAGAACCCCATGTGGTGGCGGCCCCCGCGCTCATCCTTTCGACGGGAACCTACTGGCGCAATGCCTGGAAGTACCGGGCCCGGACCTATCGTCATTTCGGCTGGGACAATGGCACGATCGTCGCTCACTTGCTGGCTATGGGCTCCGCCCTGCAGTTGCCGACCCAAGTGGTCCTGGGTTTTGTGGACAAGGAATTGAATCAACTGCTGGATCTGGATATTCAGCGCGAAGTGACCTTATCCATCGTCTCTGTTGGCACCACGACTCAGAAAGCCAGTGAGCCGTCGACGAAAGTAGAAGTGCTGGAACTACCCACTTTACCTCTTTCAGAAAGGGAGGTGGACTACCCGGAGATGCGCACCCTGCATTCCGCTACCGCGCTCCTTTCCGAAAAGGAGGTCGCCCTATGGCAAGGAGAGACTCCCATCCAAACCTTGCCTGCTCCCCAGGGTCCTGTCTGGAAGCTTGATCCTGACCCCGAAAGGGGGCCTGATTCGATTGAGAAGGTGATCCGGCGCCGCGGATCCAGCCGCCAGTTCAAGCACAAGACCCTCTCGTTTCAGGAATTTTCGACCATGCTCTACTGCTCGGCCCAAGGCATATCCGCTGATTTTCTAGAACCCGCTGGAGTTCTTCTCAATGACTGGTATCTTATCGTCAACGCGGTGGAGGATTTGCCCTCGGGTTCCTACGTTTTACATCGTCAGGGATGGTCATTGGAACTCCTCAAAGAGGGAGATTTCAGAAACGAATCCGGATTCCTGGGTCTGGAACAAAGCCTGCCGGCCGATGCCAGTGCCAACGTATTTTTCCTGGCCGATCTGGAAGCGATTCTAAAACAGTTGGGTAATCGGGGGTATCGAGCCGCCCAGCTGGAGGCTGGAATCCTGGGGGGAAAACTCTACCTGACTGCCTATGCTCAGCGACTCGGTGCCACCGGGCTCACCTTTTACGACGATGCGGTTGTTGAGTTTTTCTCTCCCCATGCAAAGGGGAAAAGCGCTATTTTCCTGATGGCCCTGGGACATGGCCAAAAAGGGCTCTCTTGAAATCACCGAAAAAGATCTTTCTCCTTGGAGCGAAGGATTTGCCGGCCCTCTCCCTCCCCTTCCGGGTAGTCAAAGCCTCGAATCAGGGCCACCGGGACACCTTTTGTCTTTCCCATCACCAGCTCTGCGGTGGAGGCCAGCTGATCGGCCACGGCCATCTGGGTCGCTTGCAACTCCCCCCCAAAACAATCCTTTTGCCCTCGATAATCGATGAAGGGTGTCATCCCGGAAACTCCCAGGGCCACATTGACCAGACCTTCCCGCCAGGGGCGCCCGAAGGTGTCCGACACGATGAGGGCAAGCCGAACTCCGAATTCCCTTTCCAGATCCTGGCGAATCTGAGCGGCCGAACGATCGGAGTCTTTGGGCAAAAGCGTGACCTGTCCACTTGCGATGTTGGAGGTATCGACCCCGGCATTGGCACAGACAAAGCCATGCTGCGTTTCCACAATCAGTAACCCGCGCTCCATCCGCAACACGCGCTTCGACTCCCTCAAAACAACCTCGACCAGTCGGGCATCCTTGCCATGGTCCCTGGCCCAGCGCTGGGCCTTGGCGGAGGGTTCAATATCCTCCAACTTCAGCACCTGCCCTTCGGCCTTGGAGACGATCTTTTGGGCGACCACGAAGATGTCCTTATCCTTCACCTCCAGGCTGGCATTCCGAATGGACTCAGCAATGAGTGCCGCCAGGTTGTCTCCCCTGGACACTTCGGGAAATCCGGGAAGTCCACACACGCTTACTTCACTCACGGCCATGGGCACTCATCAGGTTTCAGGAATGTTGCTTTAACGAATCAAACTGACTCAAGACCTGAGCGGTTCTCGTTTCATTCTCCAGCTGCATGAAACGGAGAAGATCAGAGAACTCGTCCAGGTCGAACGCAATCCGGGGATTCTCCAGGATCTTGAGCTCGACGCGACACCGCCGTGCCTCCTCCTGGTGTAAGGCCAAACTGTTCTCTCCAAAGCGAGAGGGAAAGGCATCAGGGGGCGTCCTGAGCAAGGCGTTGGTTCCCTTGCCATCTCTTGATGGAATGATGACGGCCGATCGAGCTCCCAACTCCAGGTTGAGGAGATGGTCGACATCTTCGGGTTCCAGCAGGGGAATGTCGGTGGGAAGGCGCAAGACAACCAAAGCTCCGCGCTGCTGCAAAAGCCGGCAGGCGTGATCCACCGAATGACTCTCCGAAATCTGCTGGTTCTCCTCGATCACCTGCCAGTTGCTCGGTTCAGCGGGCAACGCCGGATGGCCGCGGGTGACCACAACCACCTGATCGGGTGTGAGGGCCGCCCGCACAGCACGGGTGACATCCTCGAACATCGCCCAGGCCAACTCCTGGCGCTCCTTGGGAGGGTCAGATGGCCCGCTAATCGCTGCTTGGCATGGGTGGGGTCTTTCAGAGGCAACAACACCACTTTCATAGCAGTTCCAGGAGTCGACGAGCCAGGTCGATCTTTTCTTCGGTATTTCTCATCACCGTGTTGGTGGTGACCACCTTGAGGTCGAATGCTTCGATCTCTTGCTGCAATTCCCCGTCCCTTTTATCTAAAACAAAAACATCCAGAAAATCTTTGTACATCTCGGCAATGGCGGTGGGCGAAACCGCATAATCCAGCTCCGATAACATTTTGGCCGTGGGTCCTTTCAGCGCACGCTGGTTCACGATCGGGGTGACGGCGACGACTGGGGCCTGGGTTTCAACCAGCAGTTCCTTGATGCCTGGAACGGCCAGGATGGGCCCAATGCTGATAAACGGATTGCTGGGGCAAAGCAGGACAGCCTCGGCCTTCAAGATTGCATCGGCCACACCGGGGGCAGGTTGGGCCTGCTCGATATTCGAGTACCTCAACTCCTTGAGAACGGGACGGCACCCTTCTCGAACCAGATACTCCTGCAGATGAAGTTCTCCCTGGTCGGTCACCAGATAGGTGGGAACAAAGGAATCGGTCATGGGGAGTAGCTTGTGATTCACCTTGAAAGCCTGGCAAAGGCAGTCCGTGACCTGGGTCAGCGAGTGACCCTGCTTCAGGAGTGAGGTGCGCCAGATATGGGTGGCTAAATCCCGGTCCCCCAGCTGAAACCAACCTTCCCCTCCCAACTCCTGTAAGGCCTTCAGGCAGCGAAACGAGTCCGCCCTGATGCCCCAGCCTGTTTCCGGGTTCACATTCCCACTAAGAGTGTAGAGCACGGTGTCCAGGTCCGGACAAATACGCAGTCCGAAAAGCTCCATGTCATCACCGGTATTTCCGATGACGGTGAGTTGATCGGGTGAAAGCAGTCTCGAGAATCCCAAGATGAGTTTGGAGGCGCCAACACCCCCGGCCAGCATCACGATCATGCTATACACGAGGCACTCAGGTCTTTATAGCCCCACCACTTGAACACGCGATCCCTTGACCTTGTAACGCCGGTTCAAACCAATTTCCAACAGGGTAATGGCTTCCAGGGAGCGACTGTAGCGCAAGGGACCGGCGTCGATCCACCGTAAGGAGGGAATCTGACTCACCACTTCCAGGACCCGTTCTTTTGCAGGGCTGCGAATCAGAGCAGATAAACTCGTCACAATCTAAAGGCGAATCCATTTCACACAGTGAATGCGAAGACAAGGTCTTAAAGGCCCCCACCACCGTGGGTCCCGCAGGCAGAAGACTTTGCAGATGCTCGGCTCCTGATTCTCCCCCCCCAGTTCGAGCATCCGAGGGCCTTTGTCAAAAACCACTGGAACGGTCACGTCGACCAGAATTTGAACTTCCGAAAAATCCTGCTGATACTCTCCGATCACCTTCTCAGCATGAACGAAGGGCACGGTCAAAAAGAGCATTTCGCAGGAAGCGACCAGTTCATGGTTGTCCATTCCCTGAACTCTTTCCTCCCCCAATTGCTGATTGATTTCAAGGGCCTTTTGACGGGCTCGCTCGACGGAGCGCGAACCCAGTGCCAGAGGTGCCCGGCCGCCGCCAGCCGCAGAGCTATGCCCAGGCCCTCCGCCCCTGTCCCGCTAATGAGTCCGGCCCTGAAGGATTCCGCCATTTGTCCCCCATTATAGGGGCTGCGGTGGTGAGGCACTAGCCTCCTGTCGGGTCGATATCCTTATCTTTTAAATAGGACGATGGTCTCCCCTCGTCACTCTGGGTCTCATAAAAACAGTATGCTGGACAAGTAGGCAACAAAGGCAGCTGATCGAGAAGGCCCATGCCTGAAGAACACAAATCCCAATCACACCATCCAGCGAATTGGCGGTTACCTGCACCGCATCGTGCCGATTGTGGACAGCACGGGCAAGGTCATCAGCCACGCCACCCGTCCCTTCATGGTGGAGGTCAGGGCCCGAGACGTGATGCAGATGATGGTAGGGGCTTCGATTCTGGCCATCCCCGTAGGGTTCACGGAAGAAACCTGGACGCTGGGCACAACCCTTCCCTTCCGGAATGTCCTCACCCTTGCTTTCGTTTCCCTACTGTTTATTGCAGCCTTTGTGTACTTCAATTTTTACCGATTTCATCTGAGGGGATACAAGTGGGAGTTCATCAAGCGGGTTGTGGGGATCTATGGGATTGCCCTGATCGTGGTGGCCGTCCTGCTCACCATCATCGATAAGTGCCCGTGGGGAATTGACAACTTAACCGCTATGAAGCGAGTCATCATTGTCGCCTTTCCCGCCTCGATGAGCGCGGCAGTGAGCGATCTGCTGAAATGAAGTGAGTTTCCTCTGATTGACACCCCTTTCGCGGCCTGATACATACCCACCCTGGTGATACCCACTGAACGGACCCTCGATACCACTCGACGGCGCTTCCTGGAGCTGGCAGCCCGGACCCTCGCCACCGGAGTACTGGGATCCTTAGGAGCCTGCTCTTCCAGCCAGCCTGGCCCCAGCGCCCAAGGTAAAAAGGCGGCTCTGCGACTGGACTGGATTGTGGTGGGAAAGCACGCTCCTTATTTCCTGGGTAGGGAACGGGGCTACTATGAGTCGGAAGGCATCCTGCTCGATATTCAGGGGGGCAAGGGCTCCGGGAACACGGCTCAGCTTCTGGCCGCCGGAACCCATCCCTTTGGTTACCTGGACGCGGGAATTTTGATCCGCAGCATCCAGGAAGGCGCCCCTCTGAAATCGATCATGGTGATCAAGCAGAAAACACCTTTTTGCATCGTTTCACTCAAAAAGAGTGGAATCCGTTCCCCTCAGGATTTGGAAGGAAAGTCTCTGGCTGCCACCACCGGGGTCAACGATCCGATCCTCAGCCTGCTACCGGCCCTGATGCAAAAGAACAATGCTGACTTTTCCAGGGTGCAGGTGGTTCAGGTTGCCGCCCAGGCCAAGGAAGGGCTGGTATTGACAGGAAGAGTGGATTCCATGACGGGCTCCATCACCGCCCAGCCCCCTGCCTTTGAGGCCCAGGGTCATGAAATCGATGTTCTCTCCTACTCGGACTGGGGGATCAATCCCATCTCCAATGTGATGGTTACCCACAACAGGATCCTCCAGAACGACCCCCAACTGGTCAGAGACTTTCTGAAGGCTACCTCCAGCAGTATAGAGGCCTCCTTGAAAAGCCCTGAGGAGGCTGTCGCCGCCCTCAAGAGAGCTTATCCGGAAACCGACACTCAAGTGGCCCTTCTGCAGCTCCAGCGGTTTTTCAAGTTGATTCAGCCCGAGGACACCCAGGCGGTTTTCGGGTATCACGACAGGGGAACGTGGGAAGATCTGCAGGCTTTGCAAATTCAATATCTGGGCCTGAAGGAAAGATGGGATGTCGCCCGATATTTCACCAACGACTTCCTGCCGTAGGGGCGCACTGACGTGCGCCCTATAAGCTGTCAATAGAGCACGGTTTGTGGGCGCACAGCCGTGCGCCCCTACGACACCAACCAGGACTCGCCGCCGCGTTGGGGCACAAAGCGACGTTCCAGCACATCGATGAGAAGGAACAGCAAAACCCCGATCAGGGTCACCACCGTCAGCGCTTCAAAGAGGAGAATGGACTGGAAGTTGGCGCCTGCTGAGAGCAACAGATAACCCAGCCCTCTTTCCGAAGCCACCCACTCCGCTACCACCGCACCGATGACCGCCAGGGTGATGGCGACCTTGAGTCCGCCAAATATGCTGGGAAGGGCGCTGGGAAAAGTGACCTTGCAAAAGATCTTCACCGGGCTGGCGTTCATCGATCGGATCATCAAGATGGCCTGAGGGTCGACCGATTTTAACCCAATGATGGTGTTGATAATGATGGGAAAGATGGCAATCAAGACCACCAGCAGGATCTTGGGCGCCCACCCAAAACCGAACCAGATGAGAAACAGGGGTGCAACTGCGATCTTGGGAACCATCTGAGAGAAGACCAATAAGGGGTACAGGGCGCTCTCCAAAGGTTTCGAGTAAACGATCAGGATTGCACAAGGAACACCAATGGCCAGGCTCATCACGAATCCCACTAAAATTTCGATGGTCGTGACCTGGGCATGGACCCAGAGAAGACCCAGATCGTTGATCAAGCCCAGGAAGATCTGCGAGGGGGCCGGGAGAATATAGGTGGGCATGTGGAAACTCCAAACCAGGGTTTCCCAAACCCCGACCACGCCGACCATGACCATCAGGGGCAGGACGAGATTCCTGGTCCGATTTCTCTCCGGCTTCTTCATCTCCACGGGCTACAGTATTCAGCTGAGATAGTTGTCCCGATACCAGGCTGCGATCTCCTCGCGACTGGTGAACCAGACTTTTTCCTGACCCTTCATATAGGTCAGGATCCGGTCCAGCGTGGAAATCCGATGAGGCTGACCCACGACATGCGGATGCAGTCCCACGTTCATCATGCGTCCGCTCACTTCTCCCTCACGATAGAGGGTATCGAATTGGGCTTGGACAATCTCGAAAACGGTTTGAGGAGAATGGAAGTGCCGCATGAATAAAGGATAATCATTGATTTCCGTGGTATAGGGGATCGATAGAATCTGCTTGCTTCCCACCTGAATGGGATAGGGTTGATCGTCATTGACAAAGTCGCAGAAAAACTCAATGCCCTCCTCGACCAGAATCCCCAGAGTATGGACGGTTGGGCTTACCGAGGGTGAGAGCCAACCCTTCGCTTTGCGTCCCACAACCTCTTCATACTCTGCGAGCGTGGCCTGGATATAGGCCTTCTCGGCCTCGCGGTCCCCTGTGAAATTCACCAGCAAATCGTTTTCGACCCGAGAGTGAGCGACCAGTTCCCAGTCACGCTTCTTGAGTTCATCGAGGATCCTGGGAAATCGCTTGCCCAGTGAAGTGTTGAGGGTGGCAGTCGCCTGAATCTGGTGTTGGTCAAAGACCTCCAGTATGCGCCAGATGCCAACTCGGTGGCCATATTCTCTCCAGGTATGATTGACCCAATCGGGAACCCCCTCCGGCAGCGGGATGGGGAGCAAGTTGGGTCCGCCCGGATAAGAAAGCTTTCCCTTCTCGGGAACAGGATCCCAGCATTCCACATTGACGGTGAGGACGACAGCGATGCGGGCATCGTTGGGCCACTTGAGGGGCTTTCGATCAACGATGGGAGAGTACTCGTAATGAAATTCCATGGGGCTCATTCTATGACTCCAGACGCGCTTACAAAACTCCCCAGCTCTTTGCATGGTTTACGGCGACATGGATGATGGGTCGTTCCTCTATGGCCATCTCTTGATACTGAGGATATTTCATGCGCAAGAGATGGACACCTTTTTCATGTCTCGGGCCTCGGGTAAGAATCCTTGCCCTCCCTCGAATCAGAACATAGGCCAGCCGCGACCAATCTTCTTCGTATCGATCGACGACAATGGAAACATAAGAATTTTCACGAATGTTTCTGACCCTTTCCAGCAGGAGAGGTGCGATTCGTTTGGCCTTCGCGTCAATGGAGGAGTATACCTCCGCATCCTCAAAGGCATAGCAGATAGGCACAACCAGGGGGTGTCCCCTGGCGCCGGTAGTTGCCAGATGAGCCACCCGCCCAGCGCTTAGAAATTCCTTCTCCCTCGAGTTTAAAACAGGTCCTTTGGACAAGACAGGAACTACCGGGCAAGCTCCCGGAGCTGCTCCATCCATTCCACCATTTGATCCACCGAGTCGGCACCCGGCGAGAATTGTACGTCAAAGAGCAGATCCGTCGCACCCAGCTCTCGGGTTGCCGTAATGTCCCCTTTGATCTGCTCGAGCGTCCCCGTGAAATCGGCACGCTCGTTGTCTATCGGGGAATCTGAAATCTCGAGATTGGCCCGAACCAGAAGATCCAGCTTCTCGGGATCGCGGCCGAACTCCTGGGCCATTTCCTTGATGCCATCAAACATCTGAGCCACTCCACCCAGGGGAATTCCCACCGGCATCCAGCCATCGCTGTATTGGGCCACTCGCCGCAGAGCGGCCGGAACATAGGCGGCCATGAAGATGGGCGGGCGCGGTTTCTGAACGGGCTTGGGACCAATAAACGACTTGGGGATGCGGTAGTACTCTCCCTCGAATTCCACCGGATCTGTGGTCCAAATCGCTTCCAAGACCTGAAGGCTTTCATCGGCCCGCTTGCCCCGAGTCTTCAGAGAAGTACCGACAGCCTCGTACTCATCGGGTGACCATCCATTTCCAAAACCAACCTGCAGACGCCCTTCTGAAAGAACATCAAGTGTGCTCAAGCGCCGCGCCAAAAGGGTCGGGTTATAGAAAGGAATGTTGAGGACGCTGGTTCCCAAGCCGATTTTCGTCGTGTGAGCGGCAACAAAAGTGAGTGTTTCCAGTGGGTCCAACACGTTTTTGTATTGCTCGGGCAAGGTGCCATCCCCCACCGGATAAGGGGACTGAGGATCAACCGGCCAGAGCACTCGATCCAGTACCCACAAACTGTCAAATTCAAGGTCTTCCGCACGTTTGGCCACCCGAATCAGGGCCTCAGCCCCTGCTAAAGGGCCGACTTGAGGTAAAGCAAATCCTAAACGCATAGGTCTCTCCTTTCTGAATACTCCACAGTGCTTCAAGAATGATATGGATTTTTTAAAAAAGCAAGACCTTGGTACTCACCTTCATCAATACGATGACGTTGGGGGATGGGGCTTGCGAAAGACGGTCAAGGAGCGAGGAAGAGGCGAAGACGGGACGTCGTCGACGAGGAACCACTACACCTGGGGAAGATACTCGATCTCGCCTTCCTCGAGTCTGCGTACGGGCTTTTCATTCTCTTTTTCCTCAACTGCCTGGGCCACTAATCCGGGCACTCTACCGATGATGAAAATGCCCTTTCCCAGAGAGGGGGGAAAACCCATCTCAAGTAAGATAGCGGCAGCGAGTCCATCGATGTTCAGGCAAATTTTCTTTCCCTTTTCCTTTTCCAAAGCCGTCTCGATGAAGGTGGCCAGGTCAATATAGGGAGACGTGTAGTTCAGGCTATGAGCCAGATCCAATAGTGAGACGGTTCGGGGGTCTCTTTTTTTGTAGACTTTGTGTCCATAACCGAAAACTGTCTCCTTCTTACTCATGGCCCGATGGACATACTTAGCGGCAGCCTCTTCAAGATCGCCTGCTCCAGCCCTGATGGCCCGCAGTTGGAGCATGGCATTTTCAATGGCACCACCGTGATAATCGCCGAGGGCCAGAATTCCTCCACCCACCGCGGTGTTCAGAGCGTTCCCACCAGACATCACAAACCGGGTAGTCAGACTCGAAGTGGTGCCCATCCCATGATCAATGATGCTGACGAGCAAAGCAGCAAACATGGCGGATTCCTTGCGATTCGCCCTTCGACCCGTCAGCAGGAGGAAAATGGTGTCCGAAAATGAAGCTCCCTCTATCAGGGAGGAGAGCCGTTCTTGCCTGATGATGACGTCTTCATCGCTGAGTTTACTGATCGAAGTCCTGAATTTCATAGAGCACTCCGTGCCTGTTTCACCAGTTCCGGAATTTGATGATGATAGTCGGCCACCAGAACACCTGCTTCCCGCAATGCCTGTATTTTATCCGCCGCCCTGCCAAAACCTTCTTCGACAACGGCTCCTGCATGGCCCATGGCTAAGCCCATAGAGATCGACTCGGCAAACTTGCCTGAAATGAATGCGACGGTTGGTTTTGTGAAACGCTTCTCTCGAACCATCTCTGCCGCAATTTCCTCGTAGACACCACCCACCTCGCCAAAGAGCACCACCACTTCTGTTTCCTCATCCTCCTGGAAGAGTTCCATGACCTCTGCGAAAGTCGTCCCGATGATCACGTCTCCTCCAATACCCACCACGGTACTTTGACCCAGACCTGCGGCCGTTAACAGACCTGCTGTCTCTGCACACATGCCGCCGCTTTTCGATATCAGTCCGATCGGCCCTTTGGAATACACTCTGGCTGGATCTGGCCCTCCAATAGAGCCTAGCCTACCCACATCCGGAGCGATCACGCCAACGGATGAGGGTCCAATAATTCTTGCACCGCAACGTCGTGCATGCTCAAAAAGCTTTGCAACATCTTTGATGGGGACATTCTCAGTGACGATCACGAGCGTCCTGATTCCGGCATCGATCGCTTCTGTGGCTGCGTCCAGAACCATGAGTGGTGGCACATAAAAGACACTCACGTTCAACGCTCCATCAAAGGCCACGGCTTCCTTCACGCTATCAAAGACTGGCAGCCCTTCAATGGTTCTACCCTGTTTGCCGGGCGTCACCCCGCACGACACCACAGTCCCGTAGTCCAGCATCTCTTTGGTGGATCGCCTGCCTTCTCTACCGGTAATCCCCTGCACCAGCACTCGTGTATTTTGATCAATGAATATGCTCATGATAAGCGGGTGATCCTAACACCAACAACCAATAACTTACAAGGAGAATGTCCCAAAAAATGGGGTGAATATAGGGTGTAAAACGTCAGTAGATTTTGTGTCGAGGGTAGTCCGGTCGATGAGCGAATGGTTATGGCTTTGAACTGTGAAACCTTCATTCGGCGGTTCGAATCCGACCGCCGCCTCTTTTTCATTCTATTGAAGTTATCCCCGATTCAATTCACTCGCGAATCAGCCTGATTTTCGCGCACTGTATCCGAAATTGTAGCTACTCTTTCCTGGACGACCCACTTTCTCTCGACTCTCTCTCACTACAAGATCATCGAAAAGCTCGGCCAAGGCGGCATGAGCGAAGTCTATCTGGCCGAAGACAGCCCCCGGACCGAAAGGTCGTCCTCAAGATCCTTCCCCCGCATCTCTAAGAGAAAGCCGAACTGCGGGAACCCTTTACAATGACCTATACTGATCAGAGGTGCATTGAGAAGAGTTGAGAATGACACCAAAGGACTGGAACCTATTGGCAATTGCGGAGGCACAGAGTAAGCCTCTCCAACCTGTGCACCTTCAAAAGTCCCTCTTTCTTCTTGGCGAAAACCTTACACGATCTCAGCTCCAGGTTGACCAGTGCTACACATTTCGAGCCCATGACTACGGACCATTCTGCAGCGAGGTCTACTTCGAAGCCGAGGCGTTGTGTGGTGAGGGACTAGTCCGTATCGATCGGCCCTCTGGTGTCTCCTACCGGCTTTGTTGTCCAACTGATGACGGACTGTCCCCATCCGCGAAGAGAGGCAGTCGGCTCCGGCTATGAGTTCCCCGGACTCCGCTCTCGACCGCCTGGTGTTCGCGCTGGCCTTGGGTGTGGCCCTGGCGGTGTTGTTGCCGGGGATCGCTTCGCCGGTGGGTTACCCCGACATGTGGTTGCACCTGGCGGCGGGGGAAGCGATCCTCCAGGATGGTGGCTTGCCGGCGCTGGACGGCTACGCCCACACGTCGGAGAGTCGCCCCTGGGTGCTGCACAGTTGGGCCAGCGAGCTCGGCATGCTGGGGGTCCACCGCCTGGCCGGCCTAGGCGGCCTGCGCCTTCTGCTGTTGGGTCTGCTGCTCGCGGGCGGGGTCGCCTACTGTGCCTTGTTGCGCGGCCTGGGCTACGCGTGGCCCCTTGCCTTGGCAGGGGCCTGGGGCATCCAAGCCTTGGCGGTCGATCGGATTCGGCTCCGCCCGGAGCTGGTCTCCTATCTGCTGTTTCCGATCCTAATTCTGGCCTTGGAGCGCTGGCGCGCACAGGGGCGGGGTTGGAACCGCTGGGTGGCCTTGGCGCTGGGCTGCACGGCCCTGTGGTCCAACCTCCACCCCGGGGTGCTCACGGTGCCGGTGTTGGCTGGCCTGCTGTGGGTAGCTCCCTACCTGCTGCGCTGGGGCGAAGGCCTGCTGCGGCGGGATCCTGAGCTGCTGCGCTGGGAGCAGGGACCGCTCACGGGGGGCTTGCCATGGGAGGCTCCCCTCTTGCTCGCGGCAGCCACCCTGCTGAATCCCTACGGCTGGGGGCTCTACGTCTACGCGGCCGAGGTGGGCAGCCACGGCAAGTTCGTCTCCGAGTGGTACCCGGCCTGGATCAACTTCGCTTCGCCGCCACGCTGGGGCATGGCTTTGGCGCCCTTGGTGGCCTTGCTGGGGGTGGGGTACCAGCTAATCTGGGGCGAGCGCGAGGCCTCCAGCCGCGCCTGGCTGCTCCCGGCCTTGGCTTGCATTGGTCTCGCCGGCCTGCGGGTTCGGCTGCTCTACCTGCTCTTCGTTCCCTTCGCGACCTGTTTGCCGCTGGCGTGGCGCAAGCCGCGCCGCAGCTTGCGCCTGGGGGCTTGCGGCTTGCTCTTGGCCTGCACCCAACTGCTGGCGGTGCACCACCACGGGATTCGCTTCGTGCTCAGCCAACCCGGGGTGTCGGTGCGACCCGACCAGCCGCACGCCGCCCAGAGTCTCTTCCGCGCTTTGGAGCTGCCGCTGCACCTGTGGCACCCCGCGTCTTGGGGCAGCTACCTCAGCTTTCGCCTGGGCCTCGAGCCCGCCGTGAAGATTTTCGTGGACGGGCGCTTGGGCCTCTACAGCGACACCTTGTTGGAGGATCAGCTTTGGCTAGAAGGGCCCTTCGCTCCCGGCGAGACCGCCAAGCTGGCCCAGCGGGACGCCCTGCTGGAGCGCTACGGGGTGGAGGCCGTCCTCGATCGGCGCGGGCACTTCGCCGCCAGCTCCGAGTGGTTCTGGGCCTACGCTTCTCCCCAGGCGGAGGTCTTTCTGCACCACGAGCGGGGGGCAGCAGCCGTTTCGCGGACGCTGGAGCTCCTCCGGCGCCTCGGAGTCGACTTGCCACCCGGGCTCCCGGCCGCGGAGGCCTCCGCACGGATCCGCGCGTTCTTGGAGCAGGCCACACCTGGGGGCTGATATAACCTCTCCTTGTTTTTCAGAAAAGCACTTAGTTACATCGATCCCTTTCGTCTTGAGACAAGGAATAAGGGTGGGGAAAGAGCGAAAACACTGGAACCGAGGAAGGCTAGAAGACGCAACACTTAGGGGGAGTGTTCAATGAATTTGCTCATCTTTGAATCTCTGTACCTTCTCCACCATGATGCTCACCGCCTTCGTCATGGGCATCTCTTCCCCGTAGCAGGTCATGTCATAGCCTTCCTTCTCTGCCACCGTCCTGAGCATTTCAAAAGCTTCCTTGTCTCGGGGACCTCCTCGCCGGATCACAATGGGATAGGTTGGATGCCCGGAGTCCCGAAGGCCGTCTACAAACCCAGCCAGGGTTTCATAGATGTCCGTGAAGTTCGCGGTTCCGCCAATCACCAAGCACCCGTTGAGACCTGGTTTGGAAAGTGTGATTTTGGTTAACCGGTGTACTTTCTCTCGGGATGGATTACCACTGTACTCCGTGTAATTGGCAGGCTTACCTCCGGTTTCGATCAGGGCATCCATGCAGGTGAGCGAAGCTCCACCCCCTGAAGCGAGTACTGCGATGTCCCCATCGAGCTCGATGAATGTTTTACCCGCCACACCTCGATGATCATGGTAATCAATCTTCCGGGCTTCCAGCGCCCGTTCACTCAAAAGACTTTCATCCTCGATGTCCGTAACGTCATGGAAGTTCTTCTGGCGGGAAGCGCCGCTATCGTCGATGGTGATCTTAGCATCGCCGGCGAAGAGCAGGCCCTCAGAAGTCCTGATGACCGGATTAATCTCACAAATGCGACAATCGAATCGCTCAAAGCATTGATAGGCTCTCTTGATGAAAGCAGTTAATTGCAGCAGCTCACGGCTCGAAAAACCGGCAGCCTTCGCCAACTCACGGACCTGATAGTCATGGAGGCCATCCAGTGGGGAGACGTGGATACGGGTAACTCTCAGAACTTTCGATATCGACACCGCCTTCACGGGAAAGGAGAATCATCGGTTTGCGAACCCGGGTGTCGTACAGAATCGAAAGGTAGTATTCCTCCGCCACGTCCACTGTTTTTTCTATCAGCAGTGTGGTGATCGGCCGCCCATTGTGCTCAGCGTTGTAGAGTCCGTCGATGAGTTGAAGTGACTCCTTGTAGTTGTCCGTTTCAATGATGTACCCATTCTGCTTCCTATGGGTAGCGGCAATCTGTGCCTTCAGTATCACCCGCTTGTGGTCCAAGAAGAATTCCTTGTAGCGCTCCTTATGGTAAGAGAGATTGATATAGGAATCATTGTTGGTCACAATGCCGGGCGCAGATCGAATCCCACACTCTGCCAAGA
>PVMK01114842.1_pt1 | contig 25183 bp, 24 predicted proteins | sample 1853481 | NCBI WGS metagenome assembly PVMK01 (sample SAMN08533507, study PRJNA380276) | Marine sediment metagenome, whole genome shotgun sequencing project.
GAACGCCTTCAAGGTTGAGATCGCGATCGGTTTATCAATACCCGCATAAATACAGGCGATAGTATCGGTCAAGGCGTTACGCGATACGCCAATTGCATAGTCATCATGCCGGCGGGATGCGTTAGTGATAAATTCCGCAAAAATTTCTACTGCATACATTATTGTTGATTCTCCCACCTATATCGATCTTGAAAGATCGCAAAAGCATAACCGGTCTCGTCGGCGCTCGCCATTGATAAGGCGCAACTTTCAATGAATAAATCCCATTCCTGGTCGGTCTCAACCCCTGGCCTTGAAAAACTGATCGTTCTGTCGGAGCAGACTTGAGGTTACAGTCGTTTGATGCGATGGGCTCTAAATACAAAACGCATAAAGCATAGGTTTCCCTGGTTGAAACGCAATTATCAAAGCATGCAGAAATTGCGATCGACCAAACCTCGAACAACGATTCAATCCATATTACGCGATTAAACCCAGTTGCTTTAGTGATTCTATAAAACAAAACTGTAGAAACCCGAACAACCGATAAGAGTTGCGATCACCGTATAAGCAGCCAACTGAAATTTCACAGCGAAGGGCCGCTTTCGAGGCAATTGGTTGGCTGATCAAGTCAAAGCTAAATTTTAATCTGCAAGGTTAAGGTGCAGCTTTTACAAATTTTTAACTCACATAAATTGTTCATCAGAATACATCGCCGTTTTGTTACAGCCCGACTCAATAAGGGCGTCACTTATTTCATGGGAGATAAGGTATCTTTCTCGATTCCAAATACCTTCATCCTGTAGGTGAGGGTTGAAGGCTTAACACCAAGCAGTTGCGCTGCACCATTTTCGCCCCATATCTGCCAGTTGGCGTAGCGCAGGGCAGAAGTGATATTGGATTTTTCCATGTCGCGAAATTCCTCATCGGTAAGGAATCCAATTGAACCTGTCATAACATCGGGTCTCGATTCTATTGTTGCTGTTGCCAGGCCCGGCAATGCCAGGTCGAGCCTCAGGCGTGCACCGTTTGACGATATCACGGCGCGTTCGATAACATTTTTCAGCTCCCGGATATTTCCCGGCCAATTGTGACTTTTCAGGATATCGAGCTGCTGGTTGGTCAGTTTAATGGGCTCTCGACCCAGGTCTCGACAGATTAACTTTAGAAAATGTGTTGCCAGCGGTGCGATATCTTCCGTGCGGTCACGCAACGGCGGGACTTCCACCGGAAACACGCTAAGACGATAAAACAGGTCTTCCCGAAATCGACCGGCCTTTACGTCGGCGCCCAGATCCCGGTTTGTTGCGGCGACGACTCGCACATCGACTCTAATCGTCTCGTCATCGCCTACCCGCTCGAACTCATTCTCCTGCAGTGCGCGAAGCAGTTTGCCCTGTTGGGACAGGGGAATTTCACCCACCTCATCGAGGAACAGCGTTCCCCCGGCGGCAAGCTGGAGTCGGCCAACCCGATCCCGGTGTGCGCCGGTGAACGCCCCTCTAACATGTCCAAAGAACTCGCTTTCAAACAGGTCTTTGGGAATTGAGGCGCAGTTCACTTTAACCAGGGGCATGTCAGCACGATCACTATGAACATGAATCGCACGGGCGACCATCTCCTTGCCCACACCGGATTCGCCAAGGACCAGAACGTTAACCGGTGTTGATGCGACGGATTCTATTTGAGCGAGCGTGCGGTTCAGTGCATTACTCGAGCCAATGATCTCGCTAAAGTTGGAAATGACGTTGATTTCCTCGCGCAGGTAATCCCGCTCCTGCTCCAGTTTATCCTTGAGCAGTTGTATTTCTTCGAAAGCGGTATCCCGCTGTTGCTGCAGTTTTTTCCGCTTGGATATATCCCTGAACACCACCACGGCACCATCAGGTTTTCCATCTTTTAGAATAGGCGTGCTGGTGTATTCCACCGGGACGGAGGAGCCATCGGCATGCCAGAAAACCTCGTTGTCGACGTGGTGCACCTCCCCGTCTTTCAGGGCGGCGTAAATCGGGCAGTCATCACGGGGGTAGTGTGACCCATCCGGATACGAGTGATGATGCACATCATGGGCTTTTTGACCGAGCACTTTGTCGGATCGCCAACCAGCAATATCCTCGGCGGCAGCGTTGCCAAAGGTAATGCGGCCCTGGCTATCCAGCCCGTATATCCCTTCGCCCGCAGAATCAAGAATCAGCTGATAAGTTACTTTGAGTTTTTCCAGTTCCTCATAGGCCGCATGTTGTTTTTGTTCCATCTCGATGCGCTCGGAGATATCCCTGAATACCACGACGGCACCATCAGGCTTCCCCTCTTTCAGAATAGGCGTACTGGTGTATTCCACCGGAACAGCGGAGCCATCCGCATGCCAGAAAACTTCGTTGTCGACATGGTGCACTTCGCCATCAGTCAACGCAGCATAGATATGGCAGTCATCACGGGGGTAGGGCGAACCGTCCGGGTAGGAGTGATGATGGACATCATGTGCCTTTTGGCCGAGAACCTTCCTGGTTTGCCACCCGATTATCGCTTCGGCGGCTGCGTTACCGAAGGTGATTTCGCCCTCGGAATTCAGGCCATAAATCCCTTCTCCTGCCGAACCGAGTATCAGGCTGTGCTGGGTTTTCAGTGCAGTCAGTTCATCAACTGCATCACGGAAAATACTGACGTCGGTGGCAGCTACCACGATACAGGGATGGTCGTCCTCATCATGTTGTGCCCGCCAGGCACCAATTTGACCCGACAATACCCCGTCAGACATCAATAATCCGACCGCGGCATTGACAATGGGCTCCCCGTCACGCGCCAGGGCTTTGAATTGTTCGAGTAAATCCGGTTCGCTATCGAAGTCAAATAGTTCCTGGGCCGGAATGGCGTCCTGTTTCGCAAGCCCGCGCTTAAGCCGTTTCTGCCATACCGTGGCAATACCCCGGCACACAAGGGATTCATCCAGCACCAAAAGCAGTGAGGGTGAGTCTCGAATAATCCAGTCGAAACTGTTGCTTGTCATGATTGCTTCTCCTGCCTCAATTCCTGGAAACTAAAACGCGATATGCCTGGGTTGTAAAAACCCACTGCGAACAAAGCGCGTAACCCGCCAACCATTTTTAAACATTTATACCCGGATAAAATGATCAATTACCTCAAAAACTTGAGGATTAAACCACAAAAACCTGAGGACCACAAATTGTTGAGGTCTGTCAGAATCTATAAACCATTGTAAACAAACGATAAAAAAGTTGGCACGGGAATTGCTATATACCAAGTAAAGATACAAAAAATATTAACAACCTGTAGCGAGACTGATTATGAAACCCATTGCAGAAACAGCTTCAAAAACCGGCGAGACAGCCATCACTATTTTAGGAAACGGAGACTATTTGGGCGCTCTCTACGGTGTTGTTCCCATCAAGGATTGCCACAATGCCTTCGAGGCTTTTCTTGCCAGCGATGGTGCTCCGTTTGATGTCGTGCCCGACGCACTTCAATCCCACCTCGATTTTCGCAATCTCAGCGAGTTGTCCTGAATTTTATCCGGGAAACACGTCGATGATCCTCTATTCAAATTTACAGGCTGCCGATAATGCAGGGAATTCCTTGCGGGTCATGGATGGCCTTCGAATTAATACATTCTGAACATTTACGATGACTATCAAACTGACGCCAGCATTCACAGCAGAAACGGCCCAAGCCAAAATCCGGGCGGTTGAGGATCTATGTAATTCCCGTGACCCGGAAATGGCAGCCATGACATTTACCGAAGACGCCCATTGGCGCTATCGAGACGAATTTATCAGGGGTCGTGATGCGGTCAGGGCGTTTCTGACAAAAAAATGGCAAAGCGAGCTTCACTACCAGCTTAAAAAGGAGCTCTGGTCCTATTCTGATAATCGAATCTCGGTGCGTTCCGAAAGCGAATGGCAGGATGCAGATTCAGGACAGTGGTATCACACATACAGCAACGAGAACTGGGAATTCGCCGACGATGGTCTCATGTGCCGTTGTGATGTGAGCGCTAACGACACCCCGATTGCCGCCAGCGAACGGCTTATCAGTTTACAGATTTTCAAGAACACAAATTCTTTCAACCAGCCTTCCCGGAAATGACCATGACTCACACCATTTTAATAAAACGAGCCGTCGCCATTGCGCTTTCGGCAATGATTGGGCTCACACCCTTTGTCGTGCACGCAACAAGTTCACAACCAGCGATTCAAAATGCAGCGGACAATCGAGCTACAGACGCGCGCTACCGCAATATGGACATCCAGGGGATCAATATCGCCTATCGCGAAGCCGGTGACCCGTCGAAACCGACCATTTTGTTACTGCACGGATTTCCGACTTCGAGTCACATGTTCAGGGAATTGATTCCCCGACTGGCGCAGAGCTATCACGTGATCGCTCCGGACTATCCCGGTTACGGTGCAAGCGCAATGCCAGCAGTGACTGAGTTCGAGTACTCCTTCGCCAACTTCAGCAACGTCATCGATGAGTTATTGCAGAACAAGGGCATCGAGAAATATGCCATGTATGTCATGGATTACGGTGCCCCGGTGGGCTTTCGCCTGTTTGCCAAACACCCTGATCGTGTTACCGGGCTGGTGATTCAAAATGGCAATGCCTATGACGAAGGATTGCAGGAATTCTGGGACCCGATCAAGGCGTATTGGGCGGATCCATCCACCGACAATCGCGAACAGCTTCGTAGCTCTTTACTTGGCCTCGAGGCAACAAAATGGCAATGGACCCAGGGCATCCCGGAAGACAAACTGGAACTGGTGAGCCCGGACAACTGGCATCACGACCAATACCTGCTGGATCGCCCCGGTAACAACGACATACAACTGGAAATGTTCCTGAGCTATGGAACCAATGTGGTTGAGTACCCTAAATGGCAGAAACTGTTTCGCGAACACCAGCCGCCGGCACTCATCGTCTGGGGGCAGGGAGACTACATCTTCCCCCCTGTTGGCGCACATCCCTATGAGCGGGATCTCGATACAGTTGAGAAACACATTATCGACACAGGCCACTTCGCGCTTGAAACCCATCTTGATTTCATCTCAGACCGTATCAAAGCGTTTATGGAACGAACAACCGGATAGAACTGGTCCGGCTGCCAACATTAGACACCCCTTCACCTGAGGAAACACACCGTGGGACACAAATTTGCAGAAATCGCCTTTACTGGGTCGGTCCGGGAAGTCCAGCAAGCCCAGGGCAGCCGCAACAACTATGCGACGATGGACCAGGGCGATGACTACAACAACCGGCTTGGTGAACTGGAAGCCGGGTTTATCGCTGAGCGAGACAGCTTTTACATGTCCAGCGTCAGCGAGACCGGATGGCCCTACCTTCAACATCGCGGTGGGCCCATGGGTTTTATGCGGGTGCTCGATGACCAGACCCTGGGCTTTGCCGATTTCAGTGGCAACCGACAATATGTCAGTACCGGCAATTTCCTGAAAAATGACCGGGTTTCCCTGTTTTTCATGGATTATCCGAACAAGCGGCGCCTTAAGCTGCTGGGGCGTGTACGCTTGGTCGGATTGGAAGAGACAGAAATTTTGTCGAGGCTGGAAGACCCGGGCTATGGAGCCCGGGTCGAGCGTGGATTCATCATCAGGATTGAAGCGTTCGACTGGAACTGTCCCCAGCACATTACGCCGCGCTTTACACAATCTCATGTCGACCAGTTGATTGCACCATTAAAAGAAGAGAACAGGCTGCTTAAATCCAGCCCACAGGTTATAGCGGCGCAGAGCCAATCTGCTCTTGGAGAGGGTCCCCTTGAACTGGTTGTCACCGGAATCCGACAGCTGACTCCACGAATCCGGGCCTACGAATTGCGCCATCCGGAAGGCAAGGAATTACCCCCGTTTGAAGCAGGGGCACATCTTCAGATTCCCACACCCATAGACATTGATAGAGCAGGCATGGACGAAACAGGCCAGGGAAAATCAGGCCAGGACAACGCAAACATGCGTCACTACTCGATATGTTCGAACCCTGAGTATCGGGATCGATATGAAATCGCGGTACTACGGGAAGATAACGGGACCGGAGGTTCGAGTGCCATTCATGACCATTTTCATATCGGTCTCGGACTTCGTTGCGAGTTGCCGCAAAATTATTTCCCATTGCATACCGATAAAAAGCCGGCGGTACTGATTGCCGGGGGTATTGGTATAACACCAATCAAGGCCATGGCGCACATGCTCTCACTACGTGGTGTTGACTATCACCTGCATTTCGCGGGACGCAGCCAACCTGAAATGGCGTTCAGGAACCAGCTTGAACAGGAGCTGGGCCATGGATTGACGACCTACAATGCGAAGGATGGCGAGCGCATGGATGTTGAACAGATTCTTGCTACTGCAGGGGATGAAACTGTATTCTATGTTTGTGGGCCGGGTCGCTTGATCGACGCAGTATCTGGCGCAGCACAACTATTGAAAATAGATACCAGCCGCATTCGATTTGAGCGCTTTACTGTCACACTGGATCAAAACGAAAAGCCCATAGAGCTTGAGCTGCGCCGCTCTGGAAAGCAGATTCTGGTCAATGAGAAACAAACCATTCTCGATGCCATGCTTGAGGCGGGTATAGATGCCCCGTTCAGCTGTCGCGCAGGAAACTGCAAAACCTGTGCGGTCAGGGTATTGGATGGCAAGCCGGATCATCGTGACTCGGTACTTTCGCAACCAGAGCGCGAACAGGAACAACTGATGTGTCCATGTATTTCAAGGGCAACAACCGCGCACCTCACACTCGACTTATAACAAACCGAAAGACAATTATGAATACTTCAAAAGAAAATCGTCCGCCGCTGCCTCCATTTAACCTGGAGACGGCGCGTCAAAAGGTCCGGTTAGCCGAAGATGGCTGGAACAGTCGCGATCCCCAGCGTATCGCCCAGGCCTATACCGTTGGCAGCAGATGGCGAAACCGATCCGAATTTCCGGTCGGTCGCGAGCAGATTATCGAATTCCTGACCCGTAAATGGCAGCGCGAGCTTGAATATCGCCTAATCAAGGAACTATGGGCATACCAGGACAACCGCATTGCGGTACGTTTCGCTTACGAATGGCACGACCAATCGGGGAACTGGTTTCGGTCATATGGCAACGAAAACTGGGAGTTTGATCCCCAGGGCTTGATGCAAGTCCGCTATGCCAGTATTAATGACTTGTCAATTGATGACAGTGATCGAAAATTTCACTGGTCACAGGGGCGACGGCCAGACGATCACCCGGAGTTAAGCGAGTCAGGACTGTAAAGTTGTTGCCTGAATCGCATAAAGGCGGAATCTACAATATTGTTTTCTACTGAGGAAATTTGAAATGCAACACGATCACTACGACATTGTCATTATTGGCGCCGGGAATGCGGGGTTCGGCGTATCGCAAATCGCCCACCCCGCGGGAAAATCCATCGCATTCATCGAACCCGCGGAGTTTGGCGGAACCTGCCCGAATCGGGGCTGTACACCAAAAAAAGTACTGGTTGCAGCAGCGCAGGCTTTGCATGAAATTGAAATTGCCCACACCCATGGCATTGAAGTAGGCAAGGCGAAACTGGACTGGACCAAACTGATTCACCGAAAGAATGATCTAATTGACTTTATCCCCGGTGCCATGGAGAGCACGGCAAAAGGCAGGGGAACTATCTATAAGGGATTCGCAAAATTTGTCGGGCCCAATGAAATCGAAGTCGACGGGGTTCGAATTGAAGCGGACAATTTCGTCATCGCCACAGGCTCCATCACGCGCCCCCTTTCGATACCCGGCGCCGAGCACCTGATTACTTCAGATGAGGTGCTGTCCGAACTGGAGCAGCCTGGCGAGGTGGTGTTTATCGGCGGCGGTGTTATTGCCATGGAATTTAGCCACGTCTATGCCCGCGCCGGCAGCAAGGTAACGATCCTGGAAATGATGCCGCAATTACTGCCCCGGCTGGATAGTGATGCCGTTGCGCAGATAAGCGGTGAAAGTGAACGTATCGGCATCTCACTACAGACCGGTGTAGAGGTCCAGAGAATTGAAAAGCAGGGCAAAAGGCTGGTAGTCCATTATATTCACCAGGGGAAAAGAAGTCAGTATTGCTGCGGATCGCGTGGTCAACGGGACCGGCCGAATTGCCAATGTTGATGGACTGGACCTGGATGTTGCAGGAATTCAGCACGACAACATTCGCATCGAAGTGGATGAGAATTTGCGTTCAGTTTCGAATCATTCGGTCTGGGTGGCTGGCGACGCACTGGTCACGTCTGCCCAGTTGTCTCCACTAGCAACCTATGAAGGCCGGATTGTTGGCCACAACATCGTTAATGGCCCGACCGTTTCACCCGATTATTCAGTCATTCCGAGCGCGGTATTTACCGTTCCCTCTTTCAGTAGTGTGGGGATGACCGAAGCCGAGGCCGAAAAATCCGGAATCGAGTTCGACATAAATACATCGAATATGTCAGATTGGCTCTCGGCCAGGTTCTATTCTGAAACCGTTGCGTGGTCCAAGGTGATCGTGGATAAAGCCACCCGAAAAATTCTCGGAGCGCATATTGTAGGCCACCATGGGGAAGAGCTTATTCATCTGTTTGCGCTGGCGATGCGTCACAATATCAGTGCGGATGATCTCAATGAAGAGATATTTGCCTTTCCAACCTTTGCCGCGGATATCAAGAGCATGATCTAGGAGATCATAGCTGTAGGAGATCAGGGGAGTTGGAGAGCAGGGGGCAGGAAAATTGGCCGGAGTTCACTATCGTCAACACCGATGCCCCATGAATTGTCAGGGTACTGGGAATTGACAGGATACTGGCGACGGAGCGGTGACACCCGGGCTATGCAGCCTGACGCAGTCATTGTTTGCATCAGGCTGCACAGGTCCGGTTGCTGTGGCTGTAGGACTCAACTACCGACGTGCAATTGATACATGGCGTTGTTCGAGAACGTGCAGGTACCCGCGCCCAGTTTTGGACTACTCATCTGATACTCACACCTGGCAGACATACCGCTGGGGCCATAGGCGCTGGCAATGCCGCGCCGTTCGTCGTTGTCAACCCGGGTCGCCTCGCCTACCAAAGTTTCGCCCTGGTAATAGAAGGTGAAGCGACCCTTCCCGGTCATCATGTTTGTCACCGCACCGGTGAGCACACCGGTCTGGTTGGCGAGGTCATTAATGGGGTAGAGTTTCACGCTAAGCGTCTGGTGAACCGAACCAACAGGGGCGCTCATCGGTACACCTGTAGCCCCTTGTACTGCTACCACCGGCGCAGTCGAGTAGACGTAGTACGGTCTGCCATTCGCGTCCAGACCGCCCGGAGTGGCGTAGCATCCGGACAGTGCCAGTACAGATAGCGCGGCCGAGACGGCCAGGCTGGCCACCCGCAATGGTCTACGGGCTTTTTGTATTGCATTTTTGGTCTTGTGATTTTGTGATTTCAGTATTGCATTCATCGTGTTGCCTCCTGGGCTGAGTGTTTGCGGGGGCTTCGGTACCTCGAAGCAACCGCTTTACGAAAGAGCAGATATTCCGTCAAGAAACGTAATGTCTGCTCAAAGGGATGGAATCGTTCGCGGTATATCCAATAAAATCTGTTCACAGAAAAATGCATAGTGGGCATTTGCACAACGGTTTTACCTGATCCTGGTTTCACCATGTTCCGTGCTGCGCCTGTATGCCGGATTTTCATTCCCGGATTCGCTGAATTCATTGCATTCTTCCTCTAGTGTGATTTCAGTGTGTTCTCGCTTGCTAAACTGGATACGTATAATTCGCGGTTGAAGTCCTGGGGACTGTACGCTTTAGTGCTTTATATTTAAACTATTAGATTTAAAGTATGAATATACTGAACCTAAAGTGCTGCTAATTAGTACTAATTGTGATAACAACCCGATTTTCGAGCTTGAGATTATCGATGGACTAACGCTTGCAGGTCATATTCTGTTTGCAGATGTGGACGGAGAGCCCGCGTGCTTCTGATTGCTCTGACCAGCGCTGGTATCGTGCTTATTGTTGTTGTTCTGCTTTTACCTGATTGGCTGGTGCTGCGTAAGTTGGCCCGTTTGGTCCGCGAGGTCTCCGTTTTTGGATCGTCAATAGATCTGGTAGCACGTGTCGATCAAAGTGGTAAAAACGAGATTTCGCAGCTGGGCAAGGCGGTCAACTGGATGCTGGAACAATGGGAAATCAGTGGTCGTAAGCTGGCCAACGAACACCAATGCGCAGAAGAATTTGATATGGAGAAAATCAAGACCATCGACGACGCCTAAATGGTTGGTCAGACCTGCCCAAATTGCGCAACGACCGTGCGCAGGCTACACCCTCATGGCATTGGCGATGCGGGCTGCAATCTCGGAAATTTCACGGGAAATTTCGCGAAAGTTGGTTAAGTTACTGAATTGTCCATCAATTCACATGTACGCCTTTAATGTGTGAATATTAGCTCATACTTCATAGCCTATTGGGGGAGTCCCGCCTTAATCAGGGCGCTCAAGTAATGCTGACGGTCCTCGTCATGTTTGAAGGGAAGTTTCGGAATCAGGCTATCGACTCTAAAATTTGGGTCCAAATCCAAAATCAGCCTGGCTTCGTGGTGGGCCAGGGTCATGTCGTCTAATAGCACGTAACAGGCTGCCAGGTGCCGATGGGGCGTCACAAACTGTGGACCGGATTCTATGGTCTCATTCAATGTCGCAACTGCAAGTTCGTACTCCTTCGCCGTGTACTGCGCAAACCCCAAAAACCAATGGTGCCAGGCAGGATGAAAAGGATTTAGCTCTCTAGCAGTTGACAGGTAGCATATAGCGTCCTGCGGTGTCCCCAGGTAGGTAAATAGCATAGCCAACACCGCCATCGCATCCGAGTCATTGGGATTCATGATCAACGCTTGCCGTAAGTGTATTTCCGCCTGTTCAAACTCTCGCCGATACATGTGAATCTTACCGAGTTCCCAGCGAGTCTTCAGGTCAGAATCGTCCAGGGCCAGGGCTTCTTTAGCTTTGGCAAAAGCGAGCCCTAATGTATCTGCCTTCGGATCTCCCCATCCACTCGTCCAGTCCAGGAGTAGAGCCCCTGCCACACCCGCGTGGGCACGTGCACATGCGGGGTCGAGAGAAATGGCTTTCTCATACATATCTCGTGCCCGCCTGTTGGCATCTTCAGATTCGCTAATGATTGCTTGACCACGTAGAACATAGTCGTAAACACGCGAACTCTTCGGGTTGTCCGTCGCCTGCCTCTGACTTGACTTCTTCACCTGACCGGCTAGAACACTAACAATGGCCCGTGTTACTTCATCTTGCACTTCAAATACATCGTCAAGATTACGGTCATATTTGTCAGCCCAGATGTGTGCCTCACTCGATGCGTCGATAAGCTGAGCGGTAATACGAACCCGGTCACCCGACTTTCGGACGCTACCTTCCACGACATATTTTACCCTCAGGGACTCACCAATATCACGAATCATTGCCGCCTTGCCCTTATAGAAGAAGGCTGAATGTCGGGCTATAACCTGTAGTTCCCGGAATCGCGACAGCTCGGTAATGATGTCCTCGGTTATGCCATCTGAAAAATACTCCTGCTCGGGATCACCGCTCATGTTGGTGAACGGGAGTACCGCAATTGACGGTTTGTCAGGTAGCGTTAGTGCCACCGCTTCTGTCTGGGGCAAGACCTCGGGCTTGGGTATCGAGGTGTCAGGAGTCAGGGTTACTGCATAGACTCTAACCTTTTCATCAAATCCTTTAACCGTTTGCTCACCGAGATTCTCCTTCTCGAAGGGCATACGTTGTGGAAGCGCTTCATGAATCGCTCCCGTAATACATAACCCTCCCGGCTCTGCCAGTTGTTCGATGCGCTGAGCCAGTATCACTCCTGCTCCTGTCACCGTGCTGTCAGCGATAATGACTTCACCCAGCGCAATGCCCACGCGTACTATGGGTCGGATGTTGTCATTGAGCTTCGAGATGAATTCGGCTTGTTCCGCCTGAAATGTCAGCACAGCCGTAACCGCATCAGAGGCTCGTTCAAACTCAGCCAGTAGTGCATCGCCCCGCAATTCACACACTCGACCGTGATATTTTCCGATAGTGTCGCTGAAGCGTCGAAAGGTATCAAGGATACGCTCGTGTGCCAGCCGCTCGTCCTGCTGAACCAGCATGGTCGAGCCCGCAATGTCTGCGTGCAGGATAACAGCAAGCTTGCCAGATCGACGATTCTCTGTCACTCAGTGCCTCAATAATTTCAATGATAGGGAGTATGGTACTACACCTCAGGCTTCGCTACTTGGAACTATTACTCCGAATCGTCAAGGTCGGCAGTGGGCAATTTCCGGACGATTTTCTGAGCCTTCATTGTGTCCGCTTTCTCACTAGCGGTCCGTTTTTTGGATTTAGAAAAAGGTCCGGATTATACTCAGTACTAGAATATTCAAAAACGACACTTTATAGTTGTCTGGCAACTCGAAATCCAAGTCCACTCAGCTTGAATCCGACAATATAGCCGTAGCGGTATGCAGACCGTAGATATTGACCCTCGTTGTGCCATGTCCCGCCGCGAAAAACTCTTCTCTTGCATGATTCAACTATCCTCGGTACTACTGTGGTCTGCGCACTTTTATAGTTGTCGATCCAACAATCGGCTACCCATTCTGATACGTTTCCGTGGATATCGTGCAATCCGAACTTGTTTGCCGCGTAAGAACCTACTGCAGTTGTTCCCCTGATTTCGTCACCGTAATTTGCTTTTGTTGAGTCAATATTGTCGCCAAAACTATACTCGGCAGTGGACCCGGAGCGTGCCACATACTCCCATTCCGCCTCACTCAACAGCCGGTATTTCTTACCGGTAAATTCACTTAGCCACCCTACATATGCTTGGGTATCATGCCAATTTACACACACAACTGGATGATCGGCGTCCTGTTCAAAGTCGGGGTCAGTCCAGCTTTTTGTTAAATCCATGTTGAAACTCGGTAAGTCCCACGTTTCACACCCGGCAACTGGTGGGTAGTTAGAATTTTTAACAAATTCTGCATATTGTCCACGCGTGACTTCATACTTACCAACAGAAAAATTATATTCGATTGTTACTTTATGCACCGGCAATTCTTCAACTCTGCCGACATCATCCGAGCCCATTAAAAATGAGCCTTTCTGAATTTCAATCATTTCAGGACACTCAACGCAATCTCGAAATGAATTTTTGGTTTGTGTATTCGCTTTCGCGGAATAACAGATTATTCCCGCGACTAGAGCAATAACCAAAAACAATTGAAATAGCTTGATATCAAAAAATGCGGGAAAGCTCATTTCAATTTCTGCAAAAACTGGGTGTCAATAATTGTAGCTCAGACATGGTGACAGTTACCTTAATTATTCGGATTCACTGAGAGATAAGGTAACTGTCACTATTATCTTCTGACAGCTTCCTTTGTTTTTCAAGAATATCCCTATTTCTCTTTAGCACACAATATTGTCCCGCTGAGAGTCTTCTGCTATATACTCACTACGGTCATTGCTAAAGAATGCTTAGCAACAGTAGTGCATCACTGTTTGGTTAATACATTCACCTGCCATTTAAAACCGCAGCAACTAAGGAGAGAACGTTTTGAAAAAGATCTTTACCATATTAACAATTGCGCTGTTTCTACCCAGCATTGTACTAGCCGGGAGTCCCCAAGCACATATCGAAGAAGCCGCATCTAATTTTAAAGCTGCATTTAATTCGGGTGATGCTGCAGCAGTCGCAGGTCTTTACAGTGAAGATGCTGCGCTGATTCCTCCGGGTGCAGACCGGGTTGATGGCCGACCTGCAATCCAGGCATTCTGGCAAGGCGCAATTGACGCCGGTATGACGTTGGTTGATCTGAGTACTATTGAGGTCGACGCAAGAAGTGACATTGCAGCGGAAATAGGTGCGTTCATACTTAGAGTGCCGGGCGATAGTGGGACTACAGATGTAGAAGGCCGGTTTATCGTGATCTGGAAACGAGACGGACACACGTGGCAACTCTATCGTGATATCTGGAATACGAAATAGATAGCACCAGTTCTGTAGTCGTCGAGGTCCACTTTCTCAAAAGAAGACGATATTTTATTTTTGAAAAAGGTCCAAATTATACTCACTGCGGTCATTCCAGAATCAGTAGCATGTATCCTTTAATATCGGATTCAACGTATAAGTTTACTGTTTAAATAGTTAAGTTAGTGATCGGATTTCCAATCCGCTGGGTCAGTTATTCCAACTGACTTCCAGGCTTGTTGGAGATATTCTAATTCCACGCATTTTGTAGGCCACCATGGGGAATTCTATTGCAGCTGACTACGTCTATGCGATGGTGTTCGAAGGGGATCGTATCCAGCACATGACTAAAATATGGAACGACACCATTAGTCTGCAGCAACTTGGGTGGGGCTAAATTGTTTTTATAACAAGCCGCACATCAAATTGTTACAGTCGATGCCACTGTGCGGCGGGTGTGGCTGATACCGCCAGCGAGCCAGGTCCTGGCTATTCCCGGGATCAGGTTTTTGGCAACTCGTTAGCAGGGTCATAAAGCGCTTTGCAGCCCACCGCCTCGACTTTTATGGGGAACGGCTCATCAAAATACTCCATCACCAGGTTGCGGCCTTCGACGGCGTATTCTGCTGGAAGATATCCCAGCGCGATGTTCTTGCCCACCGACGGCCCATAGGCAATGCTGGTGATATAGGAACGCCGGCCGGTTTTGTCAACCAGCACTTCGTTGGTGTCAGGGTCGAGAATCGGCCACTGGCCCACCGGGTAACGGGCAACCCCTTTCGCATCGATGTTGTCGGTCATGGTCATTGTGCACAGGTAAGCCGCCTGGCTTTCGCGAGCACGCTGCTCCAGGTAGGCAGCCTTGCCATGAAATTCGGCTTGCTTGACCTTCGGCCGGGCCAGGTCTGCTTCAACCAGGTTGTATTCAGTTAACAGGTCGGCATTCTGCAGGCGCAGGCTTTTTTCCAGGCGCCGGGAATTGGCATAGGTCTCCACGCCTACCGGTGTTGCACCCTGTTCATAAACCAGGTCCCACAGTGACAGGCCATAGCTGAAAGGCACATGGAGTTCCCAGCCCTGTTCACCAACGTATGAGATACGAAATGCCAGTACCGGGATTCCCCGCAGGGTGATGTTCCTGGTGGTAGCGAACCGAAAGTTATCCGCATCCAGATCTTCCGGCTTGTCGGCAACCGCCTGCAGCATCTTGCGGGCATTGGGCCCCCATAGTCCCAGGCAGGCCAGGTGATCGCTGCGGTCTTCGATGTACACGTTCCAGCCCCTGTCTTCAGCCATGCGCTTCATCCAGATATAGTCCCTGTTGCCCGCATCGGCGCCATCAATCACGCGGTACTTATCATTTTCAAGCCGGATTACTGTCAAGTCGGCACGTATGCCGCCGGCGTGATCGAGGAAATGGGTATAGATACCCTTGCCGATGGCGGTGTCGCCGCCTACCTTGGCCACGCAAACGTATTCCATCAGCGTTTCGGCATCGGCGCCGGTGACATCGTATACGGCGAAGTGGGAAAGGTTAATCATGCCGGCATTCTCGGACATGGCCAGGTGTTCGGCATTGGAGACTCGCCAGAAGTGGCGGTTGTCCCATTCGTTTTCCCGTACCGGGACCCGGTCGCCATATTTCTCCAGCAGGGGTTCATTGGACGCATATCCGTGAGCGCGCTCCCAGCCGGCCAGTTCCATGAAATATCCGCCCAGCTCCTGTTCCCGGGACCAGAACGGGCTGCGCCGCAGGTGGCGACCCTTGGTGTATGGCTCGCGGCTGTGCACCGCCGGGTTGTAGATCTTGAATGCGGTTTCGTAACAGCGGTCGTGGATATAACTCAGGGTCTTCTGGATCGGGTAGTAGCGGGCCACATCGATACTGTGCACGTCCATTTCGGTAATGCCATCGGTCATCCAGTCCGCCAGTACCTTGCCGATGCCCGGGGCGTCCTTGACCCAGACGGATTCTGCGTACCACAGCCCCCGGGTCTGGGGCGATTCGCCGATGGAAGGGCCGCCATCGGCGGTGACCTGGAGCAGTCCGTTGAACGAGTGATCGTCCTTGAAACCCAGTTCCCCCAGGATCGGGGTCAGTTCCATGGCGCGCTCCAGCGGCTCCATGATCTGCTCGACTTCAAGGTCGCGCTGGGATGGTGACCAGTGGGATTCGCCTTTTTCCAGGAGATCCCTGGGATGCACCAGCCGCGGGTCTTTTTCTTCGTAGTAGCCCCATTCTATCTGGCCCCCTTCCGGGGTGCTCGGGTCGCCGGTATCACGAAAATATGCGGAGTTGCCCTGGTCCCGCAGCAGGGGATAGCCGATGTGCTTTCCGGTACCCTCAAATTCGGTATAGGGCCCGAAAAAGCACAATGGATGATCCACCGGCATGATGGGCAAATCCTCGCCAGCCATTTCGGCGATCAGCCGGCCCCATAGTCCGGCACATACCACCACGGCAGGGGTTTCAATATAGCCGCGACTGGTTTCCACCCCTCTGATTCGACCATTCTCAATATCGAGCCCGGTACAGGCGGTGTTCTGGAACGACTGCAGGTGGCCAGTGGCCACCGCTTCATCCACCAGTTTGCCTGCCACGGTCTGGGAGCGCGGCACCACCAGTCCTGCGTCGGGATCCCACATCGCACCCTGGACCATGTCTTCTTCCAGGAGCGGGAATTTCTCCTTGGTCTCCTTTGCATCGATCATGGTGACGTTGGTCCCGAAGGCCTTGCCGGAACCGACCTTGCGCTTGAGCTCCTCCATGCGCCCATCGTCGTCGTGGCGCGCCACCTCGAGACCGCCTACGCGGCTGTAGTGACCCATCCTGTCATAGAAATCGACGCTGTATTTCGTGGTGTAGCAGGTCAGGATGTCGTGGGCCGTCATGTAACAGAAATCCGAGGCATGGGAAGTCGAGCCGATATCCGTGGGAATAGAAGATTTGTCGATGCCGACGATGTTTTCCCAGCCCTTTTCAATCAGGTGGTGGGCCACCGAGGCGCCGACGATGCCGCCCTGGCCTATGATGACAACGTTCGCACTATTGGGAAATTTCGCCATGGATTATGTCTCTATATGAATACAGTCGATAAGTACATTCGAACATGTACAGTAAAGTGTCGGGTCTGGCATTGCCGTAACCAGTATTGCGGGAGATTATAAGCAGGATTGTCGGCATAGATAAACGCATAACCGACATGGCATTTTCCGGGTACGGCCTTGAAAGACCTTGCCGCGCCGGCGGGGAAGCCGGGATACGGCGGCGAATGCGTTCCACGACACCCGGAAATGGCTGGGATACCGACCAGTTTCCCAACAACCTGCCCGAAGTGGCAATGGCGACGTATACCATATTCAGGGCAGGTGGATTCACCAATGGCGGAGTCAACTTCGGTGCCAACTGCGTCGCCAGTCCATCGACCCCGTGGATATGTTCCATGCCCATGTCGGCGGCATGGATATATGTGCCAGGGGCTTGTTGATTGCGGAACGGATGCTCAAAAAAAGAAACTTAAAACAGCCCGACAGCAGCGCTACAGCGGCTGGGATGAAGGCATGGGCAAGGATATCCTCGACAGCAAACTCAGCATGGAGGATATCTCAGGCCTGGTTCTGGCGCAGGACACAATCCACAACCCCGTTCTGGCCGCCAGGAGCACCTGGAAAACCAGGTTAACCGTTATATCTAAATTTCTGCCGGGCTTTTCTGATTCGACTCCAGCCACTGATCTTTGGCTATTCGAAAGCACAGCGCTTGCTCGCCGTAAGCACGTCGCCTTCCTTCGTCCTGCAGCCCACACTTGTAAAGCACATTTCGTGAATTGTGATTATCGTCATCGATACAGGCGACAACATCGGTGAGGGGAGTTTTTTCAAAGGCAAATTCCAGCAGCCGGCTGCAAATCTCCGTGGCGTAGCCTTTGCCCCATGCCGAGCGCTTAAGGATGTAACCTACCTCGATATCGCAATCCGGGATATCCGGCCCCTGGACCAGGTCCCAGTTGGTGTCATCTTCTTCAATGGGCATGGGTAGCAGGCAGCCGGTTCCCAGTTTTTCTGACGTTTCGCGATGGACAACACACCATATACCTATGCTGCCGCCAGCGCATCGTTTGACGGCGTTGCTCATTTCATCACCGATCTCCTGGACAGTACATAGGCCACCGACAAAACGCGCAACTTCCGGATCGGTAAAGAGGTCTATCCCAAGATCGAGGTCCTCCAGGGCCAGGGGGCGTAGAAGTAGTCGATCGGTGTATAACTCAGTTTTCATTGGTATGAGAGGGGTCGAAATCGACCGCATCCTATCACAGAAGGTCTTGATTCAACCGGCCTGGCCAGACCGATACTACAGACGGGGGTAAATGTGATGCCTGATATCCCATCGGGGCTCCTGGCTTCAAACCAATCTGGTATCCAAACGCGAATAAACCACAAAAGCTGCTTGCGGAGTTTGGCGATTCGTGGATAATCCGGAGGTGCTCATTTTCCTTATTTTCTGAAAGACCCCCCTTCATCCCCGTCGATGGATAACCTCGTCTACACCACGATCACCCCTGCGCTGTGCAAGCCGGTTGCCGAATTGCTGGCTTCCTGTTTCCCGGGTATGCCCCCTTCGGAAAAGTACCTGACTGCCGACTTGGACCAGATTGCAGATTTGTTCGCCGAAGGCACCATTGTGGTTTTGGACGGGGCGCGCGTGGTGGGAGTGGGGACCGGAATCTTTGTCGACGTTGATCCTGACAACCTCCCGCCAACGGAAAATGAGTTGCTTGATGACGAGAACGGCACTCTCCACAGTGTCAATGGCAGCCACTACTTCGGCGGCGCCCTGGCGGTTGACCCCGAATATCGAAACCAGGGGATTGCGCGACAGCTATACGATCGGCGCAAGGAAGTGGTGATTCGGCATAACAAGGAAGGGTTCTACGCTGCGTCCCTGATGCCGGACTATTCTAAGCACCAAAGTGAGACAGAGGTCGACGCCTATGTTGACCAGGTTATCGCCGGGAATATCTTTGATCCCGTCCTGACCATACAGCTGAACAATGGCTTTCACGTAGTGAAGCTGCTGGAGGGATTCGTCTGCTCGCCCGGGTCGCATAACTGGTCTGCGTTGATTTATTGGGCTAATCCCGGCTAAATTCCCAGCGTTTGCCCTGGCCAGCGTTCCGTTATCAGTTCAGGTAAATCGATCCAGGTTCGGCTTCCTGTCCGCACAGTACTGCAACGATATTTCGGGCGGTGTAACAGCAGATTTTCCCATTGGTCGTGCTGGTGAGGGATGCCATGTGAGGTGTGACCATATAGCCAGGCTGATTTACCAGGAATTGTTCAATCCCTGGCAATTTCTACCAGGTTGCCGCTCGGATTGTGGCAGAACATCTGCACGGCGTCATGGGGCAGGCGGCGAATCTTATTGGGGGGTAATCATGCTATGGAAATGGAGGATATCCTCATTAATTTCATCCCCATATCCACATGATCATGGGTACTGACACAAGCACAATAATTCCATCCAGGGGTAGCCCCATGCGCCAGTAATCTCCGAATTTATATCCCCCCGGCCCCATTACCAGGGTATTCGACTGGTGGCCAATGGGAGTGAGGTACGGCGATGCAGCGCCCACGGCTACAGCCATCAACAGTGGGTCCGCCGATATATTCATGATTTCAGCAATGCTGATTGCCAGGGGCGCCATCAATACTGCAGTGGGGGAGTTGTGGATCAAATCCGACAGGATCATGGAAACGATAACCAGCAATCCAACCAGGAACCACAGCGGCGCATCCAGGGCAATGCTGTATATGCCGTGGGAAATCAGCTCCGTGGCACCGGTGGAATGCAGCGCTTCGCCGATAGGAATCAGGCATCCAAGCAAAATAATCACGGGCCACTCAATACTGCCATAGGCTTCCCGCAGGGAAATTGCATTGAGCAGGACCAGGACCAGGCAGCAGGTGGCGAATGCGATGGGTACGGTGACCAGGCCCATAGCCGCAGCAAAGATTGCCGCGCCGAATACGGATGGAGTCAGGTATGTCCTGCGGCGTATCCTGAATGTGTGCTCCTTGCGCGCCAGCACCATGCAACCCAGGGTATTCACCGCCAGTTCCAGGGTCTTGTCTACTCCCTGCAGCAGCAGTACATCTCCAACCTGGAAGCGCACCTGCCCCAACCTGAACATCGGTGTACTGCCCTGGCGGGAAACCCCCAGCAGATTGATACCATAGCGTTCATGGAGCTTCAATTCACGCATCGGCGATCCTTCCATCATGGAATTTGGCATCACAACCACTTCGATAACCCGGATGTCATCAGACTGCAGCTTCGCATCTGAAATAACGTCATCACCAATCTGTACCAGGCCCGGTGATTCATACAACGGCTGCAGTGATTCGGAAGCCCCCTGGAGTGTCAGGATATCGCCTTCGAGAATTTTTTCAGCGGTGGAAGGTGCCAGGCGATTCCGTTTGTGGCGGATTATCGCCATAACGTTTATTTCGTTTTCACAGATTTTTTCGAGATCGCCGACGGTGGAACCGATCAGCGAAGATCCGCTGGTAACTTTTACTTCGGTGATATAACGGGCAATGTGAAACCGGTCGTCAGGATCATCCTCTTCACCGGTACTAGGTATCAGCCGCCATCCCACGAAGACAATATATATCAGTCCGGCAATCGCCACCGCCAGTCCAACCGGGGTGAAATCAAACATTCGGAATGGCTCGCCAAGGCTTTCCTGGCGGATGGTTGCGATGATAATGTTGGGCGGTGTGCCAATCAGGGTTATCAGGCCGCCGAGCAGGCTGGCAAATGAAAGCGGCATCAAAATTCGCGATACCGGCCGCCCTGCTTTCTTGGCATCCCGGATGCTCACCGGCAACATCAGGGCCAGCGCTCCAATATTATTCATGAATGCCGACAGCAATCCGGCGACACCGCAATTGGCCGCTATCTGGCTGGTGGTGGTTCTGCGTGTGCCATCCAGGAATCGCAGCAGCACTTCAACCAGTCCTGAATTCTGCAATGCCTTGCTGATAACCAGGACACAGGCGACAGTGATGACGGCAGGATGGGAAAATCCGGTAAATGCCCGGTCAGAATCGACTATTCCCAGGTACACCGCGGTAAGAAGCGCCAGGCATGCTACAACATCATAGCGCCAGCGATTCCAGACAAACAGGGCAATGGTAATGCCAAGCAGGACAAAAATACTGAATTGACTAAACTCCATAGGGCTATTTTTACATAATAACGCCCTGGCAAATACGGCATTTCATCGAGTTGGGGGGTGAACCGGTACACAAAACCGGAATTTGCAATTACGCAAAATTGGTAGAAATTGCACATTTGACCAATTACCAGGCCAACGCCAGGCGTTGATTGCTTACCGTAACCTCCATTTGCAAATGAATCACGGGCCGGGTATCAATAAGGGATTATTGTTGCTTGTATAAATAAATCTTTGAGTAGCTGGCGTGACAATTTTCCGGTGGCAACGTAGCATTTCCCTTAAGCAAATTTTGAATTCGATACAATTACGATTTAGGGAGTCCACTATGCAAATTTCAGAATTACTCGGTGCCAAGCAAAGCTCGGCACCCAAAGAAGTGGTGTCATGCGAAGAATCAAACAAGGTGATTGAAGCCATCAGGTTGATGTCAGAACACAATATTGGTGCTGTGGTTATTACACGGGGGGAAGAAATTGTAGGGGTCTACTCGGAACGTGACGTGGTAAACAATTGCAATGAGCGCGACGCGGATTTTCGTGACCAGGCTTTGAGTGAGTTGATGAGCTCAAATGTTATAGATGTCAGGCCCGATCAGACCATTGACGATGCGTTGCTCCTCATGCGAGACAACAGTATTCGACATCTGCCGGTAGTTGACAACAAAAAGATGGTTGGGTTTTTGAGTTTACGGGATCTGATGATCGCGAAACTGGACCACGCAGACAGGAAAGCAGAGTTTTTGACGGACCAGATGCACGTCATGAACAAACCCTTACCCATGTAGCCACCTTTTCGCCTGTAAAGACAAATTGCAGGAACATGGGGGGCTTATTGCCCGTTGCGGACATTTCTCTTGATATAATGGAGGTCACTTTTCCTGTTGCACTGACGCTGAATTGTTGATTAAGGCCCGGAGTTTCTTACTGATTGTCGTTTTAGGTTTGGTTCTTTGCCGAACGACCCTGGGAATGGAGGTTGTCTACTTCGAAAGCGGTGTCGCTCCACCGAGTCCTTTCAAGTTGAAACAGGCTAAGGCTAAAGGAATAGAGATTAAGCAGGAGCCAGGTTTTCCAATTTCGGGACATCTAAGCAGACCAGATGGAGGGGGGCGATTTGCAGCTATTGTCATGTTGCACGGCTGTACCGGAATCTCTCCATCAAATGTGCGATGGGCGTCAAAATTCGTGGCCTGGGGCTATGTTGTTCTCTTGGTCGATAGTTTCGGTCCACGAAGCGAATCTAATGTGTGTAAAGACCCCTTAACTATCGTTTCGATGGATACACGCTCCTTTGATGCCTACGGCGCATTAGCATACTTGCGTACGATGAGTTTTGTTGACCCGGACAGAATTGCAGTAGCAGGATGGTCGCACGGAGGCAACGCAACTCTAACCGCGATGAATCCATCGGGCGTTACATCCCGCTTAGAGCAGCGATTTACGGCCGCAATTGCGTTCTATCCCTATTGCCTCGGTGGAACCATCGGCGCCCCAACTCTTATTTTGGTCGGGGATTCTGACGCGTGGGCACCTCACAAACTATGTGTAGGGAAAAGGAATACGGAGTTGAGTTGTGTATCCAGATACCTATCACGGATTTGACGCCGAAGAGTGGATCAAGGGAACTACACTTGAAGGCATGAATGGGGTTCAGTATCGACTCTTGTATAACAAGCAAGCGCACGAAAACGCGGTTGATCGCGTCGGTGAATTCTTACGCACCCATCTCGGCACGATTAGGAAAAGCGACAACAGCAACGAGTACATAGCGGAAACCTCCATAAGGAAATTATTGTCTTCTTTGGAGAAAGCGGACGATCATGGATTAGGAAAAAATTTCCGCTTATTGCCCAGAACGGACATAATACAGTTTTTGTTGTGACTCCAAGTTTCAGGTACATCGGCGATATATTAAGTATAATTGATTTTTAAATCATAAGAGGTAGAAACGAATGGCTAATCTTGACGATCAAATAACAGTTGCAGTTATCGGGCTTGGAAACATGGGCAGTGCGCTTGTCGATGGACTGTTATCGGCTAGCTTCCCTGTTACAGTCTGGAATCGTTCTCCCAATAGATACGATGCCTACCGTGATAAAGGAGTAAAGATTGCTGATTCGTTGGTGCAGGCAATAGAAACCGCAAAAACCGTAATCGTGTGTGTCTCCGATTACATAGCAACAAAGGAGATTTTATCTCACCACGAGTTGGGAAAGAGATTGACCGGTAAGACGCTTGTACAGCTTAGCTCGATGAATCAGGATCAGAGCCGTGAAACCGAGACTTGGGCCAAGGAATTTTCAATTGATTATCTTGAAGGGTCGATCCTCGGTTTCCCGACCGATATCAAGGAAAACTCTGCAGTAATCGTCTATGCTGGCTCACAATCAGTTTATCAGGAAAATGAAACTGTATTCTTGGCGCTCGGCGGTAATCCGAAATTTGTCGGCGAAGTAATCGGGACGGCTGTGACATTCGACAAGATTGTATACGCTTGTGGATATGGCCTAATGCAAGTCTTCTTGCAAGGCGCCGCACTAGCACACGCCAAGGGCGTTCCAATTGAAACTTATACTGAAACAGTTATGGTACGCTTCCCTGCTTATGCTCGTAATCTCGCCCGCATTGGCAAAAATATTGCAGAACGGGATCATGATGATGTGGAATGTAGTCTAGACCTTCATGCCGCCGCCTTTGCACAAACGCTGGCTCTTTGTCAGGAAACAGGGGTTGATAGCAGTCTTCCGTCAGCGATGATGAATAATTTCGAGCGCGCGATCAAAAATGGCCACGGAGCAAGTGAGCTATCGGCTCTTTTCGAGATTCTGATCCCGGAATAGGCGGTGTACCCAAATGACTGAAAAGAGTATATAGGAGACTCCTAAAAAATCTCAGTCAACGACCGCTTAGGAGAAATCTGACAACTTGAGAGGTTAGAAAACATCCGCTTATTTCCCTAAACGGACCTATAGAAATTTAAATAATTGTCATTTGGGTTAATACGGCACGTCACCCTCGATCGTCGTCCGCCACATGACGCGGCGGTACTTATCAGCGTCGAAGGCTGTGCCGGTGTGTAGGGTGCAGCGGTTGTCCCACACAACGAGATCGCCGACGCGCCACTTGTGGCGATAGACGAACTGCGGTTGTGTCGCGTGGTCGGTTAGCTCGCGGATCAACTGCCTTCCGGCGGCCTCGTCCATGCCATCGACGGAGGTGGTGACTTCGGGGCAGACATAGAGCGACTTGAGACCGGTGGCTGGATGGGTGCGCGCGATCGGCTGCGCCACTGGCGGTGCCCCGCGACGCTCCTCGTCGGTGAGAAACGGCCGTGTCGGGTCCTGGATGCGAAGGTATCGATCCAGTTCTTCATAGCTGTGGACCGAGCGTCGGCCTTCAATATGCTGTTTCTCGGCCTCGGGGAGCGAATCATAGGCTGCTTGCGCACCGGCAAACTTGGTATCGCCGCCCTCAGGCGGGGTCTCGAGGCAATAGAACAGCGAACCGAGGCTGGGCCTCTGCATATAGCAACGGTCGGTGTGCCACTCTTCTTCGATATTGTTTAAGTGTGAAACAAGGACCCCGTCTTCGACAATATTGCCGATGAGGTAGATTTCCGGATAACCGGGGAGTTGGTACTGTGGGTCGATATCGAGTTTGCCAAAATTCCGACTGAAAGCGATCAACGCTTCTGGCGTCAAATTCTGGTCGCGAAAAAGCAGAATACTATTGGTGTGGAAGGCATTGAGGACTGTGCCGAAGGTCTCCGCATTGACGGGTCGTGCGATGTCGACGCCGTTGAGCTCGGCCCCGAAGGTTTCGGTTAACGGCCGCGTTTCGATTTTATCGCTCATAGTTTATAGATTACCTCCAAATTTTCCGTCCTCGATCTCATCCAGAAAACGGCAGCAATGAGTATATAGGAGACCCCAT
>PVMK01135530.1_pt1 | contig 25174 bp, 12 predicted proteins | sample 1853481 | NCBI WGS metagenome assembly PVMK01 (sample SAMN08533507, study PRJNA380276) | Marine sediment metagenome, whole genome shotgun sequencing project.
TAAATTTGCTTGTTGGCTGCCGGCGGCGTTGCTGTAAGATACATTGCAGTTCTCCTTAATTTTTTGACATTATTTCCTGAATGCTGCCGAACTCACGTATCCAGGGTTTCAGCGAGGCAAAACGTGCAGCGGCCTTTTCGGCATCAGCGCGGTTTGAAAAGTTGCCGTAAATGGCGATATATAAATCCCGTCCTTTGTGTTTTCTTCGATAATAAGAAAAAATACCGGGCTGAGTATGTTTCTTGATTAAGTTTTTTACAGCTTGCTCGCTGCTCACCGCCGCCAGTTGTACGGTGAAGTGTTTAGAATTTCGCTTCTTTATCCATTCGATATTTTCAATACGGGGTGATTTACCGGCTGCAGCCACAGGCTTTGATCCGGACCCCTTTTTGATTTGGGGCGCCGCCGCGGGACCGGGATCTTCACCCCCCAGACATTGCGCTACGGCAAATTCGTTGCCCTGGCTGATCCGTTTATATTTTATCCAGAAAGCGGCATCAATTTTTTTATATGCGGTCGGAACGTTTTTACTGCGGTAACGGCCCACCTGCGAGGGCCCTCCATTGTATGCGGAATAAGTTGCACGTGCCAGATTAACTAAGCCGCCATATTTTTTATGCTCATGCTGCTTCAGCGCATAATTGACCATGAATTTGAACAAAATTTCGCTTCCTGCACGGGTATTATAGGTGATATCCCAGCGTAACTTCGCGGGGGAATAAAAACCGCGCCATACCTTTTCATTGATCTGCAGCATTCCGATATCACCGGATCCGGAAATAAGAGGAACAATTTTGCGCTTCTTCAGGATATATTGACGCCAGCAGCTTTCCTGCCATGCCGTTGCAAGCATCAGCTTGCGGAAAACACGGGCGTACTTCGGAGCTATCGCTGATGATTTAACGCGCTCATCAGCCTCTTCCAGCAATAGATCTCGAATTTCACGCAGATAAGGATCCAACTCAGCGGCAGTCGGTACCCAACGATTCAGACGATCCCAACGGGTGGCAGCAAATGCCGGGCTGATCAACTGCAGGTTGAAGCTAAATGTTTTTTTTTGCGGAACGATTTCTTGAGGTATTCCGAAACCAAACAGTTGTTGCAGTACCGGATCGATTTCGACCGGATATTTGAGCGGATCAATGGATGGGGTGTCATTCAGCAGACGCGCCAGGCGTCTTAAACCATCAGTGGATATGTCCAGACCCACCCCAGGTCCCAATCGATCCAGTGCCTTGAGGGCGTCAGCGGCCGTTATGAACGACAAAAAAGGCAGCAGATGGTGTTCCCGCAACTGAATGCTGATCTCCCGCATTACCGGAGCCAACCGCTCCCAGCTGCGGACAAACAGCTGTTTCACCGGGTCGGGACCGCGTTTAGGGTTTGAAATGAGAATATATTTAATCTGGTAGCGTACGTCCAAAAGTATATCAAGCAGGGTCGAACGAAGTGCTTCTGAGCGTGTTGCAGCAGCCACCTCTTTTACAACAAACGTCATAAAAGCATCCCAGGCCTGATACCTTTGTTCCAGTTGCTGCACTTCAATTGGGGTCAGAGCCGGTTCTGTCTCAGCCTGGGGAAGTTCTTCAACATCCAATATAAGGCGGACATCCAGGCCGTTGGGCCGGACCTTAACATGACCGATACGCAGACTGTCGATCATGCGGGCCAAACGGTCTGCAGAATAGCGGGGTACAACATAGGGTAACAGAGCTTTAAGCGGATCTGTTGCAGGTTTCAAATCCATGCGGAACCGGCTCAGGACCCGGTGCAATTGTGCTTTAAATGCCTGGGGTAAAAGACTGTCGGACAACCGCCGGCCCTGTTGGTCGTAAAGCTCGACAGCCAGCACCTGGAACTGCACTGACAACGGTTGGCGGTTTACCAATAATGGCTTACCCTTTACAACGATTCGCCCCGTCCATCGGGTAATGGTCATACAGCCGTCGGTTGTATTGGCCCCGATTATCGCGAGGGTTTTGGCCTTCAAACGGAGCCCCTCGCCCTCTGCGGACAGATGGGGTTCCGAAAAGGAGACCATATTGCAACCATCGTAATCCAACAAATACCGTGCAGAGTTATCCGGGCCTGTAAATATCGCTCTCTTCATCAGAAGCTGGAGCTGCGAGTAGTCGAGAAAAACAGGAATGGCTACCTTTTCAGCCGACACCGTCACCGGTTTTAAGATCAGTACTGCAAGCAGGATAGCGTGAAGGATTCGTATCAGGTGGATAGGCATAGGCGTTCTGCAAACCGGGCGTTTGTTTTCGTATAAGATTAAAGTCAAATTTGCGCCGACTGTCAAGAATCAATGCGATGGCAGTCAGTTGAATGCTGCGGAGTGACCAATTTTAACACACCGGCATATTTCACAAAAAACAATAAGGGCTATGCCCATAAGCGCTAAGTTATTTTTATGCCGGGGCTGTGGAAGGTTTACTGAAAAAAAATGAACATCGAACATCGAACGTCCAACATCGAATGTTGAATGGAAAAGATGAAGAAACAGAAATAGTCATTCAGGGTTTGACATCGGATTTTCGAAAACAAATATAACTGAATTGCGGAGCGACATCATTATTTGACCTGCCCGCAATGCCTTGAAACTGTTGCGAGACAAATTTAATAATTCGAGTCATACTTAATGATTATGCTAACTCAACGCACTATGCATGGCAGGCGGGTGTTCAACGTTGGACGTTCGATGTTCGATGTTCAGTCTGTTCGACGTTCATCTTTCAAAACAACCCCGTACGGCATAAATGTAACCCGTGAATGTTTACAAAGCATCTTAGCGCTTTTGGAGTTAAGCCGCCATATTTTTCTTCGCCTTGGCGCCGCGCAGGTTGTGGCGTTTTTGGGCGGACAGCACGGCCTTGCGCATACGCACGGATCGGGGTGTGACCTCCACCAATTCATCTTGGCGGATAAAGCTGATGGTCTGCTCCAGGGTAAGGGCTTTGATGGGCGAAAGGATGACATTATCATCTTTTCCGGAGGCGCGCATGTTGGTCAGCTTTTTCTCCTTGCAGGGATTCACGTTGATGTCCTGACCCCGGTTGTGCTCGCCGATGATCATCCCTTCATAAACCGGAGCACCGGGGACCACAAAAAGCCGCCCCCGGGGTTCCAGGTTGAATAAGGCATAGGCTACGGCATTTCCGGTGCGATCGGCCACAAGAGATCCGGTGAACCGGCTGGGACAGTCTCCCCGAAATTTCCCGTAGCCGTCGAAAAGAGAATTCATGATACCGGTACCCCGGGTATCGGTGAGAAACTCGTCCCGGTATCCGATCAGCGTACGGGCAGGCACGGAGAACTCGATTCGTACCCGTCCCTTGCCGTTATTGACCATGTTGGTCATCCTGGCCTTGCGCAGCGAAAGTTTTTCGGTCACCACACCGAGAAAACGTTCTTCGCAGTCCACCAGCAGCTGCTCCATGGGTTCGAGTTTTTCACCGTTTTCGTAACGATAGATGACCTCGGGCCTCCCGACACAAAATTCATAACCTTCCCGGCGCATGGTCTCGATCAGGATGGCCAGCTGAAATTCCCCCCTGCCTTTGACCAGGGTACTGTCGCGGTCTTCGGCTTGATCCACACCAATCGCCACATTGAGGAGGGTCTCTTTGAACAGGCGTTCCCGCAGTCGGCTTGACTGCACATACTTCCCCTCTTTGCCTCCAAACGGCGAATTGTTGATACTGAACCTCATCGACACCGTGGGCTTGTCCACTCTGATCCGGGGTAGTGCCTGAGGGTTCTGCTGGTTACAGATCGTATCGCCGATCTTGACATCCTCGATGCCTGCCAGCACCACAATGTCTCCGGACTGAACCTCGTCGACGTCTTTTACCTGCAGGCCCCATCGTAAACCTGGAGCTTCGACACTTTGAGCGGCACACTGTGACCGTCTTCGCCGATGCGCACCAGATTGTCTTTGGACCGGGCCGTTCCGTTAAAGATTTTCCCGACGGCCAGCCGGCCCAGGTAATCCGAATAACCCAGGTCCGATACCAGCATCTGGAAAGGCGCGCCGGGATCATAGGGACGGGCCGGGTATCATATCCAGGATGGTGTCGAAAAGCACATGGAGGTCCTTTCCCTCTACATCCAGGGCTTTTGAAGCAATCCCGTCCCGGCCGACGGCGTAGAGCAACGGGAATTCAAGTTGCTCATCCGTGGCATCCAGGTCGATCAACAGATCGTAGACCTCATCGAGGACTTCTTCGGGCCGGGCATCCCGCCGGTCGATTTTGTTAATGACCACCGTGATTTTAAGGTCGGCTTCCAGGGCCTTTTTGAGGACAAACCGGGTTTGAGGCAAGGGACCTTCAGAGGCGTCTACCAGCAGAATCGCCCCATCGGCCATGGACAGGGCCCGCTCCACTTCCCCGCCGAAATCTGCGTGACCGGGTGTGTCGATGATATTGATCCGAACACCTTTCCACACCACGGAGCAGTTCTTGGCCGCAATGGTGATACCGCGCTCTTTTTCCAGATCCATGGTATCCATGAGCCGTTCGTCGACCTGTTGATCGGCCCTGAACAAACCGCTTTGTCGGAACATGGCATCCACCAGCGTGGTCTTGCCGTGGTCAACGTGGGCGATGATGGCAATATTTCGCAGACTATCGTTTATCAATAGGTTTGGCATAAGGTAACCGTTCACAGGTTCAGCCCGCCCTGTTGCGACTTATGAGATCATATTACGGTTCGTGTCAGGCTCCCAAATATGAATCTAAATAATTGAGCAACGTAAAGTCAGGTCTGGGCCAGGGGGTTCAACGTTCAGGGTTACGGCATCATCTTTACGGGACGACTGAAAAGAGCAATATAACCATCAAAGCTCCGATTACAAGGATGTTCCCTGATAACAGATATCGTTGATTGGTTGATTAGTTGATTGGTTAAGTGGTGTAAATATAGATTTATCCCATATTTGCAAAATAATTGGACACTTCATGTTTCAAAAGAAAGGACAATTAGGACACAGATTAACACGGATGAACACGGATTAAAAAGAAAGTTTGTTTCGCCTTCGGCGAGAAAGGAAACATAGCAAATAGGCACCTTTGTATATCTGTCAGGGATTCCGCCGCCGGGCGGTTTGTACTAATCTGCGTTTATCTGTGCAAATCTGTGTCCCAAAAGTTTTTAAACAACTGTAACATCCTTAAATTATAACTATAATTTACCTAATCAACCATTCAACTATTCAACGAGGTCTGGTTACAGGTGCATCTTTAATAAATGGACATGCAAAGTTAAAGAAGAAAACTGTATTGTCGGGCACCGTGGATAATGCTCCTTATCTGAACAGTTTTGGCCTTTACCACGTAGAATACAAGATATTTGTCAAATATAGAAATATAAATAAAAATCATATTGACAAACCTATATTAAAGGATGTATTTAGCTATAACTGTTATAGTTGGCTCTATGGATTTTGTTTCTTTTAATTTCGTATGATAAGAATTAATAAATGAATTTTATTCATTTTGCCGGCCTCAACCGGCAATCATTCGCGGAAAGCTTGTAGCGGTTCAGGGGTTCAATGTTCCATTTTCGTCCTTGGACTGCATTTGGGATGCGTATTTAACAGAAAAGCGTCAGTTTCGTCAGGCCTAATCCAAAATTTGCAGCCAAATTGGCAATTATTTGGGAAATTGAGCATTTTTAACGAGGACTTCGGGTATTTAATGCCTTCTTTATCCTTAACCCTGAACGTTGAACTCTGAACCTGTGAACGCTTACTAATTTTTTTTATCGTTAAACCATAAACCAGAGGGAGGTAGTTATGGCAGAAAAAGAGATTATCGAAACTTCCGAAGCCGAAATTGCGGTTCACTGGGGGGAGGAAGAATATTTTCATCCGTCCACCGAATTCATCGCCCAGGCCAATATGACGGATGCAAGTGTTTTTGACCGGTTCAGCCTGGATAATTTCCCGAACTGTTTCAAAGAATACGCGGATCTGCTTGATTGGGATGAATACTGGCATACCATCCTGGATACCAGTGATGCACCTTGCTGGAAATGGTTTGTCGGCGGAAAGATCAATGCGAGCTATAACTGTGTGGATCGACATCTCGCCAAAAATAAAAACAAGACCGCCATTCATTTCGTCCCTGAACTTGAAGAGGAAAAAACCGAACATATCACCTATCAGGAACTCTATGTGAGGGTAAATGAGTTCGCCGCCCTGTTGCGGGATTTTGCCGGATTAAAAGCGGGCGACCGGGTCACTTTACATATGCCCATGTCGGTCGAACTGCCGATTACCATGCTGGCCTGTGCCCGTCTGGGCGTTATTCATTCCCAAGTGTTCGGTGGTTTCAGCGGCCGGGCCAGTGCCGACCGGATTGTCGACTCCCAGAGCCGGGTGCTCATCGTCATGGATTCTTACTATCGCGCCGGAAAACTGCTGAGTCACAAGGAAAACGCCGACATCGCCGTTGATCTGGCCGAAAAAGACGGCCAAAAAGTCGACAAGGTGCTGGTCTGGCAGCGCTATCCGGGCAAAGCATCCAGCGCCGCGCCCATGGTTGAAGGACGTGATTATTTCGTCAACGACGTCCTCAAGGAGTATTACGGCCGGCGTATTGACCCGGTGCCCATGCCGGCTGAAGCCCCGCTGTTTCTGATGTACACCAGCGGGACCACCGGAAAACCCAAAGGCTGCCAGCACAGCACCGGCGGGTATCTGGCCTATGCCGCCGGGACGTGCAAATACGTCCAGGATATCCATCCGGAAGACGTTTACTGGTGTATGGCCGATATCGGCTGGATCACCGGGCATTCCTATATCGTCTACGGACCGCTGGCGCTGTGCGCCTCATCGGTTATTTACGAAGGGGTCCCCAATTACCCAGACCCCGGCCGCCCGTGGCGCATTGCCCAGGACCTGGATGTGAACATTTTCCACACCGCCCCCACCGCCATCCGGGCCCTGCGCAAGATCGGTCCGGATGAACCGGCCAAGTACAATTACAATTTTAAACACATGACCACCGTGGGTGAGCCCATCGAGCCGGAAGTCTGGAAATGGTACTACCATACCGTCGGCAAGGGCCAGGCCGCCATCGTGGACACCTGGTGGCAGACCGAAACAGGCGGTTTCCTGTGCAGCACCCTGCCGGCGCTGGCACCCATGAAACCGGGCAGTGCCGGACCTGCCGTGCCGGGCATTCACCCCATTATCTATGACGAGGAAGGCAACGTTATTCCTACGGGTGCCGGCAAGGCCGGCAACATCTGCATCCAGAACCCGTGGCCGGGGGGATTTCAGACCATCTGGGGCGACCGTGACCGCTATGTCAAAACCTACTATACCCGTTACTGCAAAAACCCGGATAGTAAAGACTGGCGGGACTGGCCTTACCTGACCGGAGATGCCGCCGTGGAGGCCGAAGACGGCTATTACCGTATTCTGGGCCGCATCGATGACGTCATCAACGTTTCCGGCCACCGCCTGGGCACCAAGGAAATCGAATCGGCGGCCCTGGTTTGTGAAGAAGTCGCCGAAGCGGCCGTGGTTCCGGTAGCCCATGAGATCAAGGGCCGCGAACCGGATCTTTTTGTATCGCTTAAACCCGGAATTGAGGCCTCTGAGGAGTTACAGAAAAAAATATCGGACACCATCAGTGAACAAATCGGCAAGATCGCCAAGCCCCGTAATGTCTGGATCGTCACGGATATGCCCAAAACCCGCTCGGGCAAGATCATGCGCCGGGTACTGGGGGCTATTTCCAATAAAAAGGATGTCGGTGATGTATCCACCCTGGCCAACCCGGACATTGTCGAAGAAATCAAGAAGATGGCTGATGCGAAATTTTAATTAAAAATTAAACAGGATTTACCGGATGAGCAGGACACTAATAGTTCTAAGAGAGTCTCCGCTAGTTCTATTAGCATAAGAGGAATTGAGATATGATGATCCTGTTCCCGTCAGAAGCGGGATTTATCCGGCCTGATAAAAAAGGAGGTGATGCCCTTCCGGCGGTCAAACTGAGGAATGGATGAAGATTTTACTACCTAACCTAATATCAGCAATCAGCAAAATATTTGCGAAAGGAGAGTAGTATGGGATCACATGTATACTGGCTATTCTTTTTCGTTCTCCTTTACTGGACATACTGCATAACCATTGGCGTTCGTGGTTATCTTATAGCCAAAAAAGGAACGGACTATTTTATTGCCGGTCGCCAGCTCAACATCTGGGTATTCGTGCTGGCGGCCACGGCCACATCGTTCAGTGGCTGGACCTTTGTGGGGCATCCCGCCCTGATATGGCGAGACGGGCTCCCGTATGGATATGCATCGTTTTATGTTCTCACCATTCCGATCACCGGCGTTTTTTTCCTGAAACGGCAATGGCTGATGGGCAAACGATACGGTTTCGTCACCCCGGGAGAGATGTATCATCAATATTTCGGCTCCGAGGCCATGCGCATCCTGACCGTTGTCGTAGCGCTGTTTTTCAGCATTCCCTACCTGGGCATTCAGCTGCGGGCCTCGGGTGTTTTGTTTAACATCTTAACCGACGGCATGTTTTCGGTCAACGTGGGCATGTGGATGCTGGCCATGATAGTGGCGCTGTATGTCGGTTTGGGCGGTTTGCGCTCGGTGGCTTATGTGGACACGGCCCAGTGCATCCTGCTGTGGGCGGGGATTGTCTCCCTGGGACTTATCTCAGTCAATTTTGCCGGCGGCTGGGATTCCATGACGTCCAAGTATGGGGATATCGTGGCCTGGATCAACAGCGGAGGTGCCAATATACCCGCCTGGGCGGATCCGGAGGCCGCCAAAGTCTTTCTGGCCAATAAAGCTTCCATATTTAAAATAACACCGGATGGCTACAGTCATTTCGTGGCCGTACCCGGTGTGATCCAGTGGGTGCCGGCAGCAGGCGAGGCCGTGGGCGGCCGCTGGACCGGTGTCATGGTTTTAACCTACATGTTCGCCCTGATGGGGATTCACGCTTCACCGGCATTTTCCATGTGGGCCTTTGCCAATAAGAATCCCAAGCCCTTTCCGCTCCAACAGGTGTGGGCCTCCACCCTGGGAATCGGCTTTGCCCTGTTTATTTTTACCACCATGCAGGCCATGGGCAGCTGGGTAATGACCCTGTATCATCCCGGAGGCGCCGAGACCGTGCTGCCCCTTGCCAATCTTGTGGGCGGTAAACAGGCCAACCTGGTGCCGTACTTGATTCACCTGTTGTCGGATACGGCCCCGTTTGCCGTGGGCCTGCTGGCCATTTGCGCCCTGGCAGCCATGCAGTCCACCGGCGCGGCCTACATTTCCACCGCCAGCGGCATGCTGACCCGCGACATTGTCAAACGCTTCTTCAAAAAAGACATGACCGAAGAAGGGCAAACCCAGTGGGGCCGGATTAACGTGTTGATCGTGGTCGGATCGGCCCTGATCTTCTCCTCCATCGTACCGGGCGCCATCGTCATGCTGGGTGGCCTGGCCGTATCCTACGGGTTTATGATGTACCCGGCCCTGATCGCCACCCTTTACTGGCCCTGGCTTACCCGCCAGGGTATCGTCATCGGTCTGATCATGGGGATCATAGCGGTAACGGTGACCTTCACATTTAATCTCGGCCTTCCCTGGGGGGCTTATCCGCTGACGATTCACTGCGCGGGATGGGGCATCCTGTTCAACCTGCCGGTGGCCATTCTGATCAGCTTTTTTACCCAGCCCGACAGTAAGGAACAAGCGCGCAAAATGGAATATCACACTTTCATCCGGAAATTTGCCAGCCCTCCGGCTGACAAGAAGCATCTCATTAAATTTGGCTGGATAATGACCCTTATCTGGTTCATGTTTGCCATCGGACCTTTCTGCGTGATCGGCAACACCATCTTCGGTGATCCGCTGAAACCGGCTGAATGGGCCAATGGGATGCCATCCATCTGGATCTGGCAGATCATCTGGTGGATACTGGGTATCGGCATGATGTGGTTTCTGGCTTACAAGCTGGAAATGTCGACCAACATCACCGGTGAAGTCGAAGTCCTGAAACACGATATTTACGAGGAAGAGCCGACGGTGGATGAAAAATCCTCCAGAGGAATGTCTTCACCCTAGAGGAGAATAATAACAATCCACAAAAGCCGAAGGGGAGGCCACCCGCCTCCCCCTTTGGCAACTACATTCAATATATGGTGGAATTTCTATAACTTATTGAAATAACAGCAATTTTTGTTGATATTTTCGTTTGTAAGCCACATGGAATGATGGAGTAGTGGAATGTTGGAATACTGGGTATAAGAAGCGGAAAACGAAATCTTTTTTAAATAATGTTGAATCTACATTATTTGATGATGCCCGTCAGACAGCCATTTTCTGCTTTTATCCTAAAAATACTCCATCAAAACTAAACAATCAATGCAAATATATGCGCTTTAATTTTTTCTCTAAACCCATCATTCACATCTATTCCAACATTCCATCATTCCAATTGTGAGCGAAGCGAACTAACTTGGATACCAATAATGAAACGTCCTGTTATTTTTCTTATCCTATTTGCACTGGGGCTTACGGGTTGCGGCTGGGGGACCTCGGACTTTGATAATGCCATCATGGACGGCGTTTCCCATTTGAATTTAAACAAACCGGAAAAGGCCCTGAAGGATTTTAATCATGCCATCAACCTGGAGCCCGGCCGTGCCGGTGGATACCTGGGAAGAGCCAATGCCTTAAATACCATACAGCGATATCGCGATGCTCTCCAGGACTATGACAAAGCCATCGAGCTCGAGCCCGCTCTTGCCAACGCTTATGTGAACCGGGCCGTTGCATACAGCAATCTGGCAGAAAATAAAAAAGCCATTGCGGACTATGAAAAAGGGCTTGAGCTGGACCCCAAAATTGATGATCCACCGGGTTTCGTGAAACGCCTTTTCAGCAACGAGCCCAATACCGACAAGGGTATCCGTAAACACCTGGAGTTTTTAAAGCAGCAGGTGAAGGATTCATGAATTGAAGATTGCAAATTGAATATTTAAGGTATTCTGTCATTAATAAAGGGACCTGCTATACAAAATTAAGGTTAAACGGTATCTGATCGAGATACGTGCGTTGGGTTTCGATCCTGGTATCGAATTAACAACAATGGACCGTTTTTAGTAGGTTGGGTAGAGGAACGAAACCCAACAAAAGTAGTTGTAGGTTGGGTTAAGCGACTTTAATGTTGGGTAGTGCTATTGCAGAAAAATTACGGTAGATAGCAGGAAGTTGTTATTTAGTTGAACTAAGCTTTACCCGACGTTTACGCCCGCACAACCCAACCTACGATAAAAAACGGCATCATATTTCGAACATACCTCGTACAAAAGGAGGACAAACATGACCAACCCTTACGAAATCGCGTACCAACAGTCCCTTCAAGACCCGGATAGTTTTTGGGCGGCGGCCGCGGAAGACTGTCACTGGTATAAAAAATGGGACAAGGTGCTCGACGATTCCAACAAGCCTTTTTATCGCTGGTTTAGCGGCGGCGAGGTCAATACCTGTTATAATGCCCTGGACTTTCACATTGAAAACGGTCGTGGAGATCAGAATGCGCTGATATACGACAGCCCGGTCACCCAGACAATTAAAAAATACACCTATAACCAGTTGCGGGATGAAGTCGCCCGGTTTGCCGGGGTCCTGGCGGCCCAGGGTATTTCCAAAGGAGATCGGGTATTGATTTACATGCCGATGATACCCGAGGCCCTTATATCCATGCTGGCCAGTGCGCGGCTCGGGGCTGTTCATTCCGTTGTTTTCGGCGGATTCGCGGCCAACGAGCTGGCGGTGCGCATCAACGATGCCAAACCCAAAGTTATTGTCTCCGCTTCCTGCGGTATCGAGGGGCAGCGGGTGATCTCCTACAAACCGCTGCTGGACAAAGCCATTGAAATGGCCGAATTCAAACCACAGCGCTGCATCATCCGCCAGCGGCCCATGGAAACCGCAGCTATGATTGCCGGCCGCGACTTGGACTGGGACGAAGCTGTGGCGGGAGCCAAACCCCATGACTGCGTACCGGTGGCGGCCACCGATCCCCTTTATATTCTGTACACCTCCGGAACCACCGGTATTCCCAAGGGGGTTGTAAGGGACAACGGGGGGCACCTGGTAGCGTTGAAATGGACCATGGGGGCCATTTACAATGTTGATGCCGGCGATGTTTACTGGGCGGCCTCAGATGTCGGCTGGGTGGTGGGTCATTCATATATTGTTTATGGACCGCTTTTAAAGGGTTGCACGACCATCCTGTTTGAAGGCAAGCCGGTGGGTACACCCGATGCCGGCGTCTTCTGGCGGGTCATATCGGAGCACAATGTCAAAGTGATGTTCACCGCTCCGACGGCCTTCAGGGCCATCAAAAGGGAAGACCCCCGGGCGGAACTGATGAAAAATTACGACCTGTCCAATTTTAAAGCACTATTTCTGGCCGGTGAACGGCTGGATCCGGATACCCTGAAATGGGCTGAAAATAATCTGGGGATTCCGGTTATCGACCACTGGTGGCAAACCGAAACCGGCTGGGCCATCGCCGGCAACTGCCTGGGACTGCACCCGTTTCCGGTCAAACAGGGGTCGCCGACAAAAGCGGCGCCGGGATGGAATCTTAATGTGGTTGACAGCAATAACAATCCGGTGAAGAAAGGTGATATCGGGGCCCTGGTCGCAAAGCTTCCTCTTCCCCCAGGGACCCTGCCAACGCTCTGGAACAACGACAGCGGGTATATTAGCGCTTACCTGGAAGAATTCCCCGGTTATTACAAGACCGCCGATGCCGGCTTTATCGATGAAGACGGGTATGTCTTCGTTATGACCCGCACCGACGATATTATCAATGTCGCCGGTCATCGTCTTTCCACCGGGGGCATGGAAGAAGTGCTGGCCGACCATCCCGATGTAGCCGAATGCGCGGTGCTGGGAGTTGACGATAAGCTCAAAGGCCAGGTGCCCATCGGCTTTCTGGTCTTGAATGCAGGGGTTACCCGCAGTTCGGATGAAATCATCAAAGAAACCATCCAGATGGTTCGCGACCGTATTGGTCCGGTGGCTTCCTTTAAAACCGCAACGGTGGTCAAACGCCTGCCGAAGACCCGCTCCGGCAAGATTTTGCGGGGTACGATCCAAAAAATCGCCGACAATGAGCCCTATAAAACCCCGGCCACCATAGATGATCCCGCGACCTTGGATGAAATGGCCGAAGCGTTGACCGGCATCGGGTATGCGAAGGCCAAAAGGCTGAGCAGAGGACGAAGGAAGAATGACGAATGACGAAGGACGATTGACGAAGGACGAATGACTGAATCGCTTCGCTCTGTCTTTTTAAATGAGTAGGGCGGGTCACCGTGCCCGCCGAATAAGATTGATAGAATACCTTAAATGATTTTTTTCGATTTCATCAAGTTTGGAATTTGGAATTTTGGTCATTGTGATTTATTTGATATTTGTAAGCAGACTATCCAATTCGCTGCCCTAGCGCATATAGTAGGTTGGGTTAAGCGGGATGTCGGCACAATTTATGTTGGGTTCGCCTATCTTAAGTGCACCTCAAAAGTTTGAAATAGCAACAAAATTAGCGAACCCAACAAGACTGGTTGTAGACCGTCGGCTTAACCCAACCTACGATTTATCGTTTAGGCCGACGAAGTGGATACCCTCTATTTGTAATTTAAAAGTAACACGGAGCAAGCCTTTCCAGCCGGCACGGTGGCAGGCCCAACAAAGGAATATGAATAACGAACAAGGAATTACGAATGCCGAAGGATGGAATCGCTTCGCTCTGTCTTTTTATATGAATAAAATTGATAGAATACCTTAAATATTCAATATTCAATCGAAAATATTCAATTATTAAGCTACTAGCATGCCCAAAGAAATCCTCATAGTGGATGATGAACCCAGCATCGTGGTGCCCATCCAGTTCCTGATGGAGCAGCAGGGCTACAGTGTACTGGTAGCCGGAAATGGCGAAGATGCTCTGGATGTAATTTACAAATATAAACTGGATCTTATATTGCTGGACATCATGCTTCCCAGAATCGACGGGTATGAGGTTTGTGAAATCGTCCGTTTAGACCCCCGGTACAGGGATATCAAAATCATATTTTTAACCGCCAAAGGACGTGAAGTTGAAATTGCCAAAGGCCTGGCACTGGGCGCCGATGCCTATATTACCAAACCCTTCTCAAATACCGAGCTGGTCTCCAAAGTCAAAGAACTTTTAGCAGAGGCCAATCAGGACAAGCTGAAACTGCAAAAGGAATGTTGAAACTGCCGAGGAGTAAATTCTGGGGAGTTGTCGGCCTTTCCTTTGTGTTCCTGATCATCATCCTCACCATTTCCGCAGTCTGGTTTAAGCGTCAACTGACATCCGAAGAACTGAACGTTATTACCCATCTTTTGCGGCAGTTTATCGGTCCCGTCATCATCATGGGCTTGCTTCTACTGGTGGTCTGTGTTTGGGCGGTGGAATCGGTATTTCGCAATTACATCCGGCCGGTGCGCAAAATCGCAGAAAAAGTTTTATTGATCAACACCTCAAATCCGTCTTACCGCATCCCCGACCTGGGTGCTTCGGAAATCCGCCGGCTTTGCGATCGCATCAACGAAGCCGCACAGCGGCACGAAACCCTCGCAAAACATGTGGAGGCCAAAGTCCAGCTGGCCAAATCAGAATTTGAACAGGAAAAAAATACTCTGGCGGCCATTGTGGCCGAGTTGCCTGAAGGTGTGCTGATCTGCAACGCCGACGGCCGAATTTTGCTGTACAACAACCGCGCTAAACAACTACTGGCCGGTGGACCGAACAGGGATCAGGACACTTCCGGTTCTCACGAATCTACGTGCTATATCGGCATAGGGCGATCCATTTTCGGGATAATCGACAAAAATCTCCTCGCCCATGTTCTTGATCAAATCACCGAGAAACTGCAACAAAATGATCCACAGGCTGTCTCCTATTTCGTGGTGCCGGGTGCTGATGATCGACTGCTGCGGGTGGAGGCTGTCCCTGTTTTAAAACAGGGGCGGCAACTTTCAGGATTGATACTCATATTTTATGATATCACCCGACAACTGGCGACCGACAGTGGTTTGAATCTGGCCCTGCAGGCTGTTGCCAGAGGATTCCGGGCATCGCTGGCCGGTATTCGCTCTGCCATCGAAACGATCATAGAGTATCCGCAAATGGATATCGATCAGCTCGAAAAATTCAGAAAAATCATCCATAGAGAATCAATCAGCATGGGTGATCTTTTGGAAAGCAATTTGAGTTTTGATGCCAAAATAGGACTCAATCAGTGGCCGCTGACCACCATGCCCGCCGAAAATCTGACGGAACTGCTTACGACCCGATCCCTCGAAAAGCTTCAGGTTCAGATTCGGATGGAAGATGTCAGTGAACCCCTTTGGGTAAAGGTTGACAGCTACTCCTTCCTGCTGGTGCTGCTTTTTTTAATCGACAAGTTAAAAACCTTGATCGGCATCGAGGAGCTTACCTGCCGATTGACCGAACTGGATTGGTATGTCGGACTTGATTTGCTGTGGCCGGGCTCACCCATTAAAATTGAAACCCTGCGCGAGTGGGAACAGGCGCCGTTGGAGTTCGAGCAGGAAAGGTTGTCCATGACGCTTCGGGAAATAATTGATCATCTCGGTTCCGATATTGGATCCTATGAATCCAAACGGCTGAAGGGCACATCATATTTGCGACTCTTCCTGCCGGTTGCCGAGATTTTTGAACCTGAAGAGATCAGACCCCTGACAATTCTGCCGGAAAGCCGGCCGGAGTATTATGATTTTGATTTATTTGACCAGGCGGGGCAAGTTGCAGAGCTGGAGAACCGGCTTTTGACGGACCTGACCTATACGGTATTTGACATGGAAACCACCGGCCTGAATCCTTCCGAAGGAGATGAAATTTTATCCATCGGCGCCATTCGAATTGTTAATTGCCGTTTGCTGCAGGAAGAACGTTTTGAACAACTGGTTGACCCGTTGCGGACCATCCCCTGGCAATCCGTGCAGATTCACGGTATTCATCCGGAGATGCTCATCGGACAGCCAACCATCGACAAGGTCCTTCCCGGGTTTCAGCAGTTTGTTGAAAATACCATTCTTGTGGCCCACAATGCGGCCTTTGACATGCGCTTTTTGCAAATGAAAGAAGAACAGACCACGATCAAGTTTGTCAACCCGGTGCTGGATACCCTGCTGCTGTCCGCCGTGGTGCATCCGTCCCATTCAAACCATGATCTGGAGGCGATTGCACAACGGCTGGGAGTCCGCATCCTGGACGTCATACCGCCGTGGGGGATGCCCTGGCCACCGCTGAGCTATTTTTAAAAATGCTGCCGCTTCTGGCGCAAAATGGTATCTACACGCTGAAAGATGCGCTGGAGGCCTCGCGGAAGACGTATTATGCCAGGATAAAGTTTTGAATGGGTGTCGGATGTCAGTGTTCAGGTGTCAGGAGGGAATAGGTTTCAGGTGTCGGGTGTCAGGCCCGCCGCTGGCCTGAAAAGCGGCCAGTTTAATCGAAAAAGAAACTGATGTTCGACGTTCAATCTGTTTGCTGTTTAATCCAGGCCCGGCCATCGAAGCGGCCAGTTTAATCATCAAGAAAACCGTGCCATTTTGGCGTAGTTTCACACGAGGTGTCAGGCCAGCGGCGGGGCTCGTATGAAACTTCATGAAATCCAGGGTCATTTTCGTGAAGTTCCACACACGATTTCAGAGCACGGAAGACCGATGACAGTAGTCAGATGAGTCGCCTTAGCTCTTTGAGCAACGGCGTGGCAGCGCTACCGCCTTCGTTTTCCTCCTCGTCCTCGTCGTCATTCTCGTCCTCGAATGCGTATCGAACATTCTCCTCACGAACTTCCGCTTTTCGAGCACGAGGACGAGTACGAAAAAAATCAGATTAGATCACATGCATACGCCCTGCGCCTTTTCTTTTTTTCCGCATTCCGCATTCCAACTTCCGAATTCCTGACATCCGACACCTGTTCACCCCTGACACCTGAACATTGACACCTGAAACCTGTTCTCTCCTGACACCTTCTGTTCTTTACAACATTTTGTCAGAAAAACCCCGCTAAGCGCCTAATGCCCCCTTACCGCCCGGTTTACCGGGAGCATAAATGAAAACATAGCACCTTTGCCCGGTTCGCTGTCGACCCAGATCCGGCCGTGATGAAAATCGATAATGCGCTTGGTAATTGTCAGACCGATTCCGGTCCCCGTCGGGCGGCCCTGGGTCGGATCTTTGATCTGATGAAACGGTTGGAATATTTTATTCAGGTCTTTAGGTTGGATTCCAATGCCGTTATCCTGAACCTCGACGATCAGTTGATTGTCCGCGGCTCGCAGGCGAACGACAATCAGCCCACGGTCGCGGTCGCAAAATTTTACGGCATTGGAAATGATATTAACCATTACCTGGATAAGCCGGTCGCGATCGCCGGAAATCATGGGTACGTCTTGAGCAAGGTCCACGTCAATGGTTATGTTTTTGTCATGTATCAGCTGCCGGGTGCTGTTAACGGCATCTTGAACGACCTCTTTGAGATCTATTGAAGCAACCAACCAATCCATTTGGGCCGATTCTATTTTTTCGTAATCCAGTATCTGACTGACCAGGCGGATCAGCCTGTCACTTTCTTTGATGATGATGCCGGAAAAATTCTCAAGCCGGGCGGCATCGATACCCGGGTTTGTAGAAAGGATTTCGGCCAGCGATCGCACGGAGGTAAGGGGTGTGCGCAGCTCATGGGTAACCGTTGATATAAAGTCATCCTTGAGCCGATCCAATTCCTGCAACCGTAGATTGGCTTCTTTCAGGTCGGCCGTCGCTTTTTCCAGTTCGCGGCTGTAGGCAATAACCTGCCGGGTTTCATCGAGGATGTTCAGCACCTCTTCCATACCCAGAGGTTCTTCTTTGACAACCGACGATACCATGATCCGGGCCGATACCGATCCCACCGCACCGGTGAGCAGCTTTTCGGTGTGACCGACCAGATCGGCGTCGGCCGTCAGATAGTCGTCCCAATTTATATTGTGTCTTTCGGCGTAACCGGACAATTCCTCTTCGGCTTTTGTTCGACCGAGAAACCGTGCCAACAACGATTTTAAATCCGGTAAATTAACCGTCCCGCGCCGGAAAACAGAATCTCCGGCTTCGCCGGAATAGCGGAAGACATCTACGAACAGGGCCGCCTGGGTATGCTCGATGACCCGGGGCCGGCTTAGAACGGATACTGCGATATAAACACTCACATTGATCAGCATGCTCCAAAATACCGCGTGGGATATTGGGTTGAAATTCTGCAGCCCGAAAAGCTGATAGGGTTTCAGCATTTCGATGCCAAAAGGTCCTGCTGTCACAAACTCCTGAGGCATCATGCCGGCCTGCACAAGGGAGGGCAGGAAAATCGTGTAGGTCAAGGTGGCAAATCCGGCTATTAATCCGCTGATGGCGCCATTGCGGGTGCCGCCTTTCCAGAATATACCGCCGATCAAGGCCGGTGCAAATTGCGCCACGGCTGCAAAAGACCTCAGCCCAATGGAGACCAGGGCATAGAACCCGCCGATGTAATGGAAATAGGCATAGCCCAGCATCAGAACCAGTATGATGCTTGCCCGGCGGATGATCAGCAGCAAACCGGTGAGTTCGCGTTGCCGGGAAAGGGCCGGAATCGGCAGACGCAGCAATAGCGGCATCACGAGGTCATTGCAGATCATCGTGCTCAGGGCGATGGTTTCGACGATCACCATGCCGGTGGCGGCGGACATGCCGCCCAGATAGACAAATAATGTCAGCAGTTGATGCCGCCCGGCCATCGGCAGGGTCAGGGCAAAAAAATCGGCATCGATACTACCGTCGGCAAACCGTAGAACACCGGCGAGGGCAATCGGTAGAACAAAAATATTAATGGCCACCAGGTACAGTGGAAAGAGCCAGATGGCCTTGTTCAAATGCTCCTCATTTACGTTTTCGACCACAATTACCTGAAATTGACGGGGCAGCAGGAAAATGGCCATCATCGAAAGAAAAAGATACATGCACCAATCGATGTATGTGCTGTCGCCGGCGCTCATGGTCAGTAAATCCTTAAAGAGCCGGGAGGATTGGCCGGTAGAATCAATGGTTAAGGCATCCTTCAGCTCGGAAAAACTGCGGGCCTTTTCGAACAGATCGGCAAAACCATTATAAAGTCCGTAAGTTACAAAAAGTCCCACCGCCAGGAAGGCGACAAGCTTTACGATCGACTCAAAAGCAATGGCCGCCACCAGTCCTTCGTGCCGTTCAGAGGCATCCAGATGACGCGTGCCGAAAAAAATGGCAAAAACAGCCAGCGTCAGGGCTACATAAAACGCGGTATCGCCAAATACCGGAATGTTTGCAAAATTATACGTTACGGAGATTTCAGGGTACTGATTGATCAAAAAAAAACTTGTGGATATGGCTTTGAGCTGCAGGGCAATATACGGAATGACTCCCCCAACGGCAATGATGGTAACCACGCCACCCAGCAGGGGACTTTTGCCGTAACGGGATGCAATAAAATCAGCAATGGAGGTAATGCGATACAGCTTGCTGATGCGGATGATTTTCCGCAGCACCAGCCAGCCCAATGTCATCATTAAGGTGGGGCCGATGTAAATGGTGAGAAAACCCAGTCCGCTGTGGACCGCCATTCCCACGCTGCCGTAAAAGGTCCATGCCGTGCAGTATACCGCCAGAGAGAGGGTGTAGATATAGGGATTGCTGATGATGCTGCGGCCGGCATCGGCCCGTTTATCGCCATAGTAGGCAATCACGAAAAGAAGGCCCACATAGCCGAATGAAACAAATAAGATGGTCCCGGTTTTTAACACTGATTAACCTCCCGATGTATCGGAATCATCTGGACGTTCCTTAGAACGGTACACAGTCACCAGAGCCGTAAGACCGATCAGCAGGCACCAAACACCGAAAACGTAGACATACAGCAGCGGTAAGCCGAATATCAGGACTTCCGGTTTGAACAGAGAAAGGAGCGGATAGTTTAACAGGGCAAAACCGAATAGAAATAAGGCGACCAGGCGTTTGTTTATTTTGCTGTCACGCGTCATCGATCGTATTTATTGTAGGGGTTAAGACATCTTTCATAAAAGGCCAAAAGACACTAAAAAATTCAAATTTTACTCTACAAATATTTCGTGTGTTTCGTGTATTTCGTGGTTAAAAAAATAAAACTGTAAACTGGCAAATGAAGGATGCCTGGATGAAGGTCGAATTTATGACAATCATTGTTACCATAGACCAATCAAGTGCAGGTGTCAATTCGGTTGGCATTACCGGCAGGGTAACTTCAAAGTAAATTCTATAGAAGGCTTATTTGTTTTGAATTTTGAATTTCGGTCATTGGTATTTGTTTGGTATTTGTTTTTTGGTGCTTGAATTTTTAATGATTTTAATAGAGTAATTAACTATCGTAAATCCAATCAATTACCTGCTTAGAGGACGTGGACCTGCCGGCGATAATTTGAATTGGCACGTCAATAGAGATGTGCTATTCTAACTCAAATTAACAATCGCAAACCGTCAAACTAAGTAGACATTTCGTGCTTCTAATTTCCGGCTCGTCCGGGTTAGGTGAGTTTATGAAAGATCCAATCCATCAATTTTTGTCCCATACGCCGCCTTTTTCAGAGCTGCCTGAAAATGAACTATCACGGGTGGCCGCTGAAATGTCGCTGGAGATTTTCCCGAAAAACATAGTCCTTTCCGTCCAGGGCAAGACAAAACTGGAAAGTGTCTATATTATCAAAGAGGGATCACTGGAACTGTTTTACGAGACCGGGGGTGAAAAGGAGCTCACCGGTCATCTGAAACCGGGTGAGATCTTCGGCGGAATATGCATTCTGATGAACGCCGGTATTTCGGTGCGCACGGTGAAAATCGTCGCGGATGCAACGCTATATACATTGCCGCAAAAAGTGTTTTTAGAGATCTGCGCCCGCCATAATTTTTTATACGAATATTTTGCCGCTAAATTCCGCAAGCGAATGTCCGACGAAACCTATTCATCCGTTGCGGTCGCCGGACAAGTTCAGCATTTTCTTTCCCGGTTGGTGCCTTTTTCTTTTCTCTCGGAAGAAGAAATCAACAAGGTCTCGAAAGAAATTTCCATCACCAACTATCCACGAGATACGGTGCTGTTTGCTCAGGGCCGGTCGAAAGTCGAATATCTGTATATCATTCAAAAAGGCGCCGCGGAGCGCTACTTTGAAGAAAATGATCAGAAGACGCTGCGCGGGCTACTGGGCGAGGGCGACATGTACGGCGGGATTTCGATTCTTCTGAACAACGGGATTTCCATCCGCACACTGAGGATTACGGAAGATTCATGGTTGTATATTTTACCAAAAGAGATATTCGTAAAAATTTGCAACCAGCATGAAACCTTTACCGAATTTTTCACGGACACATTTGGTAAACGGATGCTGGATCGATCCTACGCAGAGATTATTAGCAGCAACCGCAGCCCCGGGGGGGATTCCGTGCAATTTTTCAACCTGCCGGTGGGCAACATCTACAACCCGGAACTGGTTTACTGTGACCAGGATCTGCCGATACGGGCGGCGGCGGCCGTGATGAGCGAGCACAATTCGAGTTCCATCTTCATTCGCGAGCCCGGAGCTGATTTCGTGGGGGTTGTCACAGACAATGACCTGAGAAAAAAGGTCACTGCCACGGGATTCGATATTCTAAAACCCGTTTCCGAGATTATGTCCTCCCCGTTGTGCACAATTTCATCAAATTCCTTGATTTTTGAGGCTCTGATGGAAATGATGAAAAAAAATATCAAGCATCTTGCGGTCAGGGATACCAGCGACAACGTTGTTGGCGTCATTACCAACCGGGATATGCTGAAAGCCCAGGGCCAGTCCCCTTTTTTTATCGTTCGCGAGATTGCACGCGCCCAATTTATCAATCAGATCGTGCAAATCCGCCAACAGATTCCCCGGCTGATTCAAACACTGATCAACACAGGGGCCAAAGCCAAGAATATTACCCGGTTTTTAACCACCGTATCGGATGCCATTTTACAGAAAATCATCGGTTTTGCTTTTGATGAGATGGGACCCGCGCCGGCCAAATTTGTTTTTATGGTATTGGGCAGCGAAGGGCGAAAAGAGCAAACACTCAAAACCGATCAGGACAACGCGATTCTATTTGAAGATGTGAATGCAAAATCCCGCAAAGAGGTTATGAAGTATTTTTTGAAATTTGGCGAAAAAGTCTGCAATTGGCTGGATAAGGCCGGATACGATCTCTGCCAGGGTGATGTCATGGCAAAGAACCCCAAATGGTGCCAACCCCTGGCAACCTGGCAGAATTATTTTTCACAGTGGATCCACAAGGCCGAGCCCGAAGCACTGCTTCAGTCCAGCATTTTCTTTGATTTCCGTGGTGCCTATGGCGATATGGATCTCATAGACGAGCTGCGCCGGTATTTGTTTGACGCCCTGGAGGGATGGCCGGGTTTTTTTCGCCATCTTACAGAAAATGCTCTGTATTTTACACCGCCCATCGGTTTTTTCCGCAATTTTCTGGTCGAATCCAAAGGTGAACACCGTGATACGTTTAACATCAAAGCCGCCATGCAACCGGTGGTAGACTACGCCCGCATATACGCCCTGCAACACAACATTGAAGAGACGAACACCTTTGAAAGACTCAATCAGCTGCTCACCCGAAAGAAAATCTCCTTGCAGGAACATAATGAATTGGACACTGCCTATAGTTACCTGATGCAGCAGCGGTTTGTCACCCAGGTGAAAACGGCTATCGCTGAAAATTCGGAACCGGACAATTATGTAAATCCTAAACAGCTTTCCCGCATTGAACAGACGATGCTCAAAGAAATTTTTAAACGCATCGAGAAATTTCAAGCTAAATTAGGTTTTGATTTCACCGGACAGATCTGACCTGCAGACCTCGTTGAATAGTTTACTGGTTGAATGGTTGATTAGGTAAATTATAGTCATAATTTAAGGATGTTACAGTTGTTTAAAAACTTGTCCTTTCTTTTGAAACATGAAATGTCCAATTATTTTGCAAATATGGGATAAATCCATATTTACAACCACTTAACCTATCAACCATATCTGGATCTGTAAACGCTTACGATTTTTCCAGTAAGAATTCTGAATTTTCCCCGTCGATGGAATAAAGCAATGCCGCAAGGGTCTCGCAAACGTTTAATACTCTTTACCCGCTACCCGGAACCCGGAACTACCAAAACCCGCATGATATCGAAGTTGGGGGCCGAGGGTGCTGCCGAACTCCAGCGTCAAATGACCCGGCATATCGTTTCAAGAGTAACGGAATTTACCGGTTTACATCCCACATCGATAGAGGTTCGCTTCGAAGGCGGCAATAAAAAACTCATGGCGGCATGGTTGGGAACCGGATTTGATTATTCTCCCCAGGGCAAAGGTGACATCGGCCTTCGGATGGGCCGTGCGCTTGAGGACGGGTTTGGAAACGGATATAAAACGGTAGTGATCATTGGTTCCGATATTCCGGATATCACCGGTAATATCCTGCAAAAGGCTTTTGAAGGACTCAAGAAGCATGATCTGGTATTGGGTCCGGCCGGCGATGGCGGGTACTATCTAATCGGTATGCAAGAAACCGCTTTTATCCAGGCAAATCCCCGACTTTTTAACGAAATCCATTGGGGTACGGACAGGGTATTGTCACAAACCCATGCTCTCGCAAAAGAATTAAGGCTAAGTTTTATCTTCCTTGACACCCTGGATGACGTGGACCGGCCTGAAAATCTTGCCGTGTGGTATCAAGCTGCCGACTTAAGGCCGCCTTCGACAGAAATAAAATGCATATCGGTCATCATACCGACATTGAACGAGGTGGAGAACCTAAAAAAAACAATATCCAATCTTCAAAAAAGTAAAACGGCGGAAGTTATTGTCGTAGACGGCGGCAGCAGGGACGGCACCGTTGAACTGGCCGGGTCACTTGGCGCTAAAGTGCTGAAAACAGGTGCATCAAAAGCGGTGCAAATGAATGTCGGTGCCGCTGAAGCAGCCTGCGATGTACTTTTATTTCTGCATGCCGACACCCGCCTGCCGGATAGATTCGATCAAAAAGTCATGGCAGCCGTAAGCCAAAACGGTTTTTGCGCCGGGGCCTTCTCACTGGGGATAGACTCGAACGCCCGGGGACTGCGATTCATTGAACGAGTCGCCAACTGGCGCTCACGCTTTTTTCAGATGCCTTACGGCGATCAGGCTCTGTTTGTTTGCCGGGATTTATTTAACGAAATCGGAGGGTTTCCGGATTTTCCGATCATGGAAGATTTCGAGTTGATCCGGCGCCTGCGGCGAAAGGGCAAAATCAGCATTTTACCCGAGTCCGTAATTACCTCGCCCCGGCGATATCTGAATTTTGGAATTCTTAAAACCTGGTTTTTAAATCAAATCATTATCACCGCATACTACATGGGTATCCCACCTGCAAGGCTTGCCTGCTGGTACCGCCGCGGAAGAGGAATGACGAATGACGAATGACGAATGACGAATGTCGAATTAAGGAATTCTGTCGATTTTAACTAAAAAGATAGAGCGTAGCGATTCCACCCTTCGTCACTCGTCCTTCGTCATTCGATTATTCAGAGTTTCTTTCATGATCAGACTGGCCGCTTTTCAGGCCAGCGGCGGCACTGATATGAAACTTCATGAAACCCAGGATCATTTTCATGAAGTTCCACCCGCGATTTCAGAGGTCAGAAGACAGAGGTCAGAGGCCAGAGGTCAGATGAGTCGCCTTCGCTCTTTGAGCTACGACGCGGCGGCTACCGCCTTCGTCGTCGTCCTCGTACTCGTCCCTCGATCTCCATAAAATTCTGATTTCGAGGACGAGGACGAGCACGAGGACGAAAAGAATCAGATTAGATCGCATGCATACGCCCCCGCCAGCGCGGAATGACACGTCTATTTAAAAATTTGTGGTGAGCCTCCTGCGCCTTTTCTTATTTTCCGCATTCCCGCCGGGGCGTAGGCGTAGGCCCCTATGGGCCGGAGGCCGCATCTTTAGCCGCGGCATAGTCCCGCCCTATCGGACGAAGACGGGTCCAAC